>VAPE01035237.1_pt1 | contig 11452 bp, 7 predicted proteins | sample 3393911 | NCBI WGS metagenome assembly VAPE01 (sample SAMN08290436, study PRJNA428436) | hydrothermal vent metagenome | isolation source: Deep-sea hydrothermal vent chimney | place: Atlantic Ocean: South-mid Altantic Ridge | reverse complement strand
TGACGATGTCATGAAACAGCTCATCAAAGGCGATCTCAAAAAATCACAGATCAAACACTTAATCAGTCGCTTAGGGTTTGCCGCTGATGGTGAAGCGTCACTTACCACCATGAAAGCACAAATGATGGCTGATTTGGAACAAAACATCATACCCAATATCGTGCAATCGATTGAGGACAATGTTCAAGAGGCCAAAGGTGTCATTGGTAAAGATACTGCTGAGCTGTATAACTTGATCAAGCGTTTATCGAGTGCTGGCACGTATCGAGCGGCGACCTTGCAGCTACACGCGTGTAACGCTGCGATGAAACAAGAAAATCCGACAGTGACTTGTTTTTGGCAATTAGGGCGTCACTTTGAGCAGCTTGAGCGTGCCGTCTTGTTGGGAGAGGATTCAACAGAGGTCAGTTTTGAATTCAGACACTGGATTAATGAGTTACCGGAAAATACGCGCTGGCGTGAGCTTATCCGCTTGACCAACCAGATGATTAGGTCAAAGAAATTTAGTGATTTTGCGCTGATTAGCAAAGAGTTCAATCTCATATTGCGTCAAGGTGTATAGAAGGTGTCTAGCCAAAAACCAATAATAATGGCTCATGAGACATATGAAATAAACAGAAAAAGGAGAAGATATTATGAAACTTCAAATCAGTCACCAAACCAACTATTATTACGATGAGCTGGCGCAGCGCAGTGTACAGTACATACGCATGACCCCCATGCAAATGTCGCATCAAACCATTCATAAATGGGATGTCATGCTCCCTAAAGTGGCGACCAATCAAAAGGACGGCTTTGGTAATGCATGGCTCACGCTCAGTCGTAACGAGGCACATAACAACTTGCAAATGCAGGCGTCGGGTGTCGTTGAGATCAATACCGAAACCGAACGACTAGAAGATATGGATCATGTTCCCTATCTGCTATTTACCGTACAAACCCCATTGACCAAATGCTCACCAGAGATGCGAGAATTTGCAGCCCCATATCTAAAAACGCCCACTCATGACAGCCTAAAGGCAATGGCGAATGCACTGATCATGAAAATGCCTTTTGTTAAAGACGTCACGCATGTGGGCACGACCGCTGCTGAGGCGTTTGCGACAAGTGCCGGTGTGTGCCAAGACCATACGCATGTATTTTTAAGCATCTTGCGCGATCAACAGATTCCAGCGCGTTATGTATCTGGTTATCTGTATGATGATACCGAAAATCACATGGCCAGTCACGCATGGGCTGATGTTTGGCTAGATGGTTACTGGTATACTTTTGATATCTCAAATCAGGCATTTACCCCAAACTCACATGTGTATGTGGCGATTGGGCGAGATTATCTAGATACGGCACCTGTTCGCGGCGTGCGTATGGGTGGCGGTTACGAAAATCTTTACAGTTTGGTATTAGTCAAAAAGCTATCATAGCGTTTGCTATTTTCTATTACTTTTTTCATCAAGGGTATCTTATGACCTATTGTGCTGCCATTCGTCTAAAAGACGGTATGGTCTTTGCCAGTGACACACGCACTAATGCCGGTGTTGATCACATATCAACATTCAGAAAGTTGTATCAATACGGCGTTGAGGGCGAGCGCTTTATGGTGTTACAGACAGCGGGTAGCTTAGCGACATCGCAAGCAGTGTTCAATAAACTACAAAGCGACATTGACCAGCGTGCTGAGAGCAACCTCAATACGGTAGCGACGTTGTTTGATGCCGCGCAAATGGTTGGCGAATGTATGCGTGAAAAGATGAACCATGCAAAAGCAGTCGCTAACTCTAGTCGCGATGGCGCCTTTACCAGCTCGTTTATGCTTGGCGGTCAAATTAAAGGACATCTGCCTGAGCTATACCTGATTTATCCTGAAGGCAATTGCATCAAAGCCACAGAAGATACGCCTTTCTTTCAGTTGGGCGAAAGCAAATATGGCAAACCTATTTTGGATCGTTCTGTCAGCTATAACACGGATGTAAGACACGCAGCCCGCGCATTAATGCTATCATTTGATTCCACGATTCACTCAAATCTATCAGTCGGTATGCCGATAGATTTTGTGCTTTATAAAAATGACAGTTTAATCTTACCCAAAGGTCGCCGTATTGATGAGCGTGATGAGTACTTTAATACCATCCGTCATAAATGGTCAGATGCGTTACGTCGCACGTTAGTTGAATTGCCCAAATGCCCTGATAACTATTGGGGATAGACCCTTCACCCTTAGACCCAATTTGAAGACTGATCGTCACATCAAGAAAATCACATCAATAAAAACGGGGCGGTGCGACTGTCTTCTGATTGGGCCACATCTTCTGGCGTACCTTGAGCGACAATTAACCCGCCCTCATCACCTGCCCCTGGCCCCATATCAATCACCCAGTCGCTATTGCTGGCCACTTGCATATCATGCTCAACCATAATGACGGTGTTCCCCGCATCGACCAAACCGTTTAATTGCGTCATCAGCATGGATACATCAGCAGGATGTAAACCTGTGGTTGGCTCATCAAGGATATAAAGCGTATCGCCGCGCTGAGTACGTTGCAGCTCAGTGGCAAGCTTAATACGCTGCGCCTCCCCGCCTGATAGCTCGGTGGCGGGCTGACCCAAACGCAAATAGCCCAGGCCAACTTGCAGTAGAGCATCTAGGGCGCGCAGGATAGGCGCTTCCTCGGCAAAAAACTCATAAGCTGCTTCAACCGTTAGATTTAGCACCTCCGCGATGTTTTTATCGCGATAAGTGATCTCTAGCGTCTCATCATTATAGCGCTGTCCATGACAAACTTGACAGGGCGCATAGACACTCGGCAAAAATAGCAACTCAACGCTGACAAACCCCAGTCCTTCACAATTTGGGCAACGACCCTTTGACGTATTAAATGAGAAGCGGCCTGCATCATAACCGCGCGCTTTAGCAGTCTTGGTCGCGGCAAATAATTTACGCACATAATCAAAGAGTCCGGTATAAGTGGCAAGGTTTGAGCGCGGTGTCCGGCCAATGGCTTTTTGGTTAATATTCACAAGCCGGCTCACTTTATCCATGCCAGATACGATACGCCCGCCGGTTGGCGCTTCAAACTCTTGCTCCAGCAAACCTGCCTCATCAGTTGGTGTCTCAGTCACCATCTCTTTCCCTAATGCTTCATTGACTAGCTCAACTAGTGCCTGACTGACCAAACTTGACTTGCCTGATCCAGATACGCCAGTAACACTAGTGAGGACCCCGAGCGGAAACTCGGCGCTCAATCCTTGTATATTATTGCGTTCTATATCAGCAAGCTTAAGCCAAGCGCTCGGCTCTCTAAGGACTTGTTTGTTTGCGCCGTCTTTATTAGTAAATAGATAGCGCGCTGTCGACGATTCTTTAATATCTTCCAGACCTTCCACAGGCCCACTATAAACAATTTCGCCGCCATGCACGCCAGCCTTAGGCCCGACATCAACCACCCAATCGGCATGCCGAATGACGCTCACATCATGCTCAACCACAAACACTGAATTGCCAGCGGCTATCAGCTCATCCAGAGCACCGAGCAGGGCTTGTGTGTCAGCAGGATGCAAGCCAGCGGAGGGCTCATCAAGCACATAGACGACGCCAAACAGTTGCGAGCGTATTTGCGTGGCTAATCTAAGACGCTGCAACTCCCCTGGCGACAAGGTCGGCGTGGTACGTTCAAGCGACAAGTAACCTAAGCCTAGCCGGGTTAACGCCTCAACGCGCGCGAGGATATCGCTAGTAATACGCTGTGCGACGATGGCTTTTTCGCGGTTGGGAGTATCATCTTTGATTTTTGTATGCGCTGTTTTTTGCAGCGCGAGCGCCAGATCGGTTAAGGTAAGCTGTGACAGCTCGCCAATATCGAGACCTGCGAATTTGACTGCTAGCGATTCTTTTTTGAGCTTTTTTCCGTGGCATTCTGGGCATACAGAGATTTGCATAAACTGCGAGACGCGTTTTTTGACTCGCGGGCTTTGAGTGGTGGTAAATGATTGCAAAATAAAGTTTTTGGCGCTGATATAGGTGCCCATATAGTTGGGCTTTTCACCTTTGTCGATCGCAGCACGCGTTTGCTCAAGGCTATATTCAGGATAGACGGGCACCGTTGGCGTCTCATCAGTATATAAGATCCAGTCGCGAGACTCTTTGGGCAGCTGGTTCCAAGGGGTGTCAATATCATAGCCAAGCGTAGTCAATATACGGCTCAGGTTTTGGCCTTGCCAAGCGCCCGGCCATGAAGCAATGGCGCGCTCACGAATGGACTTGGTCGAATCGGGCACCATCATATCCTCAGTCACATCAAACACTCGGCCAATACCTGAACATACCCGGCAAGCACCCTCTGGCGTATTGGGCGAGAACGCATCGGCATAGAGCATCTCTTGATCGGCCGGATAATCCCCTGCCCGCGAATACAGCATCCGTAGCGCGTTAGAGATGGTGGTGACGCTTGCCACCGATGAGCGCACTGAAGGCGTTCCGCGCTGCTGCTGCAAAGCGACCGCTGGTGGCAAGCCTTCTATCGCATCGACATCAGGCTCCTCCACTTGGTCAATCAGACGGCGAGCATAAGGCGCTACCGAATCTAAATAGCGCCGCTGCGACTCAGCAAACAAAGTACCAAACGCCAGTGACGACTTCCCTGAGCCTGATATCCCGGTAAAAACCACTAGCGCATCACGTGGCAGGTCAACGTCGACGTTTTTGAGGTTATGAACGCGCGCGCCTCGGACTTGCACGTGATTGTTTGATTGGCTTGTTTGTTGATTAGGAGCGCTATAAAGGTCGCGCGAGATTGTGCTATTGTGCTTAGCCATACCGCAGTCTTTCCTCTTAAATCGTTATTATTATAATATTTGATTGGCTAGAGGTTAACACACCTTGATTGTCGGCTATGGCTAGGCTTACGTATTCATAGCATAAAAAGACAAATCGATAACTAACAACAGCTAAATGGTTTAAACTGCACTTTTAATTGGTACTTTTAACTTGTACTAGGGTCTGGATAGATTTGCTGCCAAGTAATCGACTAATAGCCTGATTTTCGATGATAAATGACGATTATGCGGATAGACGGCCCAGATATCTTCTTTAGGTTCTCGGTATTTATCGAGCAGACTGACTAGCGCGCCACTTGCTAGGTATTTTTGCACATAATAATCAGGAAGCTGGACCATACCTAGGCCTTTCAAAGCTGCATCCACTAAGCTGTAGCCACTGTTATAGCGCACCGGACCACTGACTTGCACCTTTTTTTCTTTCCCAGCGCTTTTAAAACGCCAATAATCTAGCGTTCCAAGTAAACAATGATGCTGACTAAGGTCGGCTAGTTGCTGCGGCGCGCCATACTTATCTAAATAAGCAGGCGACGCGCAGACAAAACTAGTGCGGCTGCTTAGTTTCTTGGCCATCAAAGTTGAGTCATGCAAGTGTCCAATGCGTATCGCTAAGTCATAACTGCCTTCGATTAAATCGATGGTTTGATTGCTCAAAAAAGCCGTGACCTCAATATCCCGATATTGCAGCATAAAATCATTCACAAGCGGTAAGAGTTGTTGCTCGCCATAAGTGACAGGAGCAGTTAGTTTTATCTTACCCTGAGGTTTAGACTGCAAGTTACTGACTGCCTGTTCCGCGGCATTCAACTCATCTAGCACCACTCGGCAGCGCTCATAAAATACCCGGCCCTCCTCTGTCAATGATACCCTACGAGTGGTACGATAGAGAAGCTTGGTGTTCAAACGCGCCTCCAAAGCACTCACTTGCCGGCTGACTTGCGCGGTGGAAATTCCTAGCCTTTTGGCCGCTTTAGTAAAGCTTTCGTACTCGGCAACATAAACAAACTCATTAACGCCTTCCCACTGCATGATTATTACCACCTTGTAAAAGATTTTTTCAATTTTACTATATTATCATTACTCTAGAAATAATATAAAATAGTCACCATCATCCTAAACACTCGTTAAAATTAAAAATAAGGAAGCGAAGCTATGTCAAAACAAGCCAATACTACCGATGAATTTATTAAATCCAAAGCCGCTGTCGCTTGGGGCCCAAAACAGCCACTTTCTATTGAAGAAGTAGATGTAATGCTGCCGCGTAAAGGTGAGGTGCTAGTAAAAATTCTAGCCAGCGGCGTTTGTCATACTGATGCCTTTACTTTATCCGGTGAAGACCCAGAGGGCGTGTTTCCCGCTATCTTAGGCCATGAAGGCGGCGGTATCGTTGAGCAAATCGGCGAAGGTGTGACTAGCGTTGCCGTTGGCGACCACGTGATACCTCTATATACTGCTGAGTGCGGCGTCTGTAAAATGTGCCGCTCGGGAAAAACCAACCTGTGCTCGGCAGTACGTGAAACTCAAGGTAAAGGCCTAATGCCAGATGGCACCACGCGCTTTTATAAAGATGGCGAGCCTATTTATCACTATATGGGCTGCTCCACTTTCTCTGAGTACACCGTTCTACCTGAGATCTCTTTAGCCAAAGTCGATGAAGAGGCACCTCTAGAAAAGGTCTGCTTACTGGGCTGCGGCGTGACTACCGGTATGGGCGCAGTTATGAATACCGCTAAAGTAGAAGAAGGCTCTACTGTTGCTATCTTTGGTCTTGGTGGTATCGGCCTTGCTGCCATCATCGGCGCAAAAATGGCCAAAGCCAGCCGTATCATCGGTGTCGATATCAACGAAGACAAATTCGAGTTGGCCAAAAAACTCGGCGCAACCGATTGTATTAACTCCAAAGACTACGACAAGCCTATCCAAGACGTTATCGTCGAGATGACTGATGGCGGCGTCGATTATTCGTTTGAATGTATCGGTAACGTCGATGTCATGCGCTCAGCGCTCGAGTGCTGTCATAAAGGTTGGGGCGAGTCAGTGATTATCGGTGTCGCTGGCGCAGGACAAGAGATCTCCACCCGTCCATTCCAGCTTGTCACAGGTCGCGTTTGGAAAGGTTCGGCATTTGGCGGTGTCAAAGGCCGCAGTGAACTACCCGGCTACGTTGAGAGTTACTTACAAGGCGATATTCCTTTAGAGGACTTCATTACCCATACGATGCCTATCGAGGACATTAATGAAGCGTTTGACCTTATGCATAAAGGAGAAAGCATTCGCTCAGTAGTTCATTTTGAATAATAATAGCTGAAGGTTATCGTTATTCTCAAAGCTGATAATTTATTCGCTTAAAAAAAGCAGCATAAACTCGTTTTATGCTGCTTTTTTAGTACCAAACAAGTTATTCTTAACCGCTACTACCCCACTACCAAACGCATCATCTGTGTACTGATATAACCGCCAAAGGTACCAACCGCATACCCTAAAATACCCAAAAACACACCAACCGGCGCAAGTGACGGATGAAAAGCGGTGGCGACAATAGGCGCTGATGACGCGCCGCCGGTATTGGCATTTGAGCCAACTGCTAAAAAGAAAAACGGCGCGCGAATGAGTCTTGCGACAATAAAGATGATAGCCACATGAATACTCATCCACACCAGGCCAATCAAGAGTAAGCGCCACTGCGAGATGATGCCGGCAAGATTGATCTGCATACCGATAGCGGCAATAAGTACAAAGATAAACACCGTACCGATTTTGGAGGCGCCAACATGATCCAGACGACGGATTTTGGTAAAGGAGAAGACAACCCCGATTAAGGTAATAATCACCACCATCCAAAAAAAGCTACTGGCAAAGCTATACTGCACCGCCCAGCTATAGGGCGCAAAGAAACCTGCAATCTGTTCTCCGACAAAATGCGCTACCCCAACCATGGCAAAGCACAGCCCAAACATCACCATTAAATCATTCAAAGTGGCCGGACGCGCGTGATTGCGCTCGTAGCTCTCGACAGCTTTGATGACTTTTTCTATGCTGCTGTTATCTGCTCTTAACAGGCGATCTACCTTATCGCTATGCTTGGCTAACACTAAAATTGCTAACAGCCATAATGATGCATTAGTAGTATCCACCAAGATCATCATGCCGAATAAATCATCGCTAACCCCGAACAGCTCCTTCATCGCTGCCTGATTGGCCGCGCCGCCGATCCAGCTTCCTGCGACCGCCGAAAACCCGCGCCACAAGGTGTCATCTGTGAACATCTCAGGTGACACCCATTTTGCTAACCCTAAACTGACAGGCCCGCTAACAATAATAGCTAAGCTTGCAGCAAAAAACATGGCAATCGCCTTCCAGCCTAGTCCCAATATCTTGGGCACATCCATTGACAGCGTCATCAGGAGTAAGCTTGCTGGCAACAGATAAGTGGCGGTAAAACCATAAATCTGCGAGCCGATGCCATACGGCATAAAAGCGCCGCCAAAATTTACCCGGCAGCCCTTGGGTATAAAATACCAAACCAATAATTGCCATGATAATGCCAAAAGCTAACGGTAGGCTGTCTATCTTTAAGTCAGAAATAGCGAGCATCTAATAGCTCCAAGCGGGATCAATTGAGAGGAAGTGAATAAGCATTGCAGTATAGAGAAGCACGAAAATGAGCGCAAGGTCGTCTCATAAGAGCGCCCTATTTTTATTGACCTAAAAAAAGCCAGATACTAGCTATTCACTAGATATCTGGCTTTTTACACTATTCGTAAACCTCAATAGAGGTTTAGCTCAACAGACCAAATGATGGTTTATTACGAGTTGCCACCACGGTTGCCGCGATTGCCACTTGGACGACCATTACCGCTTGAGCGATTGGCTGGACGGCCTTGGCTACCGCTTGGGCGACCACGTCCGGTTGCTGCGCGATCACCACGCGGGGCACTCGTGCCATCGCCGCGATTAGGGCCACTGCGCTTGCCTTGATAAGGCTTGCCGCCGAAACGGTCTTTTGGCTTACCAGATGAGTCACGTGACTTGCCTGCGCCTTGGCCTTGATAACCGCTGTCGTTGCTAGCGCGTTGACCACCGCCATTAGACTTACCGGCATAGCCACCTGAACGTCCGCGTCCTTGACCACCACCATTTGAGCGACCACGCCCGCGGCCGCGGCTTTTAGGTTTATTCGCACTTGGTACGTAAGTTTTCTTTGGCTCAAGCCCTTCAATAACTTCTACTTCCATCTTACGATCAAGATAGCGATTAATAGCTGCTAGCTGTGGACGATCATCCATGCTACATAAGCTGATTGCAACACCGGTACGACCAGCACGGCCACAGCGACCAATACGGTGGACATAGTCTTCTGTCTGACGCGGTAGATCGTAATTGATGACATGCGAGATTGCAGGTACGTCGAGACCACGAGCAGCGACGTCAGTTGCGACTAGTATTTTGCATTTGCCATTACGCAAGTCTTGTACGATACGGTTACGCTTGCTTTGCGGCAGATCGCCGTGCAAGAAGCTGGCTTTATGGCCGTCTTCTTTAAGCTGGCTGGCAAGCTTTTCAGTACTACGTTTGGTTGCCGCAAAGATAATGATCTGGTCCATCTCTGGCTGACAAACGACTTTGTCTAAGATTTTATTCTTATGATTAAAGTCATCACAGTAGTAGACTTTTTCATCGATATGAGCCGATTCTACTTTAATAGACACGCGCTCTGGGTTTTTCGTGAAGCTTGCAGCGATCTTACCAACTGGGCCATCCCAAGTGGCTGAACACATCACCGTCTGACGGTCGGTTGGTGCCGCTTTTAGGATATCGTTGATATCATCAGCAAAACCCATATCAAGCATACGGTCGGCTTCATCTAACACGAGCACTTCTAAGTGTGATAAATCAACACGGCCTGCTTTAATATGATCGAGCAGACGACCTGGGGTTGCGACAATCACTTGTACGCCTTTTTTAAGCGCGCGAATCTGACCGTTATACGGCGCGCCGCCGACTAGCGGTACACAAAATAGACCGCGCATATCATGCGAATAAGTACGCACGCTATCATGAACCTGCTGAGCAAGCTCGCGCGTCGGCGTTAGGATAAGGGCTTTAGTGTGTTTGTTAAAGCTTGTGGCACGGCTTAAGCGATCTAGCAGTGGAATAACGAAAGCTGCTGTTTTACCACTACCAGTCTGCGCTGATAGTAATAAGTCACGACCTTGTAGAGCAAAAGGAATAGCCTGCGCTTGGATAGGTGTCGGGTTTGTATAGCCACTGCGATCAAGCGAGGTTAAGATAGGCTTGGCAATGTTAAGATCAGCAAAGCTGATTTGGTTTTCTTCAGTAGTCTCAGACGCGTCAGTAGTAGCGGCTTGAGCCTGTTCTGCTGCTGTGTTGGTTGTTTGAGTGTCGTTGTTTTCGATGATGCCGTTTTGGGCGGCGATAGTAGATAAGATGTCAGTCATGAGTATCCTTGGTAGTTGAGCCGCTGCAAATTCAGCGTGCTTGATGCCTACCACTGATAACCGTTCATCAAACAGCCTATTTACCAATCAAAATGGTAAAGTATCTGCATGATGTCTGACGTATTTTGGTGGTAGTGCCGAGTGTCTTATCTTCGTTTGTTACTCTAACTTCATCATTACTTTGTCCAAAGTAGATAAAGGCAAGTAACACCCAATTTAAGCCAATCTTTAGGCTAGTAGATAAGATATGAGTCAAAAATAGCGCTATCAATAAAAGCTATTTAAGTACACAAAATCATCGGCAACAATTACTCATAGCCATCCTAGGCTCAAAATCGCAGGCGATGTTATCAATCTCATAATACACGTAGTCGAAGCTAACGTGGCGACGTAGTATATCACAGCTTATTTATTATCCCTATCTATTTTTTTATGTTCATAACCATAGTGCATTCACCAGTAATACTAAGGGTTAGCAAACAAAATGCTAAGCGCTAGAGGCCAACTCGGTACTAAATAACAATAGTAAGCAGTACTGATTATCAGTGCTAAGCTGAATATGGATGATAAGCGCTCATACTATAAAAATACTACCAAGCTTAACGTTTAACATCCGAGACATAAGTTGGCAAATCCCAAGCGCCGCCAGACTCTACCATACGGCAAAGACCTGTGGTGCTCTCGTAGCTTTTCTCAAAACGACGACCCGTCCAGACCCAGTCTGTCTTTTCTAAGCAATCTCCAAGGCTGCGGCCTTTTTGGATAGCGCTTATTTTGCCACTGTCATAGCTAGTAGCACTATTAGTGACCAATTTGGGGTTATAAGGCGCACTGTCATTCATTACCCACATACCATGGCCAACATTATAAGCATCGACCCAGCATTTATGCTGAGCGAGTAGCTGATTGCCATTTAGGCGCTGCACACGCCAGCCGGAATCATCGCTTAAGCTTGGACAATCGCGCTTTGCATCTGATAGAGTATTTTTCATTATAGCTGTAAGGTCTGAGGCGTCTATTCTAAAGCTCTTTTTTTTGGCCATTCTTGTTGTTGGTGGCACTAAGCGTAATTGCGGGGCAGGTTTGGCAGCTAACACTTGACTGTCAGACTTACTCCCTTTTTTCACTAACGCCTCACTCCTTCCAACTCGCCCTTGCGCTTC
>VAPE01004260.1_pt1 | contig 11456 bp, 9 predicted proteins | sample 3393911 | NCBI WGS metagenome assembly VAPE01 (sample SAMN08290436, study PRJNA428436) | hydrothermal vent metagenome | isolation source: Deep-sea hydrothermal vent chimney | place: Atlantic Ocean: South-mid Altantic Ridge | reverse complement strand
CTTAGATGCTTCGTGCATTATGTTCGATAGCAACAAGCAAGCTGTCGATGCTATTTGGTTCGGTCAACTCCAATCCAAAGATGGTAGTATCTTGCACACCGGTGATAATCGTACTGGCGCGGGCGACGGCGATGATGAAGTCATCAATGTTGATTTATCCAAAATTCCAGCTACTGTGACCTCTTTAGTATTTACGGTCAATAGCTTTACCGGTCAGACTTTTGAGACTGTTGAAAATGCTTTTTGCCGTATCGTCAATGCTAGTAACAACTCAGAGGTAGCGCGTTATAACCTCTCAGCGCAAGGCGGACACACCGCGATGATTATGGCAAAGGTTTATCGCCATAATAATGAGTGGAAAATGCATGCTATCGGTGAGACCGCTTCTGGCCGCACCTTCCATGACTTAATGCCTGCTATCGCTCCGCATGCCTAAAAGTCAATTTGAATTTTTGCAAAAAAACAGCCTAGCTATACTAGATAGCTAGGCTGTTTGTTTTATCAGCTCCAAACATTCACTCTGCCCCACTACTATTTACTACCCCGCTTCCAGCTAAAACCCCAATTAAAGGCTTTATCCATCTCTTTGTGTCCATTGAAGTATTGGTTAATGCGCTCGACATTGATACTGCCCTGCTGATTGACGAGCCGTGCAATTGCGCACATCGGCGCATTCCCCGCGCCTTCGGTCAATCGCGTTTCAATTGGCGGCTGCCCGGGCACATGTATCGTCACTACGCCATCGGTTTGTGCCCAATTAGGCACGCCCTCATAAATGAAAGCAAAGATAAACACCTCTTGGATTTGCGACCACTGCTGACCGTTGATATCAAGCCATTCGCCATCGCTGACTTGCCCCGTTCTATCGTCAGCGCGCAGCAATACAAAAGGTGAGCCATTTAAGTTACCAAAGCGATTGCCTAGCGCTTGTATTAGGGTCTTCTCGCCGTTTTTTAAATGCACCATCGCGCCAATATCGAGATCGATACCACCTGAACCGCGCTGCTTAAATAAATCTCCTAATAGGCCTTTTTTTGGCGCGGCTTTATCAGCATTCGGACGTTGATTCCAGTTTAGATTGACCGCTATCTTACCGAAGTCATCACGCTTGGTAAGGTTAATACTGGATTGATTTTTGGTCAAAGTAATCTTGCTTAGATTCACTGAGGGGCTTGCTGGAATCGGCGGCGGATTGCTTTGAGCAGTGTTTTGATTACCATTACTTTGGGTACTGCGCTTAGGTTTTTGGGTGTTAATGGCTTGTGATTGACTCTGATTTTGTTCAGGTGCTTCATCAGCAATCTCTACTCCGAAATGCTCAGATAAAGGTTTCAGACCGCCGTTGAACCCTTGCGCGATAAATCGAAACTTCCAGTTGCCTTGACGACGATAGCACTCTGCTAAGATAATGGCTTTTTCATCACGGCCTGTGCTACTCAGCTGACAAGTTATTAGCACTTGGCTGCCTTGTAACACTTGAATATCGACGTCCCCTAATTGCGAGAGCGTCTGATTGCTAGAGAAAGCCAGCGCAATTTTTTCAATCTCATTGGCTTGTGCAGGTAGGTTAATATCAAAAAATCCATCGCTATCGTGCCCGCGAAAGCTGACGCTTCCATCATCGCTACGCGTCTGACCATAGAAAATCATGTCACCGTCACCGCGTACTTTCCCGCTACTAGTTAGGCGATAAGCGGCGCAATCGATTGCGTTATGACTCAAAATACGAATGCTAATATTGTCATTAGGCAGCGGCGCATTAGCACCCGCTACTAATTCTTGCGGCTGGGTTTGACTCATTATATTGTCCTTTTACTATTTGTAGTCTTTTTAGCTAGCTGCGAAAGCCATTTGTGGATGATTCACTTGAAGATGATTATATACTAGCACGGATATGAGGCTAGTTTTATAGCGACTTATCGCTTAGCTTTGGGCAAAATTATTTTAAGAATGAGCGCACTATAAGCAGTTATCAGTCAGCGTATTTGTATATAATGACCACAAGTATCTTTAAAGTTTTGACAATCATGGACAGTGTTATGGCTAATAAAATGAATGGCAGTGAACCAATAATAGCGGCTTGGCTTGCTGAAGGACAATCGAGCCAGCGCGATATGCTTGAGAGTCTGCAAGCGCTTAAGGCGCAATCTATAACACCTTTCACCATAATCGCTTCACATCGCCATGACCGTCCTGAGATATTTGAGTTTGCTGATACTATCTTTCGTGAGCCGTATAAAGCAGCAACCAGTAAAGAGATAAGCATCAACCCAGCCCCTGCTGAGCGTTGGCAGTTCGTACTAGAACAAGCTAAGAAAAACCATGTCAAAGTACTGCTGACTGGCCGCAATAGTCGCGATTATGAGGCGCATAGAGACTTATTTACCCAAGCCGGTATTCGGCTACTAACCGGAGCCACTAGCGTCACGGCGCTTGAGACTATCGATGATAAGTTTGCTTTTATGCAGCACTGCCTTGCACATAACATTCCTGTGGCAACCGCTTGGCGCTTTGATACGACCGCTGAGCTCGAAGCCCTGCTCGCTAAACATAGCCAACAAAGACTATGCGTAAAGCCTGTGACGGGCATATTCGCGCAAGGATTTTGGCGACTAGACGCAGGTTTCGATAGCGATTGTCAGTACGATAGCTTTGAGCATTTATACTTCACCGACAGCAAAAAGATTAGCACTGAGCAATTTGTCAACGCTTACGCCAATAGCCAAATGGTACACAAGCGCCCTATTCCTATGTTGCTTATGCCCTATCTATCAGGGCGCGAGTATTCTATCGATGTGGTCTGTGAATATGGCGAGGTGCTAGCGGCAGTCACCCGCTACAAAGAGGGCAAAATTCAGCACATAGGCTACGACAAGGCTGTAATGGAAGTCGTCACTGCGCTCATAAAAGCCTTTAACTGTGATGGTATCGTCAGCGTACAAACCAAACAGAATGACGAAGGGCAGCACTGTGTGTTAGAGATTAACTCTCGCCCCTCTGGCGGTATTGGCTACACCGCCCATAGTGGTATCGATCTAACCCAAATCGGCTTTGGCTATTGGCTCGGCTTAACCGACAAGCCAAAACTTAGTGATAGTATTGAGCATATTACTCCTTGTCAGATACGTTCTATCGTGACGAGCGTCAAGGTTGAAACAGACGTATAAGGACAGTAGCGTGCTTGCAAAAAGATAAACTATCTCAGCTATTATGACTCAGCTCAGGAAAGCGCCTAACCATATATACCATCACTATTAGAGCAAGGGCTGCTATCGCCGCACCGACAAAGCCCACGCTCGATAAGGAGATATAAGTCACCGCGTAGCCGCCAAGTAGCGCGCCCATTCCGATGCCTAAATTGATAATCGCTGAGAACATCGCCATGACCATATCTTGCGCATTAACATCAATCTCGATGACTTTAGACTGAATGGTTAGCATCAACAAAATCATCGCTGTGCCCCAAACCACCGTTACGATACTCAGTAGCCAGATCGAGCTGACCGCCCACAACATCAGCATCATCGCCGCCAGTATCAATACGGTAGATATCAGCATAAGCCTTGTGGTTGAGCGCTCATTCCAGTGGCTAAAGATATAACTACCGATAAGGCCAGCACCGCCGAACAAGAGTAATATAAAGGTGACTTGGTTCTCACTAATAGTGCCGATCTTACTCATAAAAGGTTCGATGTATGAGTAAGCGGCGTAGTCAGCAGTGAACACCACAAAACAGAATAAATAAAGACAAATGAGCAGCGGGTTTCTGAGCAGCTCAGGCAGCTTACTAAAGGAGCCATCGAACATACTAGGCAGATCTGGCAGTAGCTTAGCTTGCAAAATAAAGACGATAAAAGCGATGATACCGATACCTGCAAAAGTGGTGCGCCAGCCAAACCATTGACCCAGTATGCGTCCTATAGGCACTCCTAATACAAGCGCTAAAGATGTGCCAGTCGCTAATATACTCAGTGCTAAGGCTTTTTTGCCTTGCGGTGCGACTCGCAGGGCTATCGCAGCCGTAATCGCCCAAAATATCGCATGCGAGAGTGCGATACCTACGCGGCTAATGAGCAGTACGTTAAAGCTCCAAGCAAACACTGATAGCGCGTGACTGGCGATAAATACAGCAAATAGAGCAAGCAGCAAACGTTTACGCTCGAGGCGACTAGTCAATAGCATGAGTGGCAGAGACATAGCGGCAACCACCCAAGCATAGAGCGTCAGCATCCAGCCTGTCTCTGCAGTTGTAATCGAAAAATCTTGAGCAATATCACTCAATAGCGCCACAGGCACGAACTCAGTCGTATTGACGACAAAGGCGCTCACCCCCATCAATATCACTTGAAAATATTTGCTTTGGCGAGAAGCGGAATTGGGCTCTGGAGGGGGTTCCATAGAATCTACTCTATAGGGGAGCCAAAATGGTAATATTGGCCCAATAAGTAAAGGAATAGCGCAAGGAAGATAGACCGTTAGGCTTATAGCATCACCGAACTATCATCTCTTTCGTTACTATTGTAAAAAACACCAACACTGTGACATTCTATTGGTAATTGATATATGTTGATAAAAAATGCTGAGCCAATATATTTTTGGTTTAGAGTTTAGAGTAAAAGTGAACGCTAAAAACAGCTACTTTTTTAGGGGAATTTAATCGTAATCTCGTCACTAAGCAAGCTTAATTTAGTAAACAAAGTTACGACGATTTGTAAGCAGTAGTGATAAGTCAAAAAGCACTTCAACAAGCCGTTAAATAAGAAATCAAACCCTTAGATAAATGGGACAAAATCTCGACTATAAAAACCGCTTTAAATAGTTAGGTTAAGGAATATGAATGTCAGCTAAACCACAAAGTACGACCATTACTCTGCCTCGCGGCGCACTTGATCTCACTTATCAGACTCATAACAAAAATGATAATACATATCAGCTCGAAGACTTGCTTGGCTTTGCGCAGCGGATCAATCCCAAACGGGCATTCTTATTCGTCTCCAAGGTCTTAGGTCGCCATATTCCTGTCGCGCCTAGCATCATGCGCGGCGCTTTTACCGATTTGGCAAACTTAGTACCGGATAATCTGCCTGAGCCTATTTTGGTCGTTGGTATGGCAGAAACAGCGGTAGGACTATCGGCAGGCGTGCATCAAGCGCTACAAACGCGCTACCCAGATGCTTTACTACTAAACTCTACCCGTCACGCTCAGCATAACAAAGACAATGACGAAGCGTTATTCACTACCTTTAGCGAAGATCATAGTCATGCCAGCCAGCATTTGATTTATCAAAGTCGCGATAAAAACATACAATCGCAGCTCCTCGCCAGCAGAACCTTAATCATGGTCGATGATGAAGCCTCAACTGGTAATACCTGCGTCAATGTGGTGTCCGCACTACGTCACGCTGGTCTAAGCCAGTTAAAACAAGTGCATCTGACGACTTTGGTGGATTGGTCACTCAATCAAGAGGCAACTGACCAAGAGGTAACTGACAACTCTGACCACATCTCTACTCGCATGCCTAATATCGACTTTCAGCGTCATCACTTATTATCAGGCGCTTGGCAGTGGACAGACGCGCCGAACCCTGAGCCTATCACTATGCCTGTAGTCGATACCACCGAGGCAGGCTCGCAGCCGTTGGGTAATACAGGCAATTGGGGACGATTTCCAACATTGGATAGTACGGATGGCTTTGACGGTTACTTAGAGCGTTTCCAGCAAGCTTTTGCATACTTTGATGATAAGCCGAATTTTGATAAAGGTAAGCTACCCAAGCGGATTTTAGTATTAGGCAGTAATGAGTTTGTCTGGTTACCGTTTTTATTAGCCGAGTGGCTGGAGGCTAAAACCAAAGAGGTCAGCCAAAATTCAACGGTTAAATTCAGCGCATTAACGCGCTCGCCCATTGCATTAGGCGGCGCTATTCACACGATGCTCAGCTTCCATGATAACTATGGCCTTGGTATGACAAACTTTGTCTATAATGTCGAGCCAAAAGACTGGGACTTGATTGTGCTGTGTGTGGAGACCGCTAGCGATAGCGTGGATAGTATGTGGCAAGGTTTAGATAATGTATTGGTTGTAGGGGCAGATCTATGACTATCTCTTTCTTTCAAGCGAGTCCTGATATAATAAAGCCCTACGCGCTCATGGATTTAGACGATACGCTATTTCAGACGCAGCGCAAAATAGATGCTTGGAATTTGCCAACGTCCAAAGCTGAAAACTTAGTGTGTGCGAGTGTCAATAAACAGGGCGAGCCGCTGAGCTTTATGAGTCAGCGACAAGCAAGCTTTGTTAATTGGTTATTAGCGAGTACTGAGTTGATAGTGGTCACTGCCCGCGATCGCGAAGAGATCAAACGGGTGAGACTGCCCTTTGATAGTTGGCAGGTATTGACTCACGGGGCGATTGTTTTAACTCAAGAGGGCAAGCTTGAGACGCAGTGGCAGCAGCGCATGTATGGCAAGCTTGCGCCATTGCAGGAGAAGCTGGGGCAGCTAAGCCAGTTATTTACTCAGCACAGCAGCAGCGACAACAGCCATTTAAAGTTTAACACGCATAAAGATCATTTTAATAACGGCACTGAAAACAAAGAACTGACCATCTATCTTGCTATCAAACACGCGCAAAAAAATCATCAAGCTCTGATACAGCTCGCTGAGCAGTTGCCTAAATTGATACGAAACTTTGATCAAGACTTCTATGTGCATGTCAATGCAAATAACTTAGCCATTTTGCCGCATGCTGTGCACAAGCGTCATGCGGTAGAGTTCTTGCTAGAGCAGCACTTAGAGAGCAGCAGGCCAAGCTTTGGCTTTGGTGATAGCTTAGCCGATTTGCCGTTTTTGCAGCTACTAGACTGGTACGGGATGCCCAATCATGGTCAGCTACATGATCAATATAATCCTCAACATTTAAAATAACTATAGAGCCTGCAATGACGAAAGCTAGAACAAAAGACTTACAGAGATTTGGCTCAGGCAGCTATTTAGCTGATGATGTCACGGTGCTCCTAGATGTCGTTGACAAAGACGCGGTCGCTGATGTACCGGTCAGCAAAAAAGAAGCGCTGATCCAAAGCGGGCAGCGGCACTACTCCGATATGCTCACCTTAGAGCAAGCACCAACTGCTAAGCATGAGCAGCTATATCTGCAAGCGCTTGAGCAAGGTAAAGCGCGCATGGCTAGCGATATTGCTAATTTAGCTTACTCCTTACAGCAGACTTTTAAACAAACCGTTAGTAGCGAAAACCCATTAATATTAGTCAGTTTAGTCAGAGCCGGACTGCCTATTGGTGTGCTATTACAGCGCGCTTTAGCGAATACAAATAGCGCTTATGCCTTGCCATCTAAACACTATGGCATGAGTATCATTCGCGATCGTGGTCTTGATCCAGTCGCCTTGCAGCTCATATTGGACAGCCATCCTGATAGCCCTATCGTTTTCGTTGATGGTTGGACCGGCAAAGGCGCTATCTATCAAGAGCTAGCGCGTAGCCTGAATCCATTTAATGATGATAACCACGTCAACTTTGCTAACATTTTTCATCAAGGTGAGAGTGTTATACCGCTACTTACCCTTGCCGATCCCGCTGGCGTCGCTTGGTTAGCTGCGAGCGAGGAGGACTGGCTGATACCATCTGGACTATTAAACAGTACGGTATCTGGATTGATCTCGCGCTCGCTTTATACTGATCCAAAGTCAGGTCTACATCGCGCTATTTTTTATGATAACTTAGTCGCTATCGATCACAGCTTAGCCTTTATCGAGCATATTGAGTCAGCGCGGCACCTCTTAACGACAATACCTGAGCATTTAGCGACCTTTGCGCAGCCTAGATATAGCACCCAAAGCATTGTCGATAAAATAGCCAAAGAATACAATATCGGTAACCGCAACCGCATCAAACCGACGATAGCCGAGGCGACTCGCGCTATATTACGCCGCGATCCTGACCGTATCTTACTGGCGAGCGCCGATCATCCTGACACCACATTATTACGACACTTATGCCATGATAGAGACATTGAAATCAGCATATTAGGTGCTAAAATATTACCTTATCAAGCGATTACCCTTATCAAAAAACGCATTAGCTAGGCTCAACGTGTCAGCACCTCAGCGCTTTGTATTTCCGCGATTTCTCTTACCCCTTATACTCTCTTTAACTAATTATGATACCGACTATGCCAGATAATTCTAATAATGAGTCAAACCTATATAATTACACGCAGTCTTATGAGCACCTCATCACTGAGCGCCACGCTTTGCTAAAGCCGCATACTCATCACCCTTATCAGTTAGGCGCAAGCTTATATATGCCAGCGACTCGGCAAGATATCTGGCAAGTCATCAAGCGGGATAAATTACCGACGATTAATAGTATTATTATTTGTGTTGAGGACGCCGTCAGCCATGATGATGTGGAGCTAGCACTACAAAGACTGCAAGAGCTGCTCAACACTTGGGCGGCGCATATTGATAGTATCAATGACCCTTCGACGCCTCAGAACAATAAGCAAGAGCAGCCGTCGCGTCCTTTAGTGTTTGTGCGTCCGCGTAATCCGATGATGCTACAGAAGCTGGCACATTATAAGCATATTGAACTGCTCGATGGTTTTGTGATGCCAAAGGTAGATATGTGCAGCTTATCTAATTGGCGCATGGCTTGTCAGAACCTCAGCACCGACCAGCTGTTAATGCCGACTTTGGAGACAGCGGCGCTGTTTAATCCGCATCATAATCAAGAGCTGGCCATTGGCTTTAAAGAAGCGTTCAGTCAGCCTGTTTTTGCTTTGCGTATCGGCGGGAATTACCTATTTGGCGCGTTACGTCTGCGCCGTCCTAAGAACAGTATCGTCTATGACACTCCTATCGGTACTTTGGCTTATCAGCTGCTTGGCTGCTTTGTACCGCATGGCTTTTATTTGACCGCGCCGGTATTTGAGTACTTAGACCAGCCTACGCTATTTATGCAAGAGTTGACTCGCGATGTCAGCTTAGGCTTGGTGGGTAAAACCGTCATTCATCCCAATCAAATTGCCTTAGTACAGCAAGCGTATTGCGTACCGGCGAGCACCTTAGATGAGGCGCAAGCGATACTCCATAGCGAGGCCAAAGCCGTATTTAAATATAACAATACTATGCTGGAGCCAGCCACACACCGCGCTTGGGCGACAGAGATTATTAACCGTGCAAAAGTATTTGGCACCATCAATAATAACAATACAGAGTATAGCTCACGGCTGTAATTGGCTCTAACTGAGAAGCGGTAGCCTACTGATTAATACCAGCCTTCAATCTTATCCAAAAACTCACCTAATACTCTATTGACTTGCTCAGGCTCTTCAACAGTTGAGGTATGACCCGCACCTTTAATCACTGCAAGCTTAGAGCCATCGATAGCAAAGTGCATGCGCTCCGACTTATCATAAGGGGTTGCCGCATCTTCGTCACCGACGATGATCAAAGTCGGCGTTTGGATACTGCCTAACTGCTCATAGACTCCTTTGCGATCGATTACGCCTGTTGTTGCCTTAACCGTGCCGCCTTTACGATTACTCTGCAGCATAGATAACCATGCTTTGCGATCGGCCTTACGCTCTTTGGCTTGTAAAAAGGTGCTGCCAAACATAATCGGCATCACCTTTTGACTGACCCGCTTCATACCAAGCCAGCGAATCGCTTTCATTAATTTACGGTATTGAGGGACGTTTTTGGGATCCTCAGCATCCGCTGAAGTCTCAAGCAAAGATAGCGACAATAAGCGCTCAGGATGGTGTATCGCGATACGCTGCGCCACAAACCCGCCCATAGATAAGCCAACAAAATGACACTTATCGATATCTAGCGCGTCAAGTAAGCCAATGGTGTCTTTGGTTAAATTATCCATATCATAGCCGTCTTTGGTAATCTGCGACTGCCCTTGTCCGCGAAAATCAAAGGTAATACAGCGATAGTCCTTTTTAAAATGCTCGACTTGTTTGTCGTACATTCTACCGCTCCAAAGCAGCCCATGAGCGAAGACAATTACGGGCTTTTGATGATCATTGGGCGCGCTGTCTTCATAATAAATGTCGGCATTATTTACTTTAATCGTTGGCATAACTCTTCCTTGTTTATGTGGTGACTGTTGAATCTATGCGTAACTCTATACGAATGTTCAAATGAGCATATCATTATGTCTAACTTCGTATAATTAGCATAATTTACAACGCCTAAGTTTAGTAGTGATATTTGTAAATAGTAGCTTGTATCGACTACTAAAGATGGCGCAGAGGTGCACTAAATCATATTTTAGAGCGCCCACTAACCTGCTATAGTAATTAGCTTGAGTATTAGCCGTAGCATTAGTAACTGGCATTGAGCTATTGGTTAGCTCATTGCCAGTCAGTTAGATTTACTTAACCCCTAACGATTACAAGGATGACCCTTATGTCACAAGCGCTTGTCGATTATCAAGTAACCAACCACATCGCCACTATCACTATGAACGATCCCAAAACCCTGAACGCTTTTAGTACGCCGTTGAAAGGTGCGATTATGGAAGCGCTTGATAAGGCAGATCAAGATAATGAAGTACGCGTGATCGTCTTACAAGGCGGCGGCAATAACTTCTCTAGTGGTGGTCATATCGGCGAGATGTTAGAAAATGGCATGGAGTCAGAAGCGCTCGTGGCTAAGCTTGATTTTATGCTGCGCGAAGTTGCTGAGGTCAGCCTAAAGTTGCGTAATATCCATAAACCTATCATCGCCAAATTAGAAGGCGCGGTGGCGGGCGCAGGTATGAACTTAGCGCTGACTTGTGACTTTCGTATCGCAGCTGATAATGCCAAATTTGTGCAAGCCTTTGTCAATATCGGCCTAATCCCTGATGCAGGCGGTATTTATTTACTCAATCAATTGGTTGGCGCGGCGAAAACGACCGAGCTTGTGATGCTTGGCGATAAGCTTAAAGCCGATGACGTCGCAAGATTAGACTTAGTCAATAAAGTGGTCAGCGCCGAGGAACTTGACAATGAAGTGAACGTCCTAGCCACACGTTTAAGCCAACTACCGGGTAAGGCGCTGGCCTCTATGAAGCATATGATCAACATTCATGCGTTTTCAGGACTTAACGAAGCGCTGGGTATGGAGGTCGAGCAACAAAACATCATGGCTCAGACCGACGACTTTAAAGAAGGGATTACGGCATTTATGGAGAAACGCAAGCCGGTTTATCAGGGTAAGTAAAACGTCTAGTTTAGTTTGTTTCTTACACCTTAGTAGTTTTAATATAGGGCGTGTTGAACATTCACAAATGCGCACTGCTGATCGCTAAAATAGTTCTAGTCTAAGTGAAAATTGCAGGTAATGCTTATTGCATTGGTTAGCTGATTTTATTTAAACAGTCACAACGACTAGGGCGATTTTAGCATCAGCCCTAACTACAAAAACAGGGACAGGACTATT
>VAPE01021736.1_pt1 | contig 11458 bp, 10 predicted proteins | sample 3393911 | NCBI WGS metagenome assembly VAPE01 (sample SAMN08290436, study PRJNA428436) | hydrothermal vent metagenome | isolation source: Deep-sea hydrothermal vent chimney | place: Atlantic Ocean: South-mid Altantic Ridge | reverse complement strand
TTCGAGAACGGTGCAGATGCAAGGCGGCAACGAGGTTGATTATCCTGGTGTGATATCAACGAGTTGCCAACGCAGCAGATGCGCCGTTATCGGGCGCCCCGAAGGGCGGCGCGGTGCAGACCAGGGAATAGGTTTATTTGGCAACAATACAATAAATCCCACATATTGCCTGGAATATCACCTCAAGCCGTCACGGATCCAGGTATGATTCCGTCGATCAACCTTGAGACATGCACAGCAGTGGCCGGTTAAAACAGTGGCTTGGCACATAGCTGGCAACATTCTATTAATATACCACAGAGTCACCCCTAAACGGCACGAAAAAATGAAACCGATTACCCACACGAAATATCCGCTCACCCTGCCGTTTGCAGGGTTCATCCCGGACCGGCCTGAGCGCGGCAGGTGAGCGCGCTGGTGAAGGTCCGGGCCGGAGTGCTGTCGAACAGTTACCTTTTTTCTTTTACCTGAATCCGTGAGCGTTCGAGAACGGTGCAGATGCAAGGCGGCAACGAGGTTGTTTATCCTGGTGTGATATCAAGGAGTTGTCAACGCAGAAGATGCGCCGTTATCGGGCGCCCCGCAGGGCGGCGCGGTGAAAACCATAAAATGCTGACCAGCGACGATTATAATTCCCCCCCGGGAGAAATAATTGTCGTTGATCAAAATGCATTTATTTGACAATAATGCAATAAATTCCACATACTGCATGGAATATCACCTCAAGCCGTCACGGATTCAGGTTTTATCTTGACTCATTAGCCCCTGAAACGATAAAGTTGGCGGCAATGATCGAATGCCTGGCAGAAACCAGGTAGATAACCGGCCCCCGGCAGAGGCGTTACAAATAATGTTTAGTGGAACCACCAAGTTATGAAAGTTGAAGGACGCGAGTATCGTTCCATTTGGCTGGCCGTGGACGGTCTCCGGGTTGAGATTATCGACCAGACCAGGCTGCCGCACGAATTCCGCATCGTCAGTCTGGAAACCCTGGCGGATGGAGCCCATGCCATTCGGGACATGCTGGTACGGGGGGCGCCCCTTATCGGTGCCACGGCTGCATACAGCTTCTGCCTGGGTCTTCATGAAGGGGCGGCCGACCGGGATATTGAGCGAATCGGCAGCACCTTGACGGCCTGCCGGCCGACGGCGGTCAACCTGCGCTGGGCCGTGAATAGAATGCGTTCCCTGCTCCTGGCCCTGCCGGAAAAAGATCGGCTGGCCGCAGCCTACCTGGAAGCGACGCGAATCTGTGACGAGGACGTGCGGGACAATGAGGCCATCGGCACCCATGGGTTTGAGATCATACGTAAAACCTGGGAACGAAAAGGCAAAAAGAACCCGGTTCAGATCCTGACTCACTGCAATGCCGGCTGGTTGGCCACGGTTAACTGGGGCACCGCCCTGGCCCCGGTGTACAAGGCCCATGAGGCCGGCATCCCCGTCCATATCTGGGTTGACGAAACCAGGCCGCGCAGCCAGGGCGCCGGCCTGACCGCCTGGGAGCTTGCCGCCCAGGGAATCGACCACCATCTCATTGTCGATAACGCCGGTGGCCATCTCATGCAGCACGGCCGGGTCGATCTCTGCATCGTCGGCACGGATCGAACGACTGCCGGCGGCGATGTCTGCAACAAAATCGGCACCTACCTGAAGGCCCTGGCGGCGCGGGACAACAAGGTGCCGTTTTACGTGGCCCTGCCCGGCTCCACCATTGACTGGGACATCGACAACGGCCTGCGGGAGATTCCTATCGAGGAACGTGCCCAGGAAGAGGTCCTCAGGGTTCACGGTAAAACGGAGCAAGGCGCCATTACCTGGGTCAGCATTGCCCCGGCCGCGACCCCGGCCGTCAATCCGGCCTTTGATGTCACCCCTGCCCGCCTGGTGACCGGGCTTATCACCGAACGCGGCGTCTGCACCGCCAGCCGTGCCGGACTTGTCACCCTCTATCCTGAACGGCGGGACCGCTGATGGATTTCCCCAATCAGAGACGCGACCTCCTGGACACGGCCCGGGCCGTAAACCGCCGGGACCTGAGCCAGGGAACCACCGGCAATCTCAGCGTCCGGCTGGCCGACGGTTTCCTGATCACCCCGTCGGCCCTCCCCTATGAGGCGTGCCACGCCGGGGATATGGTCCGGATGGGTCTGGACGGCGAGGTCCGGGGACAACGTAAACCATCCACGGAATGGCGTCTGCACCGGGACGTGTATGCAAACCGCCCCGAGGCCGGAGCCATCCTCCACGCCCATCCTCCATGGTGTACAACCCTGGCCTGCCTGGAACGGGAGATTCCCGCCTTCCACTACATGGTCGCCATGGCCGGCGGCGATAACATCCGCTGTGCGCCCTATGCCATCTTCGGCAGCCAGGTATTATCCGATGCAGTCATTGAGGCCCTGCATGAACGGACAGCCTGCCTGCTGGCCCATCACGGCATGGTCTGCTTCGCCGCCGCCCTGGACCGCGTCCTGGCCCTCGGCCTGGAGATCGAAGCACTGGCCGGGGTCTACGTCCGGACCCTGCAAATCGGCGAGCCGAAACTTCTCGGGCAGGACGAGATGCGCAAGGTCCTCGACCGCTTTGCCGACTATCGCAACAGACGGTAAAATTTACGAATTCAGGATTTACGAAGCCAACCCCAACGCCCTGCCTGTCTGATAAATGGCCACCGCCAGGGAATAGGCCAGAACCGTGTTAAAGGCCATGGAGAAAATGGCCCATTTCCAGGTGCCGGACTCCCGGGCGATACAGACCACGGTGACAAAACACGGGGCGTAAAACATTATAAAGGCAAGGGCGGCAAGGGCCACTATGGGATTCCAGTGTTTATCATGGGCCAGCCGGTTCCCGAGAGAAGTGGTATGCTCGACGTCAACCGAGCCCAGGGAATACGAGGTGCCGAGGGTGGAGACGATGACCTCCTTGGCGGCAAAACCGCCAACCAGCGCGATATTGGTGCGCCAGTCGAAACCGGCAAAGCGGCTGATCGGTTCCAGGGCCATGCCGATGCGGCCGGCCAGAGAGTTGCGCAGTGCCGCCTGGGCCTCCAGGTTGTCGATGGCCCGCAGTTTGGCCGCCATCTCCGGGGGAGCGGCAACAGGTCCGGGACGCTCCTTTTTCTGTACGGCCGAAACACCCTGAGGCGCATAGGCAGCCATCACTTCCTGCCGCTGTCGTTCAAATTGGGCCGACTTGCCGGCCGGAAGTCCGGGATAGGTCATCATGGCCCATAGCAGGATGGAAATCGCCAGAACCACCGTGCCCGCCTTCTTTATATACTGCCAGGTCCGTTCCCAGGTATGAATAAACAGTCCCTTGAAAGTGGGAAACCGGTAAGGCGGCAGTTCCATGACAAAGGGGGTGGATTCGCCCCTGAGCACGGTCATCCGGAGAAATTTTGCCGTCAGCAGGGCGACGCTCCAGGATACAACCGTGGTCAGAAACATATATTGCGCCTGGTGGGCGGAAAAAAAGGCGCCGATCAGGAGGGCGATAACCGGCAGCTTGGCGCCGCAGTTCATGAAGGGAACGGTCAGGAGAGTGGCGATCCGTTCCTTGGGTGAGCGCAGGGTCCGGGTGGCCATGACCCCTGGGACGGCGCAGCCTCCGGCAATGCCGCCGGAGACGATAAAGGGCATGACCGAGGAGCCATGCAGGCCGAACATGCGAAAGATCCGGTCCATCATGAAGGCAACCCGGGCCAGGTAACCCGAATCCTCCAGGACGGCAATGCCCAGGAACATAAACATGATGATGGGCACAAAACCGAGCACTCCACCGACACCTCCTATCACGCCGGACACGAGCATGGATTTGATCGGTCCGTCCGGCAGCACCCGGTTGACGACATCCCCGAGAAAATTGAAGAAAGAAGCCAGCCAGTCTACGGGCAAGGAGCTGTAATTGAAGGTAAAGCTGTAGAGCCCGTACAGAATTAGTCCCATGATAAGGGGACCCAGAAAACGGTTGGTGACGACCTTGTCGATCCGGTCCGAAGTGTAAAGCCGGTCAACGTCGAAACGCTGCGATATGACCCCCTGACGCAGGATAGACTTGATGAAGCCATATCGATGGTCGGCGATCATCGCCTCGGGATAGGTATCGACCGTACGCTGCAGATGATTGGTCACCTCGTCGCTGCGCCGCACCAGGATATCTGCCAAAGTGGAATCGGCCTTCATGGCCCGGTCCAGAATCTGATCATCGTTTTCCAGAATTTTGAGGCCGGTCCAGCGGGCGGGATAGGTATCGGTCAGCAGCCTGCCCTGTTCAATGAGCGGCACCATGTCGTCAAGGACCTGGTCCAGGTCATCACCATAGGAAAGCCGCAGGGGCGGGTATGGCTTTTTTTCCTCAACGACCCGCAGAACCGTGTCCAGGAGCAGCTCCACCCCTTTCCCCGACCGGGCCACCAGGGGAACCACCGGCACGCCAAGCAATGAACTCAGTTTTTCCGTGTCCACCTCGATGCCCCGGTGTCGGGCGACATCGATCATATTCAGGGCAATGATAAGGGGAACGCCCAGTTCCATAAACTGGCAGGTCAGATAGAGGTTGCGTTCCAGGTTGGAGGCATCAACGATATCAATCACCACATCGGGCTTTTCGTTGACCAGGAAATTGCGGGCCACCAGTTCCTCAACGGAATAAGCGGTCAGAGAATAGGTGCCGGGCAGATCGGTTACCCGCAGTTCCAGGCCGCCGTGCTGACAGATACCTTCTTTTTTTTCAACTGTTACCCCGGGATAGTTGCCGACATGCTGCCGGGCTCCGGTCAGATAGTTGAACAGCGTGGTCTTGCCGGCATTCGGATTGCCGGCCAAGGCGATATTGAATCTTTTTGCCATGTGCTTTGTCTCGGGAATGATTTTCGCTTGGATTACGGTCTGATCTTCTGATCGTGTCCGGGAATTACCGGTGCACACGCTTTTCAAGTCTCGTCAGGCCGGCTTGCTACTTTTTCGTTCTCAGGTCCGGAGTGGTCGGCTGGCCCTGGTCGGCCCCTAGTTTCCGCGGCCCCGCCTTATCGTCATGCGGGCAGGACGGCGGGATGCCGCTGCCGCCGCAACCGGAACAGCCGCAGCCACAGCCGGCATCCCTGCCCCTGCTCCTGAGACTTCTGAACAGACGCCTGCCGATCAGAATTGCACAGCCGATGATAATCAACAGAATAAAAATATTTTGCATCATTTACCTCTTGGGCCCGCCACGACTTAGGCAAGACTAAAACTCAGGTTAAAAAAAAAGAAATCATACCGGGCTCACCAGAATATTTGCGGTCGTCAGACTGTCCAGGCTGATCGTGCCGCCATTGATTCTCACCATGCAATTATGTCCACCGCCACCGGCGCAGAGGAGTTCCATTTCCCGGCCCGGCAATATGCCGAGATCGGCCATGTGGGCACACAGCCTGCGGTCACCGCTGATCCTGCATACCTTGACCCGGCCATAGCCACAGGCCCGGGATAACGGCAGGGCATTCTCCGCGACCGGGGCTTTTTCCCGGAGCATACATGACTGGTGCTTGCCGCCGCAATGAGTGCAAACTGTATCTGAATGATTCTTGCTCATATTGCCTCAATATTTGTTATCGGTTCAGATCGAGGTTTAGGTATACCAAACATTGATCATTGTCAACTCGTTTTTCAAGAGGAACAGAAAAAGTTTCCGCGGTCAGGCCCCGAGCAAACCGGCGATAAAGGGACCAACCGCCTCCGGCCCCCGGTCATCCACCAGCCGGATGGTGGCCGTGCCGATTACCGCCATGTCCGCCCTGCCCTCAAGCATAGCGACGTCCTGCCGGCTGCTGATCCCGAAGCCCAGGGCCAGGGGCAGGTCCGTGGCCCGGCGGCAACGAGTAAGATAATTTTCCAGATCCGCATCCATGACGGTGTGCCGGCCGGTCACGCCGCGGCGGGCCACACAGTAGATAAAGCCGCCGCCCCGGCCGGCGACGTACCGCATCCGTTCATCGGAACTGGTCGGCGTAAAGAACATGATCGGGGCAAGTCCCGACTGTTGACTGAGCTGCAGGTAAGTCTCACCCTCTTCCGGCGGCAGGTCGGGGACGATGAAGCCGCGGATGCCGATTTCCGCCGCCCGCCGGATAAAGGCCTGCTCGCCATAACGAAAGACAATATTATAATAGGTCATGAACAGAAAATTGATCCGGGGAAATTCGGCGATGACCCCGGCGGCAAAGGCAAAACAGTCCGCCACGCGCAGGCCCGCGGCCAGCGCCTTCTGGTTGGCCCGGAGGATGACCGGCCCGTCGGCCATCGGTTCGGAAAAAGGGATCTGCAACTCGATGCAGTCCACGCCGTTTTCCGCCATCTGCCGGATCACCTCTCGGTTGACGTCCAGCGAGGGGTAGCCCAGCACCAGGTGGGTCATGAGCAGAACCGGCTTGTCCTGCCTGCGTTTTTTGATATCAGCAGCTAACTTCATGCTTTATTCTTCCTCAAGTCTCATGGAACTCATCTGTTCGAAGATCGATATTCCGCCGCCAGCCCGATAATAAACTCCTTCCAGGAAGAATCGTCAAAGGCATGGGCGATGGTGAAAATATCCTTGTCGCCCCGGCCGGACATATTAATGATAACGGCCTCGTCGGCCGCCAGGTCCGGTGCTTCCTTGAAGGCCTGGACAAAGGCGTGGGCGGATTCAAGGGCCGGGATAATGCCCTCGGTCCGCATGGTCAGCTCCAGGGCCCGGATTACTTCCCGGTCGGTGGCGGCCTCGAAACGGACCCGGCCCTTTTCGCCGAGATCGGCCAGGATGGGGGAGACCCCCACATAGTCCAGCCCGGCGGCAATCGAGTGGGTGTGCAGCATCTGGCCGTCAGGGTCCTGCAAAAACATGGTCTTATACCCCTGGGCCACGCCGGGCGAGGCCAGGTCACCGACCATGCGCGAGGCATGCTCCCCGGTCTCAAGCCCCTTGCCGCCCGCCTCCACGCCGATCAGTTCCACGCCGGGCTCATCAAGGAATCCCTGGAAGATGCCCATGGCATTGGAACCGCCGCCCACGCAGGCATAGACCCGGACCGGCAGACGGCCGTGCTGCTCCCTGATCTGCCCGTTCGCCTCCTTGCCGATAATCGACTGGAACCAGGCAACCATCTCGGGAAAGGGATGGGGACCGCAGACGGTGCCGAGAACGTAATGGGTGTCATCCATGCTGGCAACCCAGTCGCGGAAGGCCGCGTTGATGGCGTCCTTCAGGGTCCGGGAACCGTCGGTCACCGGGACCACGGTTGCCCCGAGTTTCTCCATCCAGAAAACATTGGGCCGCTGCCGGGCAACATCTTCTTCGCCCATGTAGATCGTGCAGGCAAGACCGAAACGAGCGGCCATGGTGGCCGTGGCCACGCCGTGCTGTCCGGCGCCGGTTTCGGCAATGACCCGCTTCTTGCCCATGCGCTTGACCAGCAGCCCCTGGCCCATAACGTTGTTGAGCTTATGGGCGCCGGTATGGTTGAGGTCTTCGCGCTTGATGTAAATCCTGGCGCCGCCGAAATGTTTGCTCAGGTTTTCCGCATAGGTCAGCGGCGTCGGCCGGCAGGAGTAGTTTGCCATCAGCCGGGTGTATTCCCGCCAGAATGACGCATCCGCCCGTGCTTCCTCATAGGCGTAGTTCAGCCCGGCAAAGGTCTCGTACAGCACCTCGGGGATGAATGCCCCGCCCCACTGGCCAAAATAACCTTTTTTCATAATCTCACTATCAGGGTTTTCATTTTCACTTGCCGCTCATACCGTCATCGACAAAACATGGAAAGCAAAACAGGCAGCGTCACCGGGATTCTGTGATCATCGGCCGTCTTTATTCAATTTAGTAGCTCTTAACAAAATTCAGCAAATATAATACGTTTTAAAATACCCTGGATTCCCGTCTGCACGGGAATGATAATAAAAACAACGAAGACAACAAAAACAATGAACCCGTCATCCCCGCGCAGGCGGGAATCCAGTGGTCTTTTGCCGCCGTTCCGGGGTCAAGCGCCCGCGTTATTCCTGCGCGGCAATCCAGTTCATCAAGCTGAGTTTAAGGTATAAGCACTTTAAATTTCAATATCGGCCAGCTGGCGGCGGGCGGCGGCGGCAAAATCCTCGGGAAAATGACCGCAGATAAAACGCAGCTGGGCCTCACTGAAGGCGCCCATGGCCCAAGGCAGTTTGGGCAAAAACGAATAGAACAGCCGCTGGCCGTTATTGATATCCAGCCGCTTGGAAAACTCGATGGACGTGACCATCCTGGCCCCCAGGCCGGCATATATTTTCTGGGCCAGCAGGATGCCCCGGTCGATTGATTGCCGGACCAGGCTGTCCGCCTCCACCACGTTCCCCACCGGGCCAGCCGCGGCATCCGCGGTGACCATGAGTTGCAGCTCCCATTGCGACACCTGCGCCTTGGGCACGAACAGCATCACCTGCCGGTCCTCCCAGACCACCAGGCTCCGCTCGCCTTCTTGGCGGTCGGTCCGTTCATTGTTCCTGATTGCGGCCAGGAAGTCATTGAAGAAATCACTGCCGGTCTCTTCATGGTAACGGGCCGCCACCTCGGCGACCAGGTCACCGCAGCTGTAGGACGGCATCCTGCCTTCACGGTCCACGGTAGCAACGCTCTCCGGCACCATGGCGCACTGCTGATGAATCATCTGGTGCGAGGCGTGAAGCCGGTAACCGGAGGCGGAGAAATCATAACCGAAATTCCAGCCCCATAAGGTTGCCTGGTGCTCCGCCCCCCCGGTTGCAGCCTTGATAATCCGCTGCCGTACATCTTCCAGCTCATCGGCGCATAGTCCCCGGCGCCGGCCGGGAATGTCAATGCCCAGACCGGCGGCCAAGGTGACATAAATACGCTGATAGTAGAGGTGCCGAAGCCCCTGCATATCAGCAAACGACAGGTCCGCCGTGCTGTAGCGTATGGCATCGTTGGCCATATTGGGGGCGAAATGTCCCCAGGGGATATAACTGTTGCGGCGCAGGTATTCGAAGACGTGACTGCCGCCGCTCTGCCATTCACCGACGATTTCACTGTCACCCTGGGCGCCGGGCCGCAGAACCATGACATCCTTATAGGCATCCGGCAGATGCGGATTGTTGGCAATGGTTTCAAACAACTCCGGATCATCGATATCCGGCCGGACGCGGCCCCGGTCATCCCGAAGACGTTGCAGCCCGACCGGCTCGCCGGCGTCGTTATACTCCAGGCGGCAGCACAAACGCGCCAGCCGGGTCAACTCTTCCGGGTCTGTGGAGTTCGCCGCCAGGGCGTAGAGGACCGGGAGCGGCAATTCGGCCAGCACGGCCTTGACCTGCTCCCCCGGCAGGTGCCGATTCAAGACCTCGCACAGGGAACACTCCGGCGGCGGTTCCAGACGAATCGCGGCCGGGTCGGCGGCCGGACCGGCCGCCCAGTCGGCATCGATATAGGTCGTACCGCGGAAAGGAAAGGCGTTGGGAATTTCATATATCCACCGGGCCTCGTCCACACGGACATCGCCGGGCGGAAAATTATGCCGGTTATCATGAACGGCACCATCAGGGAAATGCCCAAGCACGGCAACAGGGTCGTGCTCCCGCAAATTCATTACGCTGTAGGCGGGCCGGTGAAGACCGACAAGAAATTTTCCTTCAGGCGTAACTGATGTCCTTAACATAGCTCTATTCCGTTATCTTTTCGGCTGTCCGCCCGGCTCGTTAGTCACGAGCGCAGACCAGTTCACCAAGGGCGTCGACATCCGGGGATACGCAGCCAGTACGAGTTCACCAAGCATCCGCCCATAATAGACGAATCCAGCCAAGAAATCACCTGCATTTATTTTTTGCTTCCAGGGGTAAAAATCAGGAAGGATGCGGAAAAAACAAAGGGCCGGCCCTTACTTTTTTTCTGAATCCATGGGCGCCCGATAACGGTGCAGATGCACCGTTATCGGGCGCCCCGCAGGACGCGCGGCCAAGATCGGAGAATGCGTTTATTTGGCATATAATGCAATAAATTTCCATATTGCCAGGAACATCACAAGCCGTCACGGATTCAGGTCTGTTGCCCAGACGCCCTCAATCTGCTCGCCGCATTTGCCGCAGCGGCCGTCGGCCAGGTTGACCTGACGGACACTGAAACCAAAACGCGTGATCAAGGTCGTACCGCAGGCCGGGCAAAAGGTATTTTCGCCGCCTTCGCCGGGGATGTTGCCTTCATAGACAAAGCGCAATCCCTCTTCAAGGCCGATCTCTCTCGCCTTGCGCAGCGTTGCTAGCGGGGTTCGCTCCCGATCCATCATCTTGTAGGTGGGATAAAAGGCCGTCACGTGCCAAGGCACGGCCGGAGAAACGTTTTTGATGAACCGGGCCAGCTCGCGCAACTCCCGGGTGGAATCGTTGAGTCCCGGAATAATCAGGGTAGTCACCTCGACCCAGACCCCGAGTTCATGCATGAGTCGGACACTGTCCAGGACCGGCTGCAGCCTGGCCTTGCACACCTTCTTGTAAAAATCGTCGGTAAAGGCCTTGATATCGATATTGATGCCGTCCAGGACCGGTGCCAGGTGCCGCGCGACCTCCGGCGTCATGTAGCCGTTACTGACAAAGACGTTCTTCAACTGCCGCTTACGGGCCAGGACCGCGCAGTCATAGGCGAATTCATAAAAAATTGTCGGTTCGACATAGGTATAGCTGATACTTGCGCAACCACTCTGCACGGCATCGTCAACCACGGACTCGGCGCTCTTTTCCCGGCCGGTTATCTGGCCGCCCTGGAGATGAGGATACTGGGAGATCTGGTAATTCTGGCAATGAAGACAACGAAAGTTGCAGCCGACCGTGGAAATGGAAAAAGAGCGGCTGCCGGGCAGGAGATGAAACAACGGCTTTTTTTCGATCGGATCAATGTGTTCGGAAACCAGCCGGCCGTAAACCAGGGTGTACAGCTTGCCCTCCCTGTTTTCCCGCACGCCGCAGATGCCTCGCCTGCCCTCCTTGATGTGACAACGATGACTGCACAGGCCACAGATAACCTCGGTCCCCTTCCCTTGCTGATAAAACATCGCCTCTTTCATATCTCTACCCCTATGATGTTAAAATTCCGAGGATGTGAAATTCAAAATTCAAGGTCACCATCGACGCTTGCCGTTCGGCTCTCTCCAGCCGGCGTCTCGCAACTGGTCACAGGGTGTGGCACTCTGCGTTATTACTTGCATCTAACCTGTAAGCCGCCACAGGTGCCACAGATTTACGTAGTCCTGAATCCGTGACGGCTTGAGGTAATTCTCCACTCAATATGTGGAATTTGTTGCATTATTGCCGAATAAACACATTTTCCGGTCTTCACCGCGCCGCCCTGCGGGGCGTCCGATAACGGCGCATCTGCTGCGTTGGCAACTCGTTGATATCACACCAGGATAATCAACCTCGTTGCCGCCTTGCATCTGCACCGTTCTCGAACGCTCACG
>VAPE01006038.1_pt1 | contig 11476 bp, 9 predicted proteins | sample 3393911 | NCBI WGS metagenome assembly VAPE01 (sample SAMN08290436, study PRJNA428436) | hydrothermal vent metagenome | isolation source: Deep-sea hydrothermal vent chimney | place: Atlantic Ocean: South-mid Altantic Ridge | reverse complement strand
TTATCAGATGTCTCTAAGGGAACAACGGATGGAGTAGGGTCTTGTATTGTATGCCCCATTTTTTTTAAGAATTTAAACCCATCACCAGTTGAACCTGTTTCAGGATGAGATACTCCTCCCATCGCAAAAACAAATGATTTAGCACGATAGACTCCCTGATTAGTTGAAATCTCTGTTATCAATCCATTTTGAAAAGAAACATCTTTAACTTGGCAGTTATTTTTTATAACAACTTTATTTTTATCTAATCTCTTTTTTAAAACCTTATAAACATCAAGAGCCTTCTCTGTTTTAGGAAAGACTCTTTTCCTAGCTTGAATAACTAGAGGAAGCTCGAGTGATTCAAAATATGTAAATGTGTCCTTAGTATTAAAAATAGAAAAAGGTGAATATAAAAAAGGTTCAGCTTGTCCATAATTTTTTAAGAACTTTTTTATATTAAATTCAGCGTTTGTTATATTACATCTTCCACCTCCTGTAATTTTTAATTTTTCACCAAGTTGTCTATTTTTTTCTAAAATAAGAACTGATTTTGATCGACTAGATGAAATTACTCCTGTCATCATACCAGAAGCTCCTCCGCCAATTATAATTACATCCCAGATTTTATTCTTTGTCATTTAAAATTTTAAATAATGAAAGCTCAAGTGGTAATTCATCAATAACTGCATTTTGTTGTTTTTGATATGTTTCAAGAAGTATTAATAATGTCTTAGAAGAAATATTTTTAGGTTTATTAGAGATAAGTTTTTCTATATAAATTAAATCATCGGGAGAAATATTTTTAATAATAACATCCTTAGTTTGAGGTGCGTAACGAAGCATTAAAGCAAAGCGAAGTTTTGTTAAAATCATTTTTGAGTAAACCATCATATCAATGTTTTGCTTACTAGCTTGTTCTATTGTTAAAAAACCTTTTTCAATATTATTTTCAACCAAGGCATCTAAAAAATTATTTACTAAAACCGTATTTGGGGCACCAGTGATTTCTTCAATATCTGAAATTAAGATTTTTTTGGTTTTTGAAAAAGAAATAACCTTCTGTAAAATTCCTAAAGCATCACGGAAAGAACCTTCTGCTAAAAGAGCTATCAAATTAATTCCTCCTTTTTCTATATTATAACCTTCCTTCTCAGCAACATTAGAAATGACGGAAGCTAGAATTGAATCAGTTGGTTTTCTAAAAGTAAAACTTTGACAACGCGAAACAATTGTTTCTGGAATTTTTTTTAACTCTGTTGTTGCTAAAATAAAAATAACATGACTTGGTGGTTCTTCTATGGTTTTAAGAAGAGCATTCCAAGCATCTTTGGTAAACATATGAACTTCATCTAAGATATAAATTTTATATTTTGAATCAAATGGCATTGTTCTAACACTTTCACGAATATGACGAACGTCATCAATTCCACGATTTGAAGCAGCATCCATTTCATAAATATCATTTGGAGAAGAACCTAATTCGTTGGCGATAATTCGAGCAACAGTTGTCTTTCCTATTCCTTTTGGACCACAAAGAAGATAGGCATGAGCAATTTTACCAGCTTTTAGACTACCTGAAATAGCTTTAACAATATGATCTTGACCAATAACTTCAGTAAAATTCTTAGGTCGATATTTCCTATATAAAGCTATATTAGAATCAGATTTAGAATTAGACATATGCGTATTATAGCAAATTAATAACTTTTTAAAAAATAAATAAAATTAAGGAAGTTCAACTTCCTTAATTTTATCATTCTAGAGTAATCTCTTTAATATTTAAATCTTTTAAAGATTTAATCCAATCAATGACTTCTTTTTTCTGATTTTCTTTATATCCTAATCTACTTAATATGAAATCTTTTTTAATAATTAATGGAAAATTCTTCTTACCAATATAATCCATATAACTACTCCACCGATAAGAATCTAAAAATTCAATCGCTTTTTTATAATCTTTAATTTTGCCTTTTCTCCATTCAGGAAATTTAAAATCAAGTGCATTTAAATGTATGTAAATTGGTAAATACATTAAGTGGGCACTCTTATTAACATTAACCGATTTAAATCTTCCTTGAAAAAGCGATCCTTGTCGATTATATTTCTTGTTAAAATAATTTGTATATCCAGTACCGACTTTTCTCATAAATTCAGTGATTCCATGTTCTGTCTTTTGTCTGACTAATAGATGGAAATGATTGTCCATTAAACAATAAACTAAAATATCTACTAAAACTTTCCTCGGTTTACTTTTTTTAGAAATAATCCCAACTTCTTTATATTTGTTTGTTTTTAGATTAATACCTAAATTTGAAACAGCCTCTTCGTTATTAAATTCAAATAAATCATGAACAAAACGAAGGAAGTCTTCGTCATCCATAAAGACATTTCTTTTATCAACTCCTCTATTATAAATATGATAAATTTCACCTGGAACTAAATTATGTTTTCTTAGCGACATATAAATATATTACCATCAAATACTAAATTAAGGAAGTTCAACTTCCTTAATTTAGTGGGTTTCTAAAAATTGTTTAATTATGACTTCTACTTCTCCAGCTGAGCTAGTTTTCATTAATTTTATTCGTAGTTCTTTGGCCCCTATGAAATCATTAGCATAAGCTTTAAAATGTTTCTTCATTACTGCAAAATTTTTATAATCTCCAAGAATTTTTTCGAATAATTTTGTATGCTCAATCATAACTTTTAATTTTTCTTTAACCGTTGGAATTTTTTCAGAGAAAAACCAAGGGTTTCCAAAAATTCCCCGACCAATCATAACACCATCACAGCCAGTTTTTAAAGCCTTTTCTTTACCTTCTTTTAGTGTTTGGATATCACCGTTGCCAATGATTTTTGTTTTAACCTTCATTTTGTCTCTAATTTCTACAATTTGTTTAATATAATCCCAATTGGCTGGAACTTTTGACATTTCCTTACGAGTCCTGGCGTGCACAATTAAAGCATCTATGTTTTGTTTAAGTAGGAAAGGAATCCATTCATCTATTTGATTTTTATTGTAACCAATTCTAGTCTTTACAGAAATTGAAATATTCTTTTTTGAATTATTAATTCCATCTTTAACAGCTTGAATAATTTTCCCAGCTTTGTCAAAATCTTTTATCATTGCTGCACCAGCTCCTTGCTTTTCAATAGAACGATCTGGGCAACCCATATTAATATCAATACCATTAAAACCAAGCCGAGCACAAAATTCTGAAGCTTCTTTCATTTTTTCTACATTAGATGAAAATAATTGAACAATGATTGGTTTTTCTTTACGAGAAAAAATTAAATCATTTTTTAAAATTTCTCTTCCTTTGCTTACTAATCCATCAGCTGATACAAATTCTGTCCAAAAAACATCCGGCTTACCATACTTTGTAATTATTCGTCGAAAAACTGGATCCGTGACATCTGACATCGGAGCTAAACAAAAGAATGGTTTATTTAATTTATCCCAAAAATTTTTCATAAAATATATATAGAATATTATTTAAACTTATACAAAACTTTATTTTGAAAACGCAAGTCTATATATAATAGAGTACTATACTTTGAATTTATTTCATCCGCGAACAAAGCTTTATTCATCGCAATAGACAGATTATTTAAAATACTTTTCAGATTATTATTCGTCATAAAAATAATTTTAGGAATAGTTTTATCAGAATTATGATTAAGATAAAGATAATTTATTCCATCATCACCAATTACCAATGAAACAGGCTTAAAACCTAAAGCTCTTATCCCATCAACAAATTGTATTAAATTATGGAAACGCTTTGGTTTGATAATGGTTTGTCCTAATAATTTGTTTTTATTATTAATTTTTAAGTAATACTTAAAATAAACATTACCAGAGAAATAAGGGGCTTTACTAAAAATATATCCATTATCATTTACAAAATAACAATTTTCTCCTATCTTAGATTTAATATCTGGAATCGCTTTTCCACAGTATAAATATGAAGCAGATTTTTCCTTAATATTTATATAAAGTGTATTAAAATTTTTTCTAATAATTGATATATTTTTAATACGAGGAAATGAAAGAATTAGATCATTATATATTTCATCATGTGGATATATAAAACTATCAGCTTTATCAAAGAGACCATAATACTTTCCTGTTATTTTTTTATCTACTAAAGAAATAACATCTTGTGAATTAATAATATTATTTCCATTTACTATAATTTTATTAATAGTTATTTTAGGATTGAAAGAGAAAAAAGCTAAAGTAAAAAATATTGACAAAAATAGAATCAAAAAAAGAATAACTAATCGCAAGGCACGAAGACGACGCTTGCGCTTAATTTTAATTACACGCCGAGGTGTTGGAATATTTTTCATATTTTATTTATTAATAAATTATTTTTTTATTAAAATATTTATGTAAAACTTCTGGAATCTTAATACTACCGTCAGCTTGCTGAAAATTTTCAACTAAAGAAACAAGAAGTCGAGGAGTCGGGATAGCAGTTGCATTTAACGAGTGAGCATAACGAATTTTTCCTTCTTTATTTCTATAACGAATATTGGAGCGTCTGGTTTGAAAATCGTGAAAATAAGAAGCTGAACTTATCTCACGATATTTTTCTTCTTTAGGAATCCAAAGCTCAATATCATACATTTTCACATGTCCTCGACCAAGGTCACCTCCACAATTAACAACAGTTCTATAAGGAATATTCAGCGATTCAATAAATTCTTCTGTATTGCGATTAATTTCTTCGTGGAGTTTAACAGACAAATCATGGTTAGCTTCACAGAGAATAAGTTGTTCAAATTTATAAAATTCATTTACTCTAATCAAACCTTTAATGTCTTTACCATGAGAACCAGCTTCACGACGATATGAAGGAGAAAAACCAAGATATTTTTTTGGTAAACTTTCAAAAGGTAATATTTCATCAGAGTGTAGTCCCATCAACGGAATTTCTGCTGTAGCAATAAGGGCATCGTCGTCTTGAGTAATATAATAATCTTCAACTTTTGATGGTAAGTGTCCTGTTCCATAAAAATTACTTTTTTTAACAATAGCTGGAGGGAGAACTGGGCAGAAACCCTTATCACCAAAAAATTCTAAAGCATAGTTCCAAATAGCAAAACAAAGATTAACAGCATCACCAAGTAAATAATAACCCCTGAAACCATGAACTTTTACGCCTCTTTCAAGATCTAAAATACCCAATTTAGTCATAATTTCAATATGATCTTTCGGCTCAAAATCAAAAGAAGTTTGTTCTCCCCATCTTTTTATTTCTTTATTATCATCTTCATTCTTTCCTTCAGGAACAGAAATATCTGGAATATTAGGAACTAAAAGCATCAACTGCCTCCATTTTTTCATTATTTCTTTTAATTGCTTTTCTTTTTCAACTAACTCTTCTTTGACAATCGTCATTTCTTCTATAAGTTGAACTCTCATATTGGACTCTAAATCACCTCCCATTGCTTTACTAACTTTATTTTGTTCACCACGAAGAGCCTCCACTCTAGACATTAACCCTAATCTTTTGTTATCAAGAGAAAGCAAACTGTCAATATCCACCTCCATATGTTTCTTTTTGGCTCCTGCTTTTACTATATCTTTATTCTCACGTATAAATTTAATATCTAACATGTTATATAGTATATAAAAAAATGATACAATAAACAAATAAAACTAATCAAAATAATATGCAAGATATAATAAAATTAAAAAATGAACAAATTCCTAAGGCTTTATTAGAAATACCACAACCACCAAAAGCTCTTTATCTGCGAGGAAAACTTCCTCCAAAAAATTCAATTTATTTGGCCGTTGTTGGTTCAAGAAAATATACTTCTTATGGAAAAGATATGTGTGAAAAATTAATTCGTGGATTAAAAGGTTATCCGATTATTATAGTTTCAGGTCTTGCTTTAGGGATAGATGGTATCGCTCATAAAGCTGCCTTAGATTCTGGACTAACAACAATATCATTCCCTGGTTCTGGGCTTGATAATAATATTTTACATCCACGAACAAATATTAAATTAGCTCAAGAAATTGTTGATAATGGAGGTTGCCTTCTTTCAGAACTTGAACCAAACCAAAAAGCAACACTTTATTCATTTCCCCAAAGAAATAGATTGATGGCTGGGATTTCAAAAGCTGTTTTAATAGTGGAAGCTGAGGAAAAATCTGGAACTTTAATTACTGCCCGAATGGCGTTAGATTATAATAGAGATGTTTTATCTGTTCCTGGTTCTGCTTTATCTTCTAATTCAAAAGGAACAAACCATTTAATTCGTCAAGGAGCTACACCAATAACTTCTAGTGAAGAACTATTAGAAGCCTTAGGTTTTGAGATAAATGAACTAAGACAGACAGAAACCCAAAAATATATAAGTTGCTCAGAAGAAGAATTGAAGATAATTGAATTACTCAGAGAACCAAAAGATCGCGATGAATTAGTCCGTCTTTCTGGAATGGATATAGCAAAAGCAAATGCTCTACTTTCTATAATGGAAATTAAGGATTTGATAAAAGAAGAAATGGGAGAGATTAGAAAAAGTTAAAAAGTTATTTGCAAAAAAATTTTTTAAGTGATACTAATATAACCATGGCAAAAAAATTATTGATAGTTGAATCACCTTCAAAAGCAAAAACAATTGAAAAATATCTTAAAGGTGCTTTCACTGTCCGTGCTTCAGTTGGACATATCAGAGATTTACCAAAATCTAATAAAAAAGCAATTAATATTCCGGCTGGTTTTGTTCCATTTTATGAAATTTCTAAAGGAAAAGAAAAAATTGTAAATGAACTTCAAAATTTAGCAGAAAAAGCTGACGAAATAATTTTAGCAACAGACCCAGATAGAGAGGGAGAAGCTATCGCTTGGCATATTGAAGAATTATTAAAAGAAGACAAAAAAGTAACCTCTCCTATAAAAAGAGTTCGCTTTTACGAAATTACAAAGGACGCTATTCTTGAAGCTTTGAAAAATCCAGAGGATATAGATACTAATTTACGTAAAGCCCAAGAAGCTAGACGTGTACTTGATAGATTAGTTGGTTATGATTTATCTGGACTTATCTGGAAGAAAGTTCGCTACGGACTTTCGGCTGGTCGTGTTCAATCCCCAGCTCTACGAATAATAATGGAAAGAGAAAGAGAAATTAGAGCTTTTATTCCTGAAAAATATTGGGTTATTTCAGGACTATTTAATACCAATAAAAAAATAGAAATAACTTTAAACTGTGTGAATGAACCTCGAGAAGCAGAAATTGTCAAAAAAATTCTTGACTTGGGTAAAAATGGAAATTGGATAGTTAAAGATTTAAAAACTAGTGAACAAAAACGTAGTCCTCGCGCACCTTTTACTACTTCGACACTTCAACAAACAGCCAGCTCTCGTCTTGGATTTTCTCCTTCAAGAACAATGAGAATAGCGCAAAAACTTTATGAAGCTGGACATATTACTTATATGCGTACGGATAGTACAAATTTAAGTAAACAAGCACAAGCTGAAATCTTGAAATTAGTAGAAAATAAATTTGGAAAAAAATATGCTAAAGCAAATTTTTATAAAACTAAATCAAAAAATGCTCAGGAGGCTCATGAAGCAATCAGACCAACTCATGTTAATGATTTATCACAAGGAATAAACGACGAGCAAATAAAACTCTATCGTCTAATTTGGAAAAGAGTTGTTTCTTCTCAAATGACTCATGCTAAATTATTAAAAACAAAAATAATTGCAAATATTACTGAGGAAAAAATTCCAGATTTTATTACAAATGGTTCGCAAGTTTTATTTCCCGGTTGGTTAATAGTTGATACAACAGCAAGAGGAGAAGATGTAGAATTACCTAAAGTAATAGTTGGGGAGAAATTAGAAATCATTGAAATTAACAGTTTAGAAAAAGAGACTCAATCAAAAGGTCGTTATACTGAAGCAGGTTTAGTTAAAGAGCTTGAACTTCGTGGAATTGGTAGACCATCTACTTATGCTTCTATCATCAAAACAATTGAAGATAGAGGATATGTGACTAAAGAAGGAAAAACATTATTCCCTACTGATACTGGAGATGTCGTTTCTACTTTTTTAGAAAATAATTTTAGTCATTATATTGGTGATACTTTTACTGCTGAGATGGAAGATAAACTAGATGAAATAGCAAAAGGTAAATTAGATTATGAAAAAACATTGAAAGATTTTTACATTCCATTTCAGAAAGAAATCAAAAATAAGGAAAAAATAGAAAAAATTACAAATTTAGGAAAAGCTCCTAAGGATATACTTTGCCCTAAGTGTAAAGCAGAGATGATTATTAAACTTTCTCGTAATGGTAAATTTTATTCTTGTTCTTTATACCCAGATTGTGATGGAGCCAGAACTATAGAAGGAAAAGCTTTAGAAGGACCTAAGGAAACTGGCGAAGCTTGTCCAGAATGTGGAGAAAAAAAGGGTGGTAAATTAGTAAGCAGAGAAGGAAAATATGGATTATTTATTTCCTGTTCTAGATATCCTAAATGTAAATTTGTTAAAGAAGATGAAGAAGAAAAAAAGAAGAAAATGACTGATGTTACTTGTCCAATTTGTAAAAAAGGTAAAATGATGGAACGACGGGGAAAATTTGGTATTTTTTATTCTTGCTCAAATTATCCAAAGTGTAAGTATGCGATTAAAGCAAAACCAACTGGAGATTTGTGCTTTCTTTGTCAATCTTTGATGATGGAAGGAACAAAAACCATTCCTGAACGATGTTCAGATAGAATGTGCAGAAATCACAATCCACACAAAACTGGAGAAAATATAAAATTTAAAAAGGAGTAAATTTTTGAATAAATCAAATTAAGGTTATAATAAACAGCATGTCTAGACTAGATGAGATTATAAACTTAATACCCAAAATTAAATCAAAAGATAAAGCTTTAATTGAAAAGGCTTATCTTTTTGCTCAAAAAGCTCACGAAGGTCAAAAACGAGATTCTGGAGAACCTTATTTCATTCATGTTTTTGAAACTGCAAAATATTTAGCTTCATCTAGAATGGATACGAACTCAATTGTTGCTGGAATGCTTCATGATATATTAGAAGATACTAAAACTACTGAGAAAGAATTAACAAATGAATTCGGTAATGAAATAGTAACTTTAGTTAAGGGAGTTACTAAACTCGGAAAATTAAAATATCACGGACAACAAAGACATGTGGAAAGTTTAAGAAAATTTTTTATTGCAGTATCTAATGATGTTCGTATCTTGATTATTAAATTAGCTGACAGACTTCACAATATAGAGACACTTGAATATATTAAACCAGAGAAACAGAAACGAATTGCCTTAGAAACAATTGAAATCCATGCTAGATTAGCAAATCGTATTGGTATGGGAAAACTGAAAGGTAAATTAGAAGATGCAGCTTTCCCTTTTGCTTATCCAAAAGAATATAAAGAAGTTAAAGAACTTTTAGAAACTAAATCTGTTGATAATAAAAAAGAGCTTGCTGATTTTGCAAATCAATTAAGAAAAGAATTAATATCTCAGAAAGTTCATATAATTGAGATCAGTCAAAGGACAAAACATAAGTATAGCCTTTGGACAAAATTAAAACGCTATAATATGGATATTGATAAAATCTATGATATCGTAGCTTTACGAATAATAGTTGATGATATTGAAAATTGTTATCGAGTGTTGGGTATAATCCACGGAAAGTGGAAACCTGTTCCTGGAAGAGTTAAAGATTATATTGCTAACAAAAAACCCAATGGTTATCAATCTCTTCACACCACAGTTTTTACTGGAAATGGAGGAACAGTTGAAGCTCAAATCAGAACTCCTGAAATGCATGCCGAAGCTGCTTACGGAATTGCCGCTCATTTTGTCTACAAAGAAAAAGAAGAAAAAAATAAGAAAAAATATTCTACAAAAAAAGGACTGGAATTAATTAAACAATTTAAAGAAATAAAAAATATAGTCGGCGAACCAATAAAATTTGTTGAGGATTTAAAAATGGATATTTTCCGAGACAGAATTTTTGTTTTCACTCCTAAGGGAGACGTCGTTGATTTACCAGACGAATCAAGTCCAATAGATTTTGCTTATGCTATTCATTCTGATATCGGTCATCACACCCGTGGAGCTAAAATAAATGGAAAACTTGCTCCTCTTCATACCAAACTTAGAAATAATGATATTGTTTATATTGAAGTGAACAAAAATTCTCATCCTAATTCTAAATGGTTAGAATTTTCAAAAACGACCTTAGCAAAAAAACATATAAATAACTACTTAAAAGAGCATAGCTTACTCAATAGATTCTTATCTTTTGGAAGAAATGGCAACAAATAAACTATATTGAAAAATTTTTGATATTATATAAATCTGATTCTTCTTCTGCTATTCTTTCTTCTTCTTTTTCTTTGTTATTTTCTAAACTGATATCATTTTCATCTTTATCGTTAGCTTCTATCTCTGTTTTAACATTGATAGGATTTTTTTCTTCCTGAGTTTTAATAAATTTTTCTAACATTTCATTTGGATTTCGCCCTTCTTTCTTCTTGATAATCTCTAATATGGTATGTAAATCATCGTTAGTGAAAAAATCAATAGTAATATAGCCACCATTCTCTTTTTTTTCTATACGAACTCTAGTCCCTAAGGTTTCTTGTAATTTTTCTTCCATTTCGCTTATTTCTGGGTCAGGAATATATTCTTTCTTACGAACACGATCATAAGCTATTCTACGAGCTACTTTTTCTGCATCACGAACCGTCATCTTTTTGAAAATAATTTCCTTAAATAGAACCATCTGTTCTGTTGGCCTGTCAGTAAGCATTAAAATTGGACGAGTGTGACCTTCACTAATTTTACCAGCAGATAAAGCATCAAGGACTTCTTGTGGAAGAGCTAATAATCGCAAAGTATTTGAGACATACTCACGACTTTTACCTACTTTAGCTCCAATCTGAACATGGGTAAACTTAAATTCTTCAACTAAACGAAAAAAAGCTCTAGCTCTTTCAACTGGATTCAAATCTTCTCGCTGTAAATTTTCTATAATTGCTAATTCAAGTTTTGTTATCCCGTCATCTCCGACACGAATAATTACTGGAACTTGTTCAAGCCCTGCTAATTTTGAAGCACGAAGACGTCTTTCACCAGCAATAAGTTCATATTCGACTCCAATTCCTCCATCTTCTTTCTCAACTTCTTCACGAGAAACAACTAAAGGTTGAAGCATACCATAAGTTCTAATTGAATCAGCTAAATCATTTAAGCGAGCTTCATTAAATTCTCGACGCGGTTGGAATGGATTCGGTTTAATTTTTTCTATATCTATCCAAAAAATGGAATTACTATAAAGCTGTGACATATGTTACATATTAACACATCTTTGTTTTATTGAAAAATTTTTTGAAACCGTGTATACTCATTCTGTATTAAATGCGTCGGTGGCAGAGTGGTCAATTGCATTTGACTGTAAATCAAACGCCTTCGGGCTACGTAGGTTCA
>VAPE01019353.1_pt1 | contig 11481 bp, 10 predicted proteins | sample 3393911 | NCBI WGS metagenome assembly VAPE01 (sample SAMN08290436, study PRJNA428436) | hydrothermal vent metagenome | isolation source: Deep-sea hydrothermal vent chimney | place: Atlantic Ocean: South-mid Altantic Ridge | reverse complement strand
GTCAATAGTAAGATTGCGCCATCAGATAAAGGCATTGCAGCCAGAAATACTTATTTATCTTGCCGCATCGCGTGGTCGCTTTAAGGCACTTAGGGATGCATGGTTTTTTAGATCGTGCGGAATAAAAAAAATGATTGGGGTTCCATATTCAAAAGAATTGCAGAAAAACCAATGGATAAGTGATAAGCACTATTATGAATATGAAGCACACCGGCTTACCAGATGTCTTACTGATTTGGGCTCTGCTGAACCGGATGATCCTGGAAGTTGGGATCTAATGCTAAGCAATGACGAAAAGCGTCGTGCTCAAGAGGTGCTAAGCAATTTTGACAAAGATACTCCATTTATTGTTTGCAGTGTTGGTGCTAAGGTCGAGGTGAAAGACTGGGGTATCAACAATTGGATAGAGCTAATCAAGCGATTGTCTCATAAATATAAATCATTCGGATTGGTGTTTGTAGGTGCAGAATCAGAACATGCCCTCTGCGACCAGGTTGGTAAATCATGGGAGGGGAACCAGGCTAATTTTTGCGGTGTATTAACGCCAAGAGAAAGTGCTGCTGTGCTTGAAAAAGCAACAATATTTATTGGCCATGACAGCGGCCCGATGCATTTGGCAGTATCAGTGGGGACATCTTGCGTTGCAATTTTCAGCGCGCGTAATAAACCTGGAGTATGGTTTCCCTATGGTAATAATCATAAAGTGATTTATCATAAAATAGAATGTTATGGCTGTGGTCTGGAAGTTTGTGAACATTACGCAAAGAAATGCATAACATCAATAACAGTCAATGAGGTTTATGGGTATGTTAAAAACCTGCTTGAAAGTGATAAGCCATGGGTGCAAAGGTGACACAAATAGTGGTGACGCAATCAGGTAGCAGACTCCGTTCCCACCTTATCAAAGGTGCGGCGGGCAGTTTTGTGCTTCAGGTCGGTTTTGCAGGTCTGGCTTTCTTCAATGCTATCGTCCTTGCCCGCGTGCTTGGAGCGAGCGGTTATGGTACATTCGCTAACGCCATGGCGTGGGTCAGCCTGTTGACCATCCCCGCCACCTTTGGCTTTGGCATCCTGCTGGTTTCTCTAATCGATTAATTATGAGTTCATCAAATAAATATTCAATGCATGGACGCTTATTTCGTGGACTTGGTGCTCAGACTTACGCCCGCATAGTACAAATCATTATTCGCCTGGCGGAAGTACCTTTGCTTATGTCCTATTGGGGACCTCAGCTTTATGGTGAATGGCTCATGCTATCGGCTATACCATCCTACCTCAGCATAGGCGATGGGGGCTTCAGCACGGCTGCGTGCCGTGAAATGACTATGCGGAGTGGAGCGGGTGATCAGAATGGAGTACGATCAGTTTTTCAAAGTACATGGACTTTGCTTTTGATTCTATCCCTGGTTGTTGGGCTGGCAGCATTCTTGCTTGTACAAATAGCTCCGCTGGTACGATGGCTGGGATTTGAACAAATTAATTCAGGTGAGCTTAAAGTGGTTTTGCTACTTTTAGTTGGCTATGTGCTTATCGGATTCCAGGGAGGACTTCTTAACGGCGGGTTCTGGATCTCCGGTCGCTATCCACTTGGTATGATTTTATCAGCTACAAGTAGACTTTTTGAATTCGCAGGACTTGCAATTGCCGTAGTTTTGGGTGGTGGGCCTGTTGATGCCGCTATAGGCTACTTGGGAGGTAGAATATTCGGAATGCTGATCCTTTGGATAGGTCACCGACAAGTAACACCTTGGCTTAATTACGGTTTTCATCATGCAAGTATAAAGGAAATACGTTCACTTACAAAGCCTGCATTTGCTTCCCTCGCTTTTCCCCTGGGCAATGCTTTTAATATTGAAGGAATGCGCCTGGTTGTCGGCTTGGTTCTCGGCCCCGCAACCGTGGCCGTATTTGTGCCCCTTCGTACCTTGTCCCGCTTGGCCACGCAGCCAAGGGCGGTTATAAATCAACTGATTCAGCCTGAAATGGCACTGGCATATGGCAGTCGTAATACCAGTTTGTTCCGCAAAATATTTCTCCAATCCTGCCAGTTATCCTTTTGGGCTACTATCGGGGCTTGTCTTATATTAGTTCCTATCGCAAATCTCATTTTGCCAGTCTGGACAGCTGGTAAAATAGCCATGAATTGGCCGCTCTTTCTTGCCCTGCTATCGGCAGTAGGGATAAACAGCCTGTGGTATACGGCCCTTATGGTGCCCTATGCTACGAACCGCCATGGTCGTATAGCCCTTGTCTATACCGTAGTGTATGGGATGCTGGCTATTCTCTTTGGTTTTATCGGACTCCATACATTCAATCTTGTCGGAGCCGGTTTAGCACTGACTGCGGCTGAGTTTATGATGGCTATCTATACAATCCGCGAAGCGTTGCGCTTGAGTGATGTGCGGCTAAGAATATGGTTAAGATCGACGCTTCAGCCTCCAGTATATTTGGTGCGTCAGGGTCTAACAGCATTACATAATGCAAAATTATTGTGAGGTAATAAATATATGCAAAGAGTAGTAAATAACAGAATTCTAAATATCGATGATATTTGCGTACATACATTCATTGGCGATTATTTAAATAATGATTCAATTGTTGTTGACCTCGGGGTTAATCACGGCGAATTTTCAAAAGAAATAATAAAAAGATATGGATGTACAGTATATGGGGTAGAACCTGAACCCTATCTTTTCTCTGCACTTCCAAACTTAAACAAATTGCATGTTTTTCCATTAGCAATAACCGACTATGAAGGTACGATAAACATTTGTATTAACCCGTCCAGGTGCGCATCGACTGTATCTTCATTGAAAGAGAGTGGCGGCCAAGAAGTAGAGGTTAAATGTATAACATTGGACTCATTTCTGTCTAACCAAGTTGGCACATGCAAGATTGACCTCCTCAAGATGGATATTGAAGGAGCTGAAAACAAGGTGTTAATGACATGTAGTGAGCAAACGCTTAAAGAAATAGCCATGTTGACCGTTGAATTCCATGATTTTCTGGATTCTTCATTAACTCCTAAAGTCAATGCCATTCACCGAAGAATGGAAGGTCTTGGATTTTATGTGTATAAGTTTTCACTAGATAATACCAATGTGCTGTATGTGAACCGTTCCAAATGCAAGCTGACATTATTTCAACGAGCATCCATTGTTATTGTCAAATATTTACGCGGTATCAAAAGAGTCGTGAATGGGTCAAGGCAGTGAAAATGATACAAGTTCTTCTTTAACCGATGAAATGTATAAAAAATATTTGCGCAAGTTATCCCGTGAAAAACCCGATTAATATTTTGGTCGGCCCGAGATGGTGATGTTCCAAGGTATAAGGAGATTTCTAATTAATGAAATTGCGATGCTGGAAGAGATTATTGGGAAAGACCTTTCCTCATGGCGAGAGATGTAAAGTGGAGATTACATGAAAGTAACACTTGTTTGTATAGGTCGATTCCATCTTTTTGATCTCGCCAGGGAAATGTTAAAGCGGGGTATGCTTGAACGCATTTTCACTGGGTATCCGATGTGGAAATTAAGGGATGAGGGGATTTCACCGGAAAATTTATGCACCTACCCTTGGATTCAAACGCCCTACATGGCACTTGCCAAATGGAACCTTCTGGGAGATACACATATACGTCAGAGGCTTGCCTGGTTAGCGCACGAGACTATGGATAGATATGTGGCAAGTCATCTTCCTGCAAGTGATGTGCTGTTCGTTCTTTCCGGTTCCGGACTCAGATGCGGTCGACTGGCCCAAAGCAAAGGTATTAAATATGTCTGTGATCGTGGATCGTCGCACATCCAATATCAGAACAATATTCTGCAGGAAGAATTCGCACGGTGGGGGGACAGGTTTCCAGGTATTTTCCCCCGTATCATGGCAAAAGAGGAAGCGGAGTATGAAGCAGCGGATATAGTGACTGTTCCGTCAACATTTGCTTACCGTTCTTTTATTGAATGCGGCGTTTCCGAATCAAAGTTACGCTTGGTTCCCTATGGTGTGAATTTGGACCGGTTCACGAAAGTGGCGGAACCGGACCCCAAAGATTTCAATGTGTTATTCGTGGGCAATGTAAGTTTCAGGAAAGGTGTTCCCTATTTATTAAAAGCTTTCCGCCAATTCCGTCATCCCCGAAAGCGATTAAAGTTTGTTGGAAGTATGGCTCCTGAGATGAGGAGATTTTTGCAGCGGCAACCATCACCAGAGAACGTGGAGTTTTTGGGCCATTGTCCCCAAAAGGAACTCAAGGAGATTATGAGCCGCTCGCATGTAATGGTTCTTCCCAGTATTGAAGAGGGTCTTGCACTAGTCCAGTCACAAGCACTGGCCTGTGCCTGCCCGGTAATTGGTACATATAATACCGGTGCCGAGGATCTTTTTTCAGATGGTGTTGAAGGATTTATTGTCCCACCTCGTGATTCGGTTATTATTGCGGATAAATTGCAGTTGCTTGCCGATGATCCAAATTTGCGTCAACGCCTCAGCGAGGCGGCGCTTAAGCGGGTAAAACATTTGGGTGGCTGGCAGCAATATGGTGATCGTATGACTGAAATCTTTAAATCGTTGTGTAAATAATATGATACAAGATAAATTAAAAATACTTTATATTGGCCCAAATCGCGGCACATCACTTTACCGTTGCAATGCACTTAAACGCCTCGGTCACGATGTGTTTCTTGTTGATCCGTTTAGCGGCATCCCATCAAACAAAATAGCAGGAAAATGGGTATATGAAACCGGGGCATGGGGGCTTGCCGGATGGGTGAAAAAAAAGGTGTTGGCTGCTATAAATGGTATGAAGTTTGACTTCTGCTTAATAGATGGAGGATATGTTGTTGGCCCAAAATTGGTAAAAGCGCTGAAGGAAAGATGCACACAGGTAGTTAATTTCAACCACGACGATCCCTTTCCCAAAATTGGCTGGCGTAAATGGCGGCTCTACCGCAGCAGTATCCCTGAGTACGATTTACTCGTTGTTGTAAGAGAGGAAAATATAAACGAAGTTAAATCATTGGGTGCTAAAAAAGTTCTTCATATATTTAGGATGGCTGATGAGGCTGTACATAAACCTGTTGTGTTAAACTCTGTTGACCTGAATAGATGGTCATCCGAAGTTTGCTTCGTCGGCATCTGGATGCCGGAAAGAGGGCCTTTTATGGCTCGCTTGATCCGTCTGGGTGTACCGTTGTCTATTTGGGGTAATAGATGGCAAAAAGCAAAAGAATGGAAGATTATTCAAACCTGTTGGCGTGGTTCAAGAGTTTCAAAAGACTATATCAAGCCTCTTCTGGCATCTAAAATTTGCCTTGGGCTTTTATCAAAAGGTAATCGTGATTCACACACTACAAGGTCTATCGAAATACCCGCTATCGGAGCATTGTTATGTGCAGAAAGAACTGATGAGCATCTCCAAATGTATGAAGAAGGCAAAGAGGCGGTATTTTGGAAAGATGCAGACGAATGCGCGAAGATTTGCAAAGAGCTTTTGAATGATCCACAGCGTCGCATGGAAATTGCAAAGCAAGGCCATGAGCGATGTCTTAAAAATAATTATTTCAACGAGCCTACCTTAAAGAAGATAATAGATTGTGTGATAGACAAGGAGCTATGATGACAAACAAGAATATAAAATATCGTACCCGTATCTACGGAAACAATGAAAACAGGGATTGATGTGTCGGTTTTTGGAAGTCACTATTTGGGAGAAAATTAAACGTTATGAAATGGTCTGATAATGCTATTATATTCAACCTAATAAATAACAGGGGGCGAATTACTTCACCATTGGCGCATATCATTGTTGCACCACTAAAAAGTCAGTTTATAGCATCTTATCCCCGCTCTGGTAGTACATGGTTAAGGACAATGCTTACCAATGTTATTGACCCGAACTCAAATTCAAACCCAGCTGTTTTTAATAAGGTGATACCGGGTACAACGCTTACCAGATTGTGGCTTGCGTATCATACTCCGAAGCCACATCTACTCTCCACCCATTCAGTCTATCGGCGCAACATAAAGCGTGTTGTCTATGTCTTGAGAGATGGGCGAGATAGTATGCTATCGTTTTACAGATATACTACCGTTAGAATTGGAATTGATATGGATTTTGAACGATGGTTCTCTTTCTACAAAAAAGGATGGTACGGGCCACGATGGGATCAGCATGTAGAATCTTGGCTAACTAAAGGGAGAGATAGATTAAGAGAAAACATGTTAGTTGTGCGTTATGAGGACTGCTGTGTTGAACCTCATGGTAATCTGGAGAAAGTATGCGACTTTTTTGGAATTAAGTTTACGCCAAATGATATTGACCGTGCTGTAAAATTATCCTCCATTGATAATATGAAAAGATGGGAAAGCAGGACGCTTGGTTCAATTAGTAGTGAAAATGCGTCATTCTATCGAGGCAAGAATAAAGCACCTGAGTGGACGGATATGTTGAATGATCACCAACGAAATGAATTTATGCATATGTCAGAAAACGCCTTACGATTAGGGGGATATATATAGTGACTAAAACAATCAACTACCGCACTCGCATCTACGAAAACTACGCCAGTAACTTCCAGGATGCGCCAAAGACCTTTGACAAGGACGCTGCCTGGCATTGGGGCCGGGCCTACCGCCATTATCTGCGTGAATGGCTGCCTGATGATAAAGACGCCAGGATTGTCGATCTGGCGTGTGGGGGGGGGAAGCTGATTTATTTCTTTAAGCGCCTGGGATACCGGAATATTACCGGCGTGGATATCAGTCCCGAGCAGGTCAAGCTGGCCAGGCAGGTGACGCCCAGCGTTGAGGAGGCCAATGTCCTTGATTGGCTCGAATCTCATCCGGCCGGTTTTGATCTCATTAGCGGATTTGACATAATCGAACATTTTCATAAACCAGAGGTGCTTCGCTTTCTCGATGCCTGCCATGCGGCTCTCAAACCCGGCGGCAGACTGATTTTGCAAACGCCCAATGCGGATAGTCCGTGGGGAACCGTACACAGGTATAATGATTTTACCCACGAGGTGGGCTTTAATTCCAACGCGCTGTCCCGGTTATTGACACTGGTTGGATTCGAGCGCGTGGAGTCACGGGAGCAAGGGCCGGTTCCAACAGGGCATAGTGTCAAATCTACCATTCGCTATTTGATCTGGCAATGTATTCGGGCAAGTCTGAAGCTCTGGAATCTCGCCGAGACCGGCGGTGCAGGCAGTGGGGTGTTTACACGGGTGTTTTTGATTTCGGGTGAGAAGGGATGACGATAGAGATAGTCATTACGATATTCTTCTTACTGCTCTCAATAGAGGTAATCTTGCTGGCAGAGAAGGCAAAGAATCCTATTGGTATTGTGCATATGCTCTTTTTTGTTGTATTCATGAATATGTTGCATTTAGCTGGACTGCTTGGAAATAATGATCAGCATTATGAACTTACTTATTATCTGTTGACGCAGATCGTTCTGTTTGCTTATCTGGGCTTCTTCGCTTTAGGAATGGTATGGCTCAAAGAAAGGCGGTTGGCGCCATCGCAAGAACATATTTTTCGGTCTGCCATGCGCATGAGTAACGGCTGGTTGATTGCCGCATTTTCTGGGTGGCTGCTCGTTAAGACGTATTTAATTATGAAGTATGGCGCGTCCGCCTTTTCTTTGTTCAGCCATCTTCAAGGTAACGGTGCAGTTTTGCATTTTTACGCATGGTGGGAAACGCCAGTGGAATTCTATGCAAGAGCCTTTGCGGTAGGCGCCTGTGGAGTCTATGTGATAAAGACGATTTTGGAAAAAGGCTATTGGCGAAAGCATTGGGTCGTAACCATGACTTTTTCCCTGTTTTTTGCTGTTTATGTTGGTACTCATTCCGCGATCGTGGGGCCGCGTCGTTTTATGTTGCTACTTGTTATTCTCGGTCTGGTGACTATCGCTTGGCGGGATAAAAAAACAATATCACGTTACTTTATTACCAAATGGCGTTTTGTTTTAGTGGTAGGTATCATTTTAATTGGGGCTGCCAGTTATTATCAAGTCATACGCAATAATTTTTCCCGACCTGATATTGCCTATAAATTATTGTCATCCAATCCGCTGACATTTGCCGAGGGTGTGGAGCAGGCTATGATTCTTATTCCGGCAAGTGAGCGTGCTACTCAACCGGCAAAGTTTTTTCGAGAAGGGCCTCTGGATATTGTCTATGATGTTATTCAAAGACGTGGTGATGGAAATCCTGGAACGGGCGGTGCAATTACGGTTAATGCATTTAAATCCGTGATACCGCGTATCATAGTCGGCAAAGGAAAAAAGAATATCAATGCCGACGAGTTTCTGGCAAAGAAAATGTCTATAGCATCCGGCCCCTACATGGTTAGTGATGTTGCGACCAGTCTACTTGCTATATTTATAGCGGATTTTGGTTACCTTGGTGTCCTGATTGCGCCCATGGTGATGATTTTTACTCTAACGGTATTTTCGCATATTCCACAAAAAGGTGTCTTTGCTTCCCCCTTGTTGATCTTATTTTTTTTCTCCGCGTTGCTCAATCTATCAGCAAATGTTGAGGGGAGTTTTGTACCTATTTTATCTACCTTTAGAGATGCGATGATTCTTATGCTTGTGCTAATTTCACTTTCTTTGTTGCGTACTGGTATTTTCAGGAGGGCGCCAAGGCGTAAACCCAAGCGTTATAAAGTGAGAAATATGACGGATCAGTTTACATGAAAATCCTCCACATCACACCCGCATATTATCCCGCCACCTACTGGGGCGGGCCGATATTTTCGGTATATCAGATGAATAACGAGCTGGCACGAATTCCGGGAGTGGAGCTCAAGGTGCTGACCACCGACTCGGCGGGGCCAAAGGTATCGGATCGTCTTTCTGAGGCTGAAAAAAATATGCCGTTTTCTTATGAAGTCATGTTTAGCCGCCGAATAGCGGACGCCAGTATATCCCCTGGATTATTGAGGCAATTGCTAAAATGGATTAGCTGGGCCGATGTGGTGCAGATTAATGGGCTTGTTAATCTACAGGGGGCAGTGGCAGCTCGGCTAGAAGGCGTGCGAGCAGCGTATGAACTGAGCGAAACACCACCGTTGTTATTTCTCGGAGGTATACACCAATATGGATAGACTGAATATTTTACATGTAATACCAAATTTGTCAGCAAGATATGGCGGGCCTGTTTCTGCGTTAATGGGGCTTGTTCATGCACAATCAACCGCTGGAAATGCTGTTACTGTTGCCACCACGAATAGGGATTACCCTCGAGGAAAGTTGAGGCCGCCTGGGAGAACTTGTTTGCAAGGCTCTGAAGTTGATGTGCAGTATTTTTCTTGCGAAATTCCATCTTATTATTTTTCTTTTGGTCTTACTTTTTTTCTGAAAAAACATATTCGTGATTTCGATATTGTTCACGTTTGGACGCTCTATAGATATCCGACAGCTATTGCATGCCGTATGGCGAGAAAGTACGGCGTTCCATATGTGGTCAGGCCATGTGGCGCGTTGGAGCCTCTATTAAGAGAAAATAGCGCCATAAGCCTTCCTATGAAGAGAATTTACGAGTGGCTCATAGAATGGAAGAATATTAAGTACGCATCTGCCATTAATGCTGTAACTATAACTGAAGCAACAAATATACCTTTGTTTGTTCCGAGAACGAAAATTTTCGCCTTGGGAAATGGGGTAAATCTATTCCAAGATAAAAAACTTCCGGCGCGCGGAGCGTTTCGTGCGGCGTATGGGTTAGGGGAAGCACCACTGGTTTTATTTCTGGGGCGCATCAATTTCAAAAAGGGTCTGGATTTGCTAATCCCTGCATTCGATGCGCTCAAACAAAAAATGCCGGATGTGCAGCTTGCTATCGTTGGGCCGGAAAACGATGGCTATGGGCAGAAGGTGCGTGGCTGGGTGTCGGAGCGCGGCTTGGTCGATGCAGTGTGTTTCGTGGGACATCTTGATGGCCAGGCGGTGTTGCAGGCCTATGTAGACGCCGATGTGTTTGTGCTGCCTTCTTATACCGAGAACTTCGGTATGACCGTGGTCGAGGCGATGGCTTGCGGACTACCGGTGGTAATTTCGGATCAGGTCAATATTCACGCGGAGGTGGAAGAATCCGGCGCGGGGCTGGTGACGCGCTGTGACGCTGCTGAAGTGGCCGAGGCACTCGATGAGCTGCTACACGATGCGCCGCGCCGCCAGGCAATGGGTGCGGCGGGGCGGGCTTTTGCCCGGCAACAGTATAATTGGGATCGGATTGTGGTGCGATTGACCGAGGAGTATAAAGCTGCGATCGCGCGTGGATTAATGAAACCGCAGGGGTCTTAAATTATGAATCTCTTCAATATTTTGCTTGTGGTTGAATAATGGATTTCTAAATTGTATAGAAAAAACTATAATATTTAATAAAAGGCGATATTCACAAAAAGTTTGCAGTTTATCTAATTAAACTATATACTAATTTGTTATAGATGGCGACGGCAAATTTGTTTGAGGCAAATCTGTTTGATATGGATTATGAGACCGTGTTAAGGACGGCAAAGAGATTTAATGAGAATTTAGAAAAAGATTAGAATATTCCAAGTATTATTATGCATATAATTCTAAAATTGAAGATGGAAAGAAATAATAAATGTGAAATGTGAAAATGCGACCCCAATTGCAACAGACATGGGGCGATCAGAGAAGTGGTAAAGGATGAAGTGACTGACTTCATTGTTTCTGCTATGAGTCCACAGACCATAGCTCAGGCTTTTGCGGCTTCTGTGAGTCCGGGGCGTTACGCCAACGCTTGGGTGAAGCAGGGCGTTGTATGGCGGTCGAACGGTATGATGTGGAGTGTGTGCGGATATCCATATCCGGGCATTCTAAGCTGCAATGAGGCATTACTGCATGCGAAAGCGGCAGCTTATCACAGTCATTCTATTTCATTTGGAGTATAGATGATGAAAGGCTGGATCACTCTAAAGTCGAAATTGGTGCTTTCAACACCTTGGTTTGAACTCCGCAAGGATCGATGCCGGACTCCTGAAGGCGTGGAGATACCTGAATACTACACCTGGCAAAAACGCGACTGTGTGATAGTGTTTCCTGTTACGGAAGATAATCATGTTATTCTAATAAAACAATACCGGCACGGAGTAAAAAAAGTTTGTATAGATTATCCTGGGGGTACTATAGAAGATGGCTGGGATGTTTTTGAGGCTGCACGGTCTGAATTGGTTGAAGAAACCGGATACAGTTCCGTCATTTACAAGGCTTCAGGAACCTATTTGATGGACTCTTCCTATTCGAACCAGAAGACCCATTTCGTAATTGCATTGGGATGCAAAAGAGGCATATCAGCTTCCAATCCCCGGGAGATAACAGAGGTCATGAGGATCCCCTTAGAACCTGCATTCCCGCCCATTTATACCTATGAAATCCCTTCAACATCCATCATTGCAAATAGTTCCTGCTGTTTCCGGGTCACTTCACCGACGACAGGTTTT
>VAPE01010165.1_pt1 | contig 11486 bp, 9 predicted proteins | sample 3393911 | NCBI WGS metagenome assembly VAPE01 (sample SAMN08290436, study PRJNA428436) | hydrothermal vent metagenome | isolation source: Deep-sea hydrothermal vent chimney | place: Atlantic Ocean: South-mid Altantic Ridge | reverse complement strand
CACGGACAGCCGGATGCTGTCCACAAAACTGAATTACAAGGAGGTAAAAAAGAATGTCACTGGTAATTAACACAAACGTAATGTCTCTGAATGCTCAGAGAAACCTTGCAACAAACACAAGCAAACTCGCTATCTCGGTCCAGCGGCTGTCTTCAGGTCTCAGGATAAACAGTGCAAAGGATGATGCAGCAGGTCTTGCGATCTCTGAGAAGTTAAGGGCACACATCAGAAGTATAAACGTTGCGATCAGGAATTCCCAGGACGGTATAAGCCTTGCACAGGTGGCGGAAGGCGGTCTTGACCAGATCGGAGGACTTCTTGCCAGGATGAGGGAGCTGTCGGAAGAATCTGCCAACGGAACCCTTGGAACTGCTGAACGTTCAGCGCTTGATAATGAGTATCAGCAGCTCAAGTCCGAGATCGACAGGATTGCAGATGTTACGGAGTTCAACGGTACCAAAATGCTCGATGGTTCGAAGAGTTCAAGCGGTGTAACCTTGCAGGTCGGCTTCCAGAATACCGTTAACGACAGGATCACGTTCTTCTCCGGAGTCGGAGCAACAAAGACCGATAATCTCGGTATTACGGGAACATTCGGCACCATATCTTCCGCCGAAAACGCCCAGTCCGCTCTGACCCAGATAGACTCAGCAATAGCAACGGTAGCAGAACGCAGGGGTACACTCGGCGCTGTCCAGAACAGGCTTGACAATACCATTTCAAACCTGAGTGTCGCCTATGAGAACCTCTCGGCTGCAGACTCCCGGATCAGGGATGCCGACTTTGCATTTGAGACAGCGGTCTTTACCAAGAACCAGATTATGGTACAGGCATCTACCGCCATACTTGCTCAGGCAAACGTTATTCCACAGACGGCCCTGTCTCTCCTGAAGTAACGGATTTCACGGAGGCGGTTTCCTATGTGAGACCGCCCCCGCCTTTAAATGGTGAGATCTATGATAGTGAATGAAAAAAACATGGTAGTCCAGGAACTGCCGCAACAGGCCCGCAGGGGCATCGGTCCTCAGGACAGGGCAGAACCTGCCGGCCGGAACGCTCAGGAAGAGGATTCTTCCGTAAGTCGCAAGTTAAGGGAAGACCCTCCTCAGGAGACCCGGAAGAAGGAGACCCTTGTAGAGAGGCTCCTGGGCAGATCCATCAGGTTCGAGATCGACAAGGAGCTTAACGAGGTGATCGTCAAGGTGGTCGATAAGGAAAACGGGGAGGTTGTAAGACAGATACCCCCGGAGGAGTATCTCGAGATCATGAGGCGGCTGCAGGATATTGAGGGGGCATTCCTGGACAGGGAGGCTTAACTATGTCGGTTATCAGCGGAATAGGGCTAACATCGGGTATTGATTATAACAAGTTGATATCCAGTCTCATCGAGGTGCAAAGGCAGCCTGTTTACAGGCTTCAGAGCAGACAGTCCGACTACAATAATAAGATCAGTGCGTACAGCACATTAACGTCAAAGCTCTCCTCATTCCAGAGTGCTGCCGATAACTTGAGAAATACGGCTAACTTTTATGCCAAGACTGCATCCGTAAGTGACAGTACGGTGTTGGATGCCGCTACAAGCAACTCCGCCTCTTCGGGTATATACACCATTGACCCACATTCAGTGGCGGGGAAGATTCAACTTGCAGCAGTCGACAGAAGGACGGGAACCACATCCTTTACATCAACTACGGATGTGGTAAATAACACCGGCGCTTCTCAGACCTTTGAATATACCTATGCAGGTACGACAAGGACCCTTACGATAGCCGATCAGACGACACTCGAAGGCCTTCGTGATGCTATTAACAACGATACAGGCAACCCGGGGGTTACAGCAACCGTTATAAACGTGGGTACCAGTGATTACAGGCTGGTGCTGACAGGTCAGAATACAGGTTCCTCCAATACTGTCGCCATAACGGCCAATACAACAATTACAGGCTTCTCGGATAGTGACTTTACCGCAAGCACGGCTCAGGATGCAAAGTTCAGGATCGGTGGTGTGGATATAACAAAGACTTCAAACACCGTGTCGGATGTGATACCGGGTGTGACCTTAACCCTGAAGGCTGAGTCTGCAAGCGCAGTGACTGTCACGGTCAACAATGATACGGATACCATCAGGCAGCATATCGAGGATTTTGTGAATGCATATAACGAGGTAGTGGACAATATTTCAAACAACTCACAGTATGACACAAAGACCCATACAGGCGGGCCATTGAATGGAGAGTCAACCGCCCGTGCTATAAAGAGCAGGCTCAGCAGTATCGTTACGAGCAGGGTTGCGGGTCTTCCTCAGGATCTCAGGACCCTTGCCCAGATCGGAGTTTCTACCGATTACCATACGGGTCATCTCTCTATCGACTCCACCACCCTTAATGATAAACTTACAACCAGGCTTGATGATGTTGCAAACCTCTTTACGGATTCGACATCGGGCATAGGAAATGAGGTCTATGACTATATAGACAGCGCAACCAACTCCATCGACGGGACGGTTACGATCAGGACAAAGGGCCTGCAGTCAAGCGTAACCGGTATTACAGATGATATTACCGACCTCGAGGCCCGCTTGACTCTCGCGGAGGAGGACCTTAGAAGACGGTTTGCATTGCTGGAGTCGTTGCTTACGTTGATGAGTTCCCAGAGTGCTTTTCTGTCAAATCTTACAAGCAGGATGACATAAAAACCAAGGAGGTGCAGAGGATGAATAGTGCGATGGAGTACAGAAGGGTGGAGATCAATACTTCCGACAAGGTGAGGATAGTCTCTTTACTCTATGACGGAGCAATCAGCTTCATGCGGATGGCATTGCAGGGTATCGAGGATGGGGATATTGTCTCAAAGGGACTGTATATCGGGAAGGCTACTTCCATAGTCGGTGAGCTTTCGAGTTCACTCAACATGGAGGCAGGCGGGGAGATCTCCCCGAATCTCAAGAGGCTGTATGACTTTATCCTTGACAGGCTCTTTCATGCAAATATGAGGAATGACAGGGATGCAATGGATGTTGCAATAAAGGTCCTCGATGTCCTGAGGGATGCATGGAAGGATATTGAAAAGAATCAGCATTGCAGGCCTGCTGTGGAAGGCCGGACTTTAGGGATGGGGGTCAGGGTATGAAAAACGCTGTTTTAGGTTTTTTAAAGGAACTCCTCGACCTTGCAAAATGCCAGAGGGAGGCGCTCAGAAACGAAAGAGTAGAGGATGCCCTTGATTTGCAGGAAAAGAGGAGGGCTGTAGCAGATCAGATTCAAAAAGTTGACATTTCAAGTCTTAAGGGCGGACTTTTTGACAATTCAGGGGAAAAGGTATCCGATACTGCGGAAAATATTTCCTGCAACATAAGAGAGCTGCTGACTGAAATCCTCTCTGTTGACAAAGAGATAACGGCTGCCATCAGGGGGGAAATGGATTCAACCATCGGGAAGCTAAGCGCGGTAAATAAGCTAAAGAAGGGCTTTTGTCAGGGCCGTGCCAGTCGGCAGGCAGGCAGGAAGCTGAATGTAAGCGCCTGATAAATAATTTTTAGCTGCTTTATCCAACAAGCCAAGAGTATTAACCCCCCGTATATTCCATATCCACTTATCCGGATTTATAGCCAGTTTTCTGGCAAGATATTTGCTTTGGCATGTTATGTGAGTAAATTATGTTGAAGGAGCTGCCTGATATCCCCTGTGGAACGCATGTCGGTATCCAGGCTCAAAGAGAAAAAATATGAAGATCTGAATTAAACATCAAATGTACTTTAACGGAATTTAGCAGTGAACTGTGTCCGGTCTCTGAACAGAGAATCAATGAGGCTGCTTTTTTCATAATGGAGGATATGAGAACATATGAGAAGGGCCTGAAGGTTCTTTACAGAAAAGCAACGGTTGATGAAAAATTACAATGATAAAATTGCGGGGATGGAATATGGTTTCGAGTATCACAAGGACAGTCTGCATGTTAATCTTCTATGATTTTTGGAGGTAAAATGGCAAAGGTATTATTAGTCAATCCAGCCCTGGCATACAGTACATGGAATGCTGATCTCGACAAACCCTCCCCGGATAGCCTATTTATCCGTCTGGGCTTGGCTTACCTGTCATCGGCACTAAAAGCAAAAGGACATGAGGTTTCGCTTGCGGATATGAGGACTTTGTCGGGATGGAATGAATATGTACAATTAGTGGGAGAAGTATCTCCTGATTTCATAGGAATATCCATACATTCTGTAGAGTTTTCAATTGCTGTTGAGGCCGCTAAAATGGCTAAAAGGGTTTTGCCGGAGGTTAAAATAGTTGCCGGGGGTGTCCATCCAACAATGTTCCCACAGGAGTGTATTGATTCAGGGGTTTTTGATTGCGTCTTGCAAGGGGAAGGCGAAATCAGTTTTCCTTTATTGGTAGAGAACCCATCACATTTTCCCAAAATCTTTTGGGGAGAAACTCCTGAGTTGGATAAAGTATCTTTCCCCGACAGGGAGATTTGGCCTGATCTCACAAAAAGGATGAATTCCGAACCCTTCGGGATATCGAGATTTCGATTTCCCTTACCGACGGCTGAAATGGTGAACGTACGGGGTTGCCCCTATAACTGTACATTTTGTTGCGGCCCCGGGGAACACCAGCTTTACACAAAATTAAGCAAAAGCGGTAAACGCATACCGAATATACGCGGCAGGAGTGTTTCAAGTGTTATTGCAGAAATAGAGATGCTGATTGAAAGATACGGTATAAAATCGGTTATGTTTCATGATGACCAGTTTATCGTTTTCCCTAAATGGGTCGAAGAGTTCGTTGCCGCACTGCATAAAAAGGGCATTGTGGAATACGGACTGAAATGGGTGACATCAAGCAGGGCGGATATTATCTGTAGAAATGATGATTTAATTGGAAAAATGGCCGATGCCGGTTTGGCTTTATTGATTATCGGGTTTGAATCATTCAGCCCAAGGATATTGAAGTGGTTTAAAAAAGGTGTAATGGTTGAACAGAATTTCCGTGCAGCCGAAATATGCCATAAACATGGCGTCAAGATATGGGCAAACTATATCCTTGGTGTACCGACTGATACGGGATGGCATAAAGAGGATGATTTGATGACGGTTGAGGGCGTCTTAAGGATTAACCCTGTACATTATTCCCCGGCTTTTTACACGCCGGTGCCGGGAAGTATGTTATATGACTTTTATAAAAACGAGGATCTAATCCTGGGAGAGGAAGATAACGAGCGCTTAAGCAATAGAGGAGCGATGGCTCCAAAGGTTAAGGGTGTTGATTACGAATTTCTTCAGGCCATAATGATTGATGATTCTGCTTTATGACAAATACGGAAACTTGAGTTCTATATGCCTTATGATAAAATTGGGAGGATTACATTTATGAATACAGAAACTAATAAGCTGCATATATCCGGTGGTAGACATTATGAGATTAAAGAAGTTAAAGCAGCGGACATAGATATAAACAATAGAAATTCTGCTCATTCACTTTTAGTTGGCCTGATAGGTGACGATAGCGTTGTTTTAGATGTGGGTTGCTCTTATGGGTATCTGGGGGAGTGGCTTGTAAAGAATAAGAACTGCACTGTTTACGGAATCGAGGTTGACAGGATTGTTGCACATCAAGTTAGGTCTGAGGAATTTTACAGGGATGTGTTTGAGATTGATCTTGATTATTGCGAAAAAAATCCAGATGAGTTCAAGAGATTTAAGAATCTGGATATGCAATTCGATTACATAATTTGTGCCGATGTTATAGAACATCTGAAGGATCCGACAACGGTTCTTGCGGTTGTGTCGGAGAAGCTGAAGGAGGCAGGAAAAATCCTAATAAGCATTCCTAATATCGCAAATATCGATGTGGCTTTAAACTTGATAGAAGGCAGATTTAACTACTCACAGGTTGGCATATTAGATAGTACCCACCTTAGGTTCTTTACAAAAAGCTCCTTCATGGAGTGGATGCAGTCGATAAATTCCAGCATTCTAAAAGAGTATAGCTTCGACGTTGGTTTGGCAGGATCAACAAAAACCCTGTCGGAGTTTGCAGGTTATGTAAAGACCAATTACCCCGACACTTATAACATTTTAACAAATACAATGGGAGAAGATGCCGATGTGTTGCAGTATATATTTGTGCTTACAAAAAACAAACGACACCCGGAAGACAATTCCGGTAACAAATCCTTTGAAACAGAACCGAAACACCTGCAACTCATAGAGGAACGATTGCATGAATTGACATGGGCCTTAGAGTGTGCCAGCCGCATATTTAAGAAGAAACAAGAGACGAGTTCAGGATATCTGAGAAAACTGTTGGCTTCAGAGAGGATAGCGGCCGAGCTGGAAGAGAAATTAAAGGAAAAGGATACTATCCTTCAAAAACTACTCGGTCTCGCTTATCAGATCACCCCTGTAGATATCAAGAGGAGGCCGCCGATAATCGCGGAGAAAATATCCGTGATCATTCCTGTTAAAAATGGAGGAGAGCAATTAAGAGCCCTTCTTGGAATGATTCGGTCTCAGAGAAAAGTTCAGGATGTTGAAATCATTGTCATAGATTCTGAGTCAACAGATAACTCGGTGCCGATTGCTAAGGACTTTGGAGCCAGGGTCATTCGCATTCCTCAGAGAGAGTTTAACCATGGAAGGACCCGCAATCTTGGTGTAGCAGAGTCAAGTGGTGATTACCTTGTCTTTGCGGTTCAGGATGCAATACCCATTAATAATTACTGGTTTTATAATATGATATGCCCTTTTATTGAATATCCTGAGCTGGCAGCACTTTCCTGCAAACAATTTATCAAGCCTGATGCGGATTTGTTCAGCCTCTGGATGAATTCACAAATACCGCCTTTTGATAGGGATGTCATCTACTCACTGTCAGGAGACCTGAAGGGAATTGACTGGAAATTCTTTGACAGCGCGACTAAAAGGAGACTGACATTCTTTGATAACGTCTCATCATGCATAAGAAGGGGTGTTTTGAAGGAGATTGAATTCAGTTCCCTGATTAATGCTGAGGATATTGATTTTGGAATAAAGCTTCTCGAAAACAGAAAGCCGATAGGTTATTTAACCTCAACAGGGGTTTATCACTGGCATGAAAGAGGAGCGGATTATGTATTCAAGCGACATTATATTGGCACGAAAGCCAATATATATATCCTGAAAAACAATTTGCCTCGTTTCTTTGGTAACAATAACTTGGACTGGGAATGTCTGACTGCAAATATTGCAGGTATGTACAATTTAATAAACATCTCGATTGCTGACTTAGCAGGTATCAATTCCGGATTGGTTGCAGCCATAAGAACATTCATCAATAACCTCAAGAGAAACATAGACTTCTCCCCTGAGAAGATAGACGGCTTGAAAGAAAGCAGGATTCAAGGGGATAACGGTTTAGATGCGTTGTTGAGGCAAGTAATAGGCGATAATGTTTTTACTCCAGCACAGCTATACAATTTCAAACAAAACTTCCTGATTCAAGATTTCATGAATAATATTGGGCAATTTACAGAGTATATCTGTGGTAAGCATCAGACCTTAAAAGGCAGAGAGAAGGATTTTGTTGCTTGCATTTACAGGATCTTCTCAATTACGGCAGGTGAGGCCGTTGGTGCTTATTATATCGAGGCGGAAACACTGAACCGTCTGTCTCCTGATTTAAGAAGAATGGATATGCTATTAGGAAAAGGTGTTTGTTATTTCTAAAAGGATTGCTTTAGTCGAGACCAGAAGAGGCAATTTCTCTCTTAGAGTAAGCTGTGATGACGGTTCTATAAAGACCCTCCACAGCCTCTATGACCCGGAGGCCGAGGCAACGGCTGTTGTTGATGCCTTTCGTTTTGACGGCAGGGGGATTCTGGTAGTCCTGGGTCTGGGGCTTGGTTATCATCTGAAGGAGTTGGCGCAGCGGTTCCCTGAGGCAGAGATCCTGGTGGTCGAGGCAATGCCGGCGATATATGAGCTTGCAAAGGAGCACGGGGGGATATCCGGGTTTGATGGAAGAATTAAATTCATGGTTGGTCTTCCTTTAAAAGAGGCGATTAAAGAGATCACGAGACATCAGGTAAGGCTCGGGATGGTTCCGGTAGAGGTCTTTCCACTGTCCTCAGCCATGTCTGCCTTCCCTGGTTACTATAATTCTGTTTTTACTTCATTGAAGAACACAATCGCTGTAAAACTGTGGGATAGATTGCGGTATCCCAGGTTCAGGGAAGGTGTCATCAGTGTTGTAATGATTGACTTTGGTTATTTCCTGACCCGTGAGATAGAACGTGCACTTGTGCGCCTTGGCCACAGTGTTGTAAAGGTGCCGGTAAGCAAGGAAGAGGGCGGTGAGGTTATTGTCTCCAGGTTGATTGAGAAGATTCATGAGTTTAAGCCTGATTTTGTTCTAACCATAAATCATTTAGGTCTTGATGAGGATGGGGTATTGACCTCCTTCCTGAAATCAATAGATATGCCGTTGGCATCGTGGTACGTAGACAGTCCCAACCTTATTGTAAGGGCCTTTGACAGGAATGTATCCCCTTATGTCTCCCTCTTTTTATGGGACAGGGCGTATATACAGGATATGGAGGCAATGGGTTTTGAGTCAGTCGGGTACCTCCCGCTTGCCACAGACGAGAGGGTCTTCAGGCCTGCAAAGGGCAGGAGGAAAGGCCCCGGTTGCAGTCGGTGCGATGTTGCTTTTGTGGGCAACTCCATGGTGGTCCCGGCAATGGAGAGCATGGAGAGGGTTCCGGGAGGGCTCCATTGCCTCATTGAGAAGATATCACTGCTTCTGAGTTTAGAGAGGGTCTCTTTTGATGCGGTGCTGGCAACTTTAAAAAGGGAGGAGTCGGATGTGCTTAATTCCCTGCCGGTTCAAGGAAGACTGGACGTCGAGGCTGCTGCCCTCTGGAGGGCGACGCTGCTTTATCGCCTCTCCTGTATAAAGGCCTTGAGCGGGTTCAGCCCTGTTATCTATGGAGATAAACAATGGAAGGAGTTGCTGCCTGATGGATACGGGCTTAAGCCCCCCCTGCACTATTACAATGAACTCCCCGTCTTTTATAATGCCTGCAAGATAAACTTTAACGCCACAAGCCTTCAGATGTTGGGAGCTGTCAACCAGAGGGTCTTTGATGTTCCGGCATGTGGTAGTTTTCTCCTGACAGACCACCAGGAGGCGATAGAGGAACTCTTTGATGTAGGGAAAGAGGTTGTCACTTACAAAAACAGGGATGAGATACCGGAACTGGTGAGGTTTTATCTCCGCAATCCGGGAGAAAGGGGAATAATCGCCCGAAAGGGCAGAGAGAGAATTCTCAGGGAACATACTTACAGGCACAGGCTTAACAGCATGATTCAATTTATGAAAAACAGGTACAAATAACAACTTATCAAGGCTGATAGTCCTGATGCGTTATATAATTTGCAAGATTAGGCCTGAAATATTTTAGTATGGAACTGCAGATACCAAATATCTGATTCGAGAGGGGCTAAATGAAGCAAGACTGTATAATAGTTTTTGGAATGCATAGAAGTGGGACTTCAACTCTTATGGGTTTATTGAATATTTTGGGTGTAAAGTTGGGTCCAAACTTAATGAATCCTGCGGAAGATAATCCAAAAGGATTTTTTGAAAACAATAGCATAGTACAGGTAAATGAAAAGATATTGAGGAGTTTAAATTCCTCATGGCATGATCTGTTTTCGTTTTCAGGAGATTGGTGGAATCAAGAATATTTAAATGTTTACAAAAAAGAAATAATAGAGAATATAGCCAAAGAATTTAAAAAACCGGAGATTTTTGGCATAAAGGATTCACGCCTCTGTATATTGCTCCCTTTCTGGAAAAAAATCTTTGAAGAACTAAACATAAAACCTCATTATATTATTTCTGTAAGAAATCCATTGGAAGTTGCTGATTCATTAAAAAAAAGAAATGGATTTTCCATTGAAAAATCGATGCATTTATGGATGAAATATATGTTGAATGCAGAATACTATAGCAGAGGTTATCCAAGGACCTTCTCAAGGTATGATGATCTGCTAAAGGATGCAAAACAGGTTATAGACAAAATTACCTATACTTTAGATATCAAGCTACCAAGATCGTTCCCGGAGGTAAAGGAAGAAATAGAATCTTTTATAGACCCGGAGATGAAACATCATAACTTTGACGGCAAATTTATTGGTAATAACATTGCCCCTGTAGTTTCTGTGTTGAACAATCTTTTTAATGAATGTTCTACAAGAGATAGTGTTGATGAATCGATTACAAAGACATTTGATGATATTAGGATGCAATTGCAAAAGGAACATCTGAATCCCCGGATAAAACCGTTAAACCTATCATCAACTATACCATCTACAGACTCAATGGCTGCTGACTACCTTCATGCTGAACTAAAGGACGTAGAGGCCATTATCCCAAAAGAAGCCTTGAGAATTCTGGACGTGGGTTGTGGAGAAGGCATCGTTGGTAGAAGACTTTTGGAGAGGGGTGCAGGTGAAGTAGTTGGTGTAGAGATTTCTCCGGATGTGTGCGAAAGAGCTGAAAAAAATCTGACAGGGGTTATATGTGGAGATATAGAAGAGATGGATCTTCGATTTAGTGAGGGATATTTTGATTGCATAATTTTAGCGGACATACTGGAGCATCTGAAAGACCCTCTGTCCACATTGAAAAAACTCAGGAAGAGCCTTTCCGATTCAGGTGTTGTTGTGGCGAGTATTCCAAATATCAGATTCTATAACATTATAAATATGCTGGTTGAAGGGTACCGGATGTATGAAGACTCCGGCATCCTTGATAGGACCCATCTGAGATTTTTCACTAAAAAGGAGATGGAGGTGCTCTTTGCAGATGCAGGGTTTGAACTTACAGGGATAACGGCCAATATCGACCCGGCATATAATTCGCTAAGAGACCCCCTTTCAGGAGAGATATCATTTGGCAGGGTTTCTTTGAGAGGTCTTGCTCCTGAGGAATTAAAGGACCTCTTTGTATTTCAATATCTGTTAAAGGCACAGAAGTCGGGGGTTGAGGTTCGGAGATTGGATGGTGCTGTAAAGACCGCCATTGAAGCAGGGAATCTTGACGGAGCAAAGAAGGTGCTTGAAGGGTATTTAGCTCTTCACCCGGTTGATATCGATGTTCTTTTAAAACATGCAGAAGTGTGCTGCGGGCTTGGCCTGTTGGATAAGGCCATGGAGGACCTTGAAAAAATCCTTATATTTGAGCCTGATAGAGAGGATGCACTGGAGTTGAGAGAAAGGATCCTTGGTTGTAGGATGCAATGAAGGCAAAAATGTCAAAACTGAAAGACGGGTTATCGGCTGTTATAATAGCTAAGAATGAAGAGAACATCCTTAACCGGACCTTAAGGCATATAACGGGCATTGCTGACGAGATTGTCTTTATTGATACAGGGTCTCATGATAATACCGTCGAAATTGCCGGGAAATTCAGATGCCGGATTTTTGAATTTCAATGGTG
>VAPE01006653.1_pt1 | contig 11507 bp, 7 predicted proteins | sample 3393911 | NCBI WGS metagenome assembly VAPE01 (sample SAMN08290436, study PRJNA428436) | hydrothermal vent metagenome | isolation source: Deep-sea hydrothermal vent chimney | place: Atlantic Ocean: South-mid Altantic Ridge | reverse complement strand
GAATATCTAAACCTGCATTATACAACTATTAGCCGTTCGGTAAGGGAAATTGAGAAGAAATATGATAGAATATGATAATGCAAGATCCGACCCCAAGATTTCCCCCGACCCCAAGATTTCCCCTTTTGTGATGATTTATAAACAACAAAAAGAAAAACAGAAGAAGGGAAGTAAAAGATTAAAAAAAAGGGGATTAGGGGTTGACTTTTAAGACAGTATCTGACCCCAGGATTATTCCTGCGAGAAGTTAAATTCCTATTTCCAACATTATTTTGCTGTAATTTACTGCAGGTATCGTCCTCTTTCTATCCGTTTTTGTCTTGTCTAATTTGATAAGTCCTAAATCTGCCAATAGTCTGACATCATCGTTGACATTTTTTAGATCCCGCTTAAGCATTTTTGCTAATCGATAAATTGAATCGGGCTTATCCCGTTTTATGGTTTTCAGAATTTCAATTCTTTTATGGGTAAGAACTGACTTTACGGCATCTATATTCTCAAAATAGACAGCTTCCTGTTTTTTTATATCTTCGCTATTTTCAAGTTTTTTCCATGTATCGGCAAACTCATTAAGATTCTCTTTTAACGATTTAACACCTATCTTGATATTTTTTACTCTCATAGTTTACCCCTCTTTGCCTTCTCCACATCTTTGAAAAAGTCATTTATTAATTTATCAACACTCTCAAAGAGATACTTTAATTCCTTGTCAAGGTAATGTTTATGATCGCTTTTTTTCTCAGCGTTATCATAGCCTACAACTCTTTGACCGTTTTCAATGTAAACAAGCGAATATTTCAGTCCTTTGGGTTTATCCTCTGTAATGACAACCTTCCAAATTTTCATCTCAGTGATATTACCTTGAATATCTACATTCTTAGTATGAAAAATTGGATCAGCTTTCATCTAAGGTATTATACACCATATATAGAAGAAAGCAAATTTTACCTTTTGCACCATATCAGTCCTTTATCTCTCAAAAAAGGAGAATAAGGCTTCTATCTTTCCCCCTCTGCACAATAACACATTCACCACAACACCGGCTTTACTGCAGGAAAGGCAATATTCACAGAAAGATTGCAACAACACACGACCCCGATGCTCGTGCAACTATTAGCCGTGTGTTAAGAGAAATTGAGAAGAAATATGATAGAATATGATAATGCAATGGTAGACCCCATGATTTCCCCATACTCTGTTTTTCTCTTTTCTTCGCTTTGAACTTAACGGTTTGGCTATGCGTAGTTTGGGATTCCAAAACGATTAACTTTCAATTTACCAATAATTTTATTTAATGCTATAAACCTTAGTATCAGTATATTGCCCAAATTACGTATAGCCTTTGTTAGGCGGCAGTGCTTTGTCATTTCATTTTTATATCCGGCATCTCTTTTTTAAATTCATAGTCAATTAAATGTATTTGTTCCCTTATTATTGATCGTTTTGTAATGGCCATATCCAAACAAAAGTTTTTGAATTCTGTTTTATTAATCTCATCAACACTGATAATATGTGGAAACAAAAGTTTTAACAATGCAGTAGTCAATTTTATAATAGCAGTTGTATCTCTTGTATCGGAATTTTTAGGTATTTCTATTAATTCACTGACTATTGCGTTAAATGATGAGTCTTCTCTTAACGAATGAAGTACTTCAGAAAAGTATTCTACATTTAAAGCATATCCATTAGCTTTTAAACCTTCTTTCATTCTTGGAAGTTGCCATCCTTCAATAAATCCATGAAACCTATCTAACAATGCGGATTCTTTAAAGAATTCAGGTAATGATGTAAAATATTTCTTATTGAGAGGTAACTTATTTTCTGACAATGGAATATTTCCCAATAAAATCATACCTGAAAGAGAAGATATTCTTACATTAGCAACTGTACAATTCCCTGATTCTAAATAGCTCTTTAATGCACCTTTAAGTTCATCAGGATCAGAAAATTTAATAGTTTGAATTTCATCCATAGCAACAAAGTCATACATTGTAATGATGCCATTTGTCTTTCTTTGAATATCATGAAAAAGTTTTGCACGTGTAACAACTCCCCCGCTTATTAACCAGCCATATTTACTTAAATTGCTAAAAATATATGATTTACCTGTTCCTTTTGGAGATAATTCAATTAAATTTAATCGCGGCTCAACAAAAACAAGCAAACGACTTAAAAATTGTAGTTTTTGCTGTAATGATTCAAAACTTTTTGGATTATATTCCATTGAACGAATTAAAACATCAATCCATTCTTCTGTAGAGAATTCTTTTCTTGCCGTTTTAAAGTATTCCGTATCGACGGTATATGGTTTAAAGGGTTTATAATTGACCAGTTCAATAATTCCTTTTTCTTTACCTTCCGGTGGAATATAAGCCAAAGTAATAACTCCCCATATTTCACCATCTTTTAAATCAGGATTTTTTTTAGCAATATAATCTGGAATACGACCTTCATTTGATTTTATTCCCAAATCAGGAATAGCAAATTTCAATTTATCATGCTGAATATCATTTTCTACAATAAATCTTATTAAAATAGTAACTTCTTCACGATGAGTTCTAAGTCTATTTTTGATTGCACTATCCTTGTGCGGAATATGTCTTTCTATAAAACGAAGCAACCCATCAGAATCTAACTCACCATAATCATCAGTAAATTTTTTAATTAACCAATCTTTGATAAAAGATGGTAGGTTCTTACCATTAAAAATATTATACCTTTTAGGAATCTTGTAAACTGATTCTTCAGGGAATACTTGTCTAATTTTATTATCTAAATTATCCATAGTTAAAATAAATCCTTTTCTTTAAAACCTGATTTTATAATTATTGTAAATTCTTTTTCAAAATCACCAATTTTTATTATCAATTTTTGTTTACCTGATTTTTTTGCAGAAATGCCATGTGAATATGTATCATCATCTTGCTTGATTAACTCAGTTCTTTCACCTTTTTCTATATAAGCATAAACTTTTTTGTTTGGCAAAGGCGAAACAGTTAAATTGATTATAGGTTTCTTAATATCAATCTCTTCAGTAATTAAATCAATTGTATATGATACTGTTTTTTGATGGGCAGTATCCTTTGAATTAAAAACTATAACAGGAACTAACACTTCTTCTGGGGTACAACCACCATGAACTTCTCTTACCGGCTTCATTGAAAGTGAAATGTGTTTCGAGGCAATAATATAATTGTCTTTAACTATATAATTGTCATCTTTTCTATAATCATCGGGATTATCAATTTTCAAATATCTACCTTCATGATTGGCTTTTGGAAAATTTTTGCTACTATTATTTAATCTAACCAATGCAGATAATCCGTGATCTGAAATGATAACTGCTTTTTTATTTTTTTCTATTACTATCTTTTTAAATATTGTTCTTAATTTTTCTATTTCTTTTACAATTGTCTTGGGATAGCTATAAGGATTATCATGAATAAATTTATCAAAGTCTTGTATATATTGGAGATTATTGCATTTGTATTTATTCTTTTCAGTAGTAGAAGGTAAATTTACTCTTGCTATATATTTGCTTTCAATATTGTAATTTTTCTCTTCCAATAACATTTCAACTATATTTACCCATTCTATACCCAGAGCATCAACCCAAAAAATATAATCAAATTTGTTTTCATTTAGAAATTTATTGACTTCTTCAAAGCTATAATACCATTTAAAAAATGTTTCCTCATTTTTATTTGCCCCGTTTATTTTAGTAGCAACTTCTTTGGTGTACTCGTTTTTTAGTTTTGTTTGCTTATATAACTTAATATATTCATAAACCCAAATCTGCTCTTGCTTCATATTGTTAAAATCAGGGTCATCTAAGTATTTTTCAATCTCTGGATATTTACCTAAAATTGACATCTCCGGTTGGCCTGCAACATTTTCTACAATAATCTCTTTCTCAAAATCAAGTAAGCCGGTAATATATTTCAATCGAATTTTTATATTCTTTATTGACTCGATTTTTTGCCTATATTTATTTTGCATATCTTCAGGTAATATTAGCTTTTTTATAGAGTAAAACTGCTGTAATAGCTTTATTCTATTTTGAAAAATCTCATCTGAAGGATTATTGATATTAAAGATATCAAGCCATAACTCTTTTAATAATTCACTATCATCAAGAGAGTCAACCCGTGAAAGTACTCTGCATAAGTAACATTCTTTTATGCAATCGTGGCTCAAAAGTTGGATTTTTAATAGCCACTTGTCAAAATCTTTCCTATTTGGGGATAACCACAGTTCAATAAAATTGTTTACGTTGATTTTGGCAACATTGGTTACATTTTTTACTAATTCAAAAAATGATGAAAACTTTTTCTTATCTAATTTTTCAACTGATTTTTGCCAAAAATCTTTTTCTGAATTCTTATACTCAATAGGAATATCTATTTCAAAAATATTGTTTACAATTTCCTTGTAATTAGAGATTTTAACAAATTCAAATATTTCATCAGGTTTAGCATTATCAGAAAAGTTATATAAGATTTTAGAGCTTGTTAAAGTTGGTGAAGAAAGATCTTTTTTCCATAATGTTAGCCATTCCCTCACTCCATTAATTTTCTGAATACTATCAATAGTTGATGATTTATTATTGTATAAAAAAATTTTTGCTATTTTAATAGATTCGTCAATCTCCCATATAAATGAATACTCTATTTTTCGATTAAAATTCTGATAAAACTCTTTATTAAATCTATCTTTAATCCCTAAAAGTGGTATATAAATACGTTGGTTGGAAGTGCCGATATTTTCCAATTCAGTTAGTTGGCTAAAAAGATTATTAAAATTTTCTGTGTTATAAAACCTTGCAACTTCAGAAAAAGGTAGTAGTAAGTAGTCCTTTTTGTCATCTAAACTTTTTATTTTTTCAATAAATTCTTGCTTCGTAATCCAACCATCATCTTTTGGTAAAAGCTGCGAAAGTTCAAAAATATCTATCCCATTTTTCTTTATTTCGGAAATAAGTTCTTTTAGTGTATCAAAACTTGACAAAAATATGTATCTTATAGGAAACCTTTTTTCAGTTATATTCCTTGTGTTTTTATCTTCTTTTATTTTAGCAATTAAAGATTCTATATTTTTAAGGTTTTCTATCATAAAAGTTAATCCTATAAATATTTATTCAGAATATCAGCAATATCGGGTCTTTCATCCAGTATTTTCAAAATTATATTTTTAAGACCATTAATATCTTTGAAGCTTTCTATCTTTTTTTTAGCCCTTTCAATGGTCTCTTGGGTAGGTTGCGGCTGCGGTTGACTTAGTGGTTGCAGTTCTGAAGAACCTGATGGTTGTGGTGCAGGGGGCGAATCTCTCCCAATTATATATTTCAATATTAAATTTTCTACATCATTTTCTTTCCAGTTTAGTTCTTCCGGCTGGTTTTGCTTAATAAATGCAATAACATTTTCTACTTCATCAGCCTTTATTTTACCTTTCTTCTTAGAAATAAGAAATTGAGTAAATCCTTTTTTATAATTATCTTTTTCAAAAATCTGATGTAAATCAAAACGATTATTTTGAATTTTCGGTAAAAGTTTTTTTACAAAGTCAATATCAATTTCTGTATCTGTTAATTCAATAACAATTCTATTGATGTCGTCAATAATTTCTTTATGGTGTTCATATTCAATATTACAGTATTTTAATGACCAAATAGGAAAACCAATATTTTTCACAACATCTTTAATTTTCCACCTTACATCTTGTAAGCCGGTATACTCTTTTATATCAAATAAATTAGCTAGCTCTTTGATTAGTTCTTTCTCTTCTTCACTTCCCAAACAAACATTTAGTTTATCGCAACCTTTATCTTTTTGCCAACACTCAAAAATCTCATTTACTTTATCGCGCATTGTAATTGTATCAATCAATACACCGGAATTTGCGGTATATAGCTTATCTACAAAACTCCTAAAAGCATATCCTATAATCGCCATATTCAGAATGTTTGTATATAGTCCAAAGGGCGGTCGCGAAAGAAATCTTAATTCTTCAGCGAGATTAAAAGATGGTTTTTTTGATGATTTTTCAATGATATTTTTTACTTGTGAATAGATTTCAATAACCGGATGAGATATTGATGTGTCTTTAATCTTTAGTTTATTATCAATTACATAATCAGAATATTTATCTTTAAATATGTCTTTTATGTACCTATATTGTGCTTTAGGTTGCGTTTCAAGGTCGGTTCTACTGCTGCCGTTTAACACATATTCAACCGCTTTTTTTGCAGATTGAAATTGCCAAACTGTGGCTGTCTTTATATTTATTGAGTCTATTCCTTTATTAAATATTTTTGGTGCAATGTCATCATTAATGTATTTACCGATATTTTTTTATCCTGCATAACTTTATTATTAAGAAAATTAGCATAAACTTCCAGATAGTTAATACTCTCTATCCAGCTATTAAGAATCTTTATAGCAAATTCCTCTTCCTTAGCACTTTCATCATTATACGAATGATTTCTCAATACATTAGCTCGTGCCAGATATTCAATAAATTTTTTGTACTTATCTTCTCCGAGAGATTCTTGAATGTTGATAAAAATTATATGCTTAAATTCTTCTTCTTGTTTAATTTCGTTTATTAATTTTTTAATGGCATAGTTTTCATCATTATTAAGCTTTAAAAAAACTGCAAAGTCTAAAAAATAGGATGGTGGAGAATATTTACGCAGATTACTTTTTAGAATATTCAAATTTGTTTCAGCTGAAAATATCCTAATTCTTGTTTTTCTTAAGATACCATTATCTTCATTGAAAAATCTTTCTATTCTATCTTTTCCGTTAAACTCAATAATTTTGACAATATCGTTGTATTGATTTTTTAAACTTTCTTTCTCAGAATCAACTTCGTGACGTGGTAATGAAGTACTTGATATTTCAAATAAATCATTAGGATTTTTTTGAATTATCTCCTGTTTATCAATGTATGTTAATGATGCATTAACATATTCTTCTATATCTGTTCCAATAAACAAGTTTCTAATATTATCAATATGCGGTCTTACTTTGTTTGTTTCAGGGTTGGAAGAATCAGTTATCCGATAAAGTGAATTTAATAATAAGACTCCTTTAAACACTTTAAGGTAGGCAGAATTCTTATCTTCTATCTGTTTTTTATACGCATTATATTTTTCTAACACTTGCATAAAGCGGTTGTCTTTATCTCTCTCAAGTTCTTCCGCATAAAAATCCCATAATAAATCTGCTGTTAGTAACCTTTTTTCATCTATTTCTTCATTCAAAAACTTTACAAAACCAGATTCTGAATCATAAATGAAATTAAAAATACTCCTTTGGGTTGAGCCAATGTTTCGAGCTAAAAATGTTGAAAGATAGACTGTATAGGGATGAATAGGATACAAGTTTTTTATACTTTCCTTAACTTTCACTCCATCATCATTCTGAGTAATGTAACTTACAAGTTCATTAAGTTTAGTATTAATAAATGTCCCATTTTTAAGTTCATTCCATTTTTTAAGATTTTTCTTTCGTAATGCTGCCGATAATATTTGATAAGTAGTTATCGGCACCATTGGATATTTAAGATTATGGAATCTGTCTTTTACTTTATCTAATGTATCTTGAACATTTTTACCGAATTGATTGTAATCTCTATGGCTTATTAGATAAAAATAAACATTATCTCTTGGGCTTAATTCTGCTATTGATTGAATTTCATTTATAATTTCAGATATGGTTTCTTTTTCCAATACTGAGGTAAACTCATCCCAAAATATCATTAGACCGGAAGCAAAATCTTTTTTTATTAATTCATTGGAAACTTCTTTAAGCCAATTTGAGATTTTTTCGTGTGAAAAGTGAATATTTTTTTTAGATAGAATTCTCTCAACAATTCTTAAAAATTCAATATTTTCTTGTTCAAGTTTGGTAACGATATCGTCTTTACTTGATACATACATTTCCAAATCAGGATTTTCTCTTATTATTGAATCCCAATTAAGAAAGTTGTCGTTAATTTTTTCTATTATTTTGTCAAAATCACTTTTTGTCGTAATTTCTATATTATTTTGTCTTAAAGCTTTCTTGACGGCTCTTTCGATTTCTAATGATAATGTACGAGCATCAATGACATTTCCTCCACCTTTTAAAACTACCGGAAATATCCTTTTCTCGTTTCTAAATGCTTTAATTTTCTCTCTTATTTCGATTTTTGAAATACCATTATCTAAATAATCATTGATACTTTCTAAATCATCCCATAGCAAATGTTTAATTACACTGGATGCGTGGCTCTTTCCTGTTCCATATCTGCCAACAAGCCAAATAGACAGCTTGTTCTTTATATCTGCTGAATTTACAGCCAATAATGTTTTATTTACAATCTCGTAAAACTTTTCGTTTGGGATAAACTGTTTCCAATAAGAACCTGTCTCATTCTCCATATTAAAAACAGGCTGAAAATATTCCTGTAATCCTATAATTTCTGAAAATTTCATACTCATATCTTTATCCTAATAATAATTTTAAAGCCTCAAATGCTGAAAAATCTTTTCTTAAATTAATAGTATCCAGGTCAGCAACAATTGCAATATCAATTAAACCTTTTGAATTTTCTTGCAAGCCTCTCAATTTATTTTCTAAACTTGGTTTCGATATTCCATATATTTTATAAGGACCTCCAAGAATATCTTCAGAATATAGTTCTGAAACCGTAAAATTATATCTGTTAGTCTTTTCCGCATATTTGTATAAAGAATAAAGAATAGAAAGCGAGCTTATTTCATCTGTTCCTTTTTTATATAATACTCTTCTATTACCTTTTTTTTCTATTTTTGCAATCCCTTTCATAAAATCAGAATTTGCTTGTTCGAATGTATTAACTAATGATTGCAGGGCATTTGACAAGGTTCTTGGTGAACTTTCCGAAAATGAATCTACTAATATGGTTAACAGATCTTTTTTGTCAATTTTGGAATTCCATTTAATATTATTGAAAAACCAGCTTAGGATTACTGAATTATAATAAAGATTCACTAATATCATTTCCCAGGTTAAATTTGTATTTCCTTTATTTACTAATAAATTACATAATTCAGTTGGTTTTTTCTCTTTTCCCATTAGTAATTCCGCATCTCTTAACCAGTTTACCATGGCTGGAATCTGTTTTGTGCCAAGATGATTATCTATCTCAAACCAATTTTTAAAATTATCTAAAAACGATTTCAGCCAGTTTTCTCTTAATCCAAAACTGGAATACCTGTCTATTCCTGATGATTTTTTTGTTTTCATATTTGTTCCCTCTGATTTATGTTTTGATTTTGCTACCAAACAACCTTTATCTGTAAATGTTAAACAATTGCTGCAATGTGTGCATAAATCTGTATTAACCTGCACTTTAGGTGATATTATTAATGCCCCCGTTGGGCATTCTACTTGGCATGCTTCACAATGTGCACAATAAGTTGTTTTGAATAAAACCCTCTTAACCTTACTTATTAAGGTTGGATTTTGCTCTATATTTTTTATCCGAAAAATTTCTTTATTATTCTTTTTTTTAATTTCAAATTTATAATAGTCTTTTTGAATTTTTATTTCACCAATATTTTTTTCCTCGTCAAAAATAATATCTCCTGCAACCTTTAACCATTCTAATAAATTTTCTTTTGGATCTGTTAAAGATGCCAGAAAGTCAGGTTTTTGTGTGATAAAATCAACTCTTGAAGTATCTTGAGTTAAACCTTTACCGCCGGCTCTCTTTTTCCAATTTCCTGATTTTATATAGTTTTCTTTATCCTTTATTCCTTGTCTTACAATTTGTTCTTCAATTAAAGAAAAATATTTATTTGTTATTTCAGGATATGTCTTATGAATAAAGTGCTCAGACCAACCTGAGGAAAAAGGGCAAACAGAACAACCAACACGCGTAAGGCCATTTCTGTAACTTTGATTTATTGGAAGTTTTCGCAAAAACGAGTATAGCCATATCTCAGTTATATTCCAATTTAGGACTGGTCTTACATTAGTAACCATTGTATGCTTTACACCTTTACCTATTCTCTCATAAGTAGAACGCTTGTTGCTTTCTTCTCTACGAACACCTTCAAAAACTAAAACACGGGGATTGTTTTTCCCATCGTGTAGTTTCCATAATAAGCGATTAAAAGGAACTGTTTTTATTACAGCACAGCACCACCTATGAATCCTACTCGGTGGTCCAAATTCTTTCCAATATTCTTCGGTAGATGTTTCGTTTTTTTCAATATGGAATTTTAATTCAGGATATTTGCTCTGATAATGTTTTTTTGTTTCATCAAATATCTCAATTGAAGAAGGTAGTTCCATATCAGTATCAGAATATATAACCTGATAATATTCAGCTGGTATAACTCTGCTTACCAAGTCCAAAACAACTTGTGAATCTTTGCCGCCGCTGAAAGAAACAACAAAAAAATTAATTTTACTTCTTTGCGTTTTTTTTTCTACATCAAAATTCTTGTTTCTAAGGGTTGCAATATTAGGTCTATAAACTTTGAAAGTTTTTTCAATAAAATCCAAGGCTTCATTTTCTATTACAAATAACGCTTCTTTATTTTTATCAATAAGTTTCGCCAGATTTATTGGTTCTAATTTAAGATATTTCCCCTCAGAAGTTAAAATAATTTCAGGACTATCATAAACATTACCACCTTTAGCTTCAGCGACTTCAATACCTTTATAATAATATTTTCTTTCAATTGCCCACAATAAAGGTCTTTTTGATTTTGGATATTTCCAATATTTCTCAAATCCGAGAATATCTAATTCTTCAAAAAAAACAGGACGTGGATTATTTTTAAATCCTTCCTGCAATGAATATCTTAATTGAACTCCGTTATTATCTTTATCCCATTTTATTTTATACATATTTCCTTTTTCTCTTCTCTTTTTGCATGCCGCCTAACGATTGTATATATGTATTGTTTTTCTCCTGCCGAATTGGGAGTATAAGAACAATTGTTTATATATTTCTTTTACAATCATCTTGCCATTCCCTCCTATTCAAAAAAGTCATCCACTGCGGAAATCATCAGGTTTGTGTTTTATCATTAGACATTTGGATTGCATTGGGGACGTTGGTTTAAGTTGCTGCATAATTTATTCGGTTTTTTTCTCCTCTAATTTTGCAATCGTACAAGTTGTACTGGATCTGCTCACGCTTGAAGTATCTATCCGTCTCAGTGAGTCCCTTCGAGTTTATATGTCTTCTGTCGTATTTCTCTTTTATAAGCATAGATGATACTGCTCAAAATAGCAATCTAATCTAAAAATCTGCAGAGCTTCTTATACCGGAACTTCCGCAGAGAAAGTGACAGATAAAGCCTATATCCCCTTATGGATACAGGCTTTATCGGCTTTTTACTTCTATTTTTTTCTTAGCTCGCATACTCTTTAGCTTTAATTTTAATTGCTCAAGTATCTGTTTCTGATGGGTATAATACTCCCAATGTTAATTCCAAATTGCTAACTGTCTTTATCTTTCAG
>VAPE01014440.1_pt1 | contig 11512 bp, 11 predicted proteins | sample 3393911 | NCBI WGS metagenome assembly VAPE01 (sample SAMN08290436, study PRJNA428436) | hydrothermal vent metagenome | isolation source: Deep-sea hydrothermal vent chimney | place: Atlantic Ocean: South-mid Altantic Ridge | reverse complement strand
CTGTCGAAAAATATCGTCTTCAGCGATAGTCAGCGCTGCTTATCGCCGGATCCCGGCTATGGTTTACGAGGATGCCGGCTGAATGCCCCGATCTTTGATCGGGGAGCTTCACTTTTGATTCAAAAGGTCCTTAAGGGTCGTTTTTTTTCTGTATACCATCCCCTGAAAAAGTGCAATCTTCTCTCCGTTGTCATTCCTCACGGAAATCAGGTAGGTTGCCAGGCGGGGGTTCAGGGAGACCTCTTTTGCCTCGGCATACAAAACCCCCCTGCTAACGGCCTTGAAGAAGGAGATACTCGCATTAACAGCCATGGCAAGGGTCCCGTGAGAGTTGGAGGCAACGGAAAAGACCACATCGGCAAGAGAGAATATCACCCCGCCATGAACCGTTCCCGCGCTGTTTAAGTGGTGCGCCCTTATTGCGAGTTTTGCCTTTGCATATCCCTTGGATGCCTCAAGGACCTCCACACCGAGATGACGGGCATATGAATCGGCCTTAATAAATTTATCGATAATGGACATCATTATCCAACTCTGTGTCTTTTCTAAACGGATACACTAAAGCCTTCTCCTGTCAACCACCCTCCTTGCCTTCCCCTCAAACCTCTCCAGTGTCTTTCTCTCAACAAGTTTTACATCAACGGAGATACCGAGTTCAGAGGCAAGGCGTTTCTTTATGCCCCCTATCAACTCATTCTGTTTCTTCATCTCATCGAAGAACAGATCCTCCGATACCTCGACAAGGACGGTAAGCTCGTCAATATGTCCCTTCCTGTCAACGATTATCTGATAGTGCGGCTCTGTCCCCTCTATCTCAAACAGGACACTCTCAATCTGCGAGGGGAATACGTTTACCCCTTTAACGATCAGCATATCGTCCGTCCTGCCAAGCACTTTGGACATCCTGTAAAAGCTCCTCCCGCACTCACAGGGTGCGGTTATCAGCATGGTGAGGTCCCTGGTCCTGTACCTGATCATGGGGAATGCCTCTTTTGTCAGGGTTGTGATAACGAGTTCCCCCACATCACCCGGCTTAACCGGCTCCAGGGTTTCAGGGTTGATTATCTCCACAAGGAAGTGGTCCTCGTTGATATGAAGGCCCTTCCTCCGGATGCACTCCCCGGCAATCCCCGGCCCCATCACCTCACTCAGGCCGTAGTTGTCGGTGGCGATTATCTTGAGTTTTTCCTCTATCTCCCGACGCATATTTTCAGACCATGGTTCAGCACCGAAAAGGCCGTATTTTAGGGAGAGGGCATTTATATTGATCCCCTTTTCATACATGGTATCGGCAATCAGCAGTGCATAGCTCGGGGTACAGATAAGTGTGGTCGTCTTGAAGTCCTCCATGATCTTTATCTGCCTTTTCGTGTTGCCGCTTGATATGGGGATAACCGATGCGCCTATCTTCTCTGCACCGTAATGGAGGCCAAAACCGCCTGTAAAGAGGCCGTATCCAAAGGCTATCTGGACAACGTCTTCCTTTGTAACTCCACCGGCGGTCAGTACCCTGGCAACGAGATTTGACCATGTCTTGACGTCGTTCCTCGTATAGCCGACAACAGTCGGGATCCCTGTAGTCCCTGAAGAGGCATGTATTCTGACGACCTCCCTCAGCGGCACAGCGAAGAGACCGTAAGGGTAGTTGTCACGAAGGTCCTGTTTTGTCGTGAAGGGGAGGCTCATAAGGTCATCGAGGGAACGTATCTGGTCAGTATCGATATCCAACTCATCAAACTTCCTGCGGTAAAAGGGGACATTCATGTATGCCCTGTTAATGGTAGCCTCAAGCCTTTCGATCTGTAACTGCTCAAGCTCTTCTCTCTCCATACACTCCTTATCTTCTTCCCAGTACATACCTGCCTCCAGTTTATGCATTACCTGAATTGAACGATTTTTATCCCCCTCCCAAGTTTAAGCCTCCACATCGAGGTCCTTCCCAAGATATGCCCTCTGGACATCCCTGTTTGCAAGGAGGTCATCTGAAGGGCCCTCGAGTATTATCCTGCCCGTTTCAAGGACATATCCCCTGTCGGCAACGGAAAGGGCCGCCCTTGCGTTCTGTTCAACAAGCAGCACGGTTTTGTCCTCATCCCTCAGCCTTAGAATAATATTGAAGATATCCTTTACAACTAAGGGTGCAAGCCCCATCGAAGGTTCATCCATCATGATAAGGGAGGGACTTGCCATGAGCGCCCTCCCTATGGCAAGCATCTGCTGTTCACCGCCTGAGAGGGTGCCTGCAAGCTGGTGCTTCCTCTCCTCCAGCCTCGGGAAGAGTTCATGTACCCATTGGAGGTCCTTCAGAACGGCATTTTTCCCGTTTCTCTTTAACTGGGGATAGGCCCCGATCCGGAGGTTTTCTTCAACGGTCATTGTTGAGAAAACCTGCCGTCCTTCCGGGACAAGTGAGCAGCCCATGAAAACCCTCTTCTCCGGGGGCACCCTTCTTATATCCTTCCTGTTAAAGAGAAGCTCACCGGACCGGACCTTCAGAAGCCCCGATATCGTATTTAAAAGGGTGCTTTTCCCGGCACCGTTTGCCCCTATTATTGTAACAATCTCTCCACTGTTGACATGTAGAGAGATCTTCCTGAGTACCTTCAGTTTACCATATCCTGCCTCAAGATTCCTGACCCTAAGCATTCTCTTCTCCAAGGTATACCCTGATCACCTCCCTGTTTTTCTGTATCTCCAGGGGCAGATCATCGGCTATCTTTTCTCCATAACTCAGGACAAGAACCTCATCCGAGATATCCATAACCAGGGACATGTCGTGCTCTACGAGGAGTACCGTAACCCCCCTGTCCCTGACCCCGCCTATCAGGGCTGACATTGCAGAGGTCTCTCTCATATTCAGCCCTGCCGCCGGCTCATCAAGAAGAAGGAGTTCCGGATCCGAAGCGAGGGCCCTGGCGAGTTCGACCGTTCTCTGTTGTCCATAGGCAAGGCTTGTGGCCTCTTTATCAGCGAGATCGGAAATACCAAGAAAATCCATTATCCCTATTGAATCATCACGCAGCCTTCTCTCCTCCACCCACGTCCATGGGAGGTTTAACATACCTGCAAAAAAACCGGCCCTGCCATGGAGGTGTCTTCCTACCATGAGATTTTCAAGGACCGTCATATTAGGAAAGAGGTTTACATGCTGAAAGGTCCTCGATACCCCCCTTGAAGCGATCTGATAGGGCCTTAAGCCGGCTATGTTCTTACCATTGAGTTCAATAGTCCCCGAATCCGGGGGCAGATATCCGGATATAAGGTTAAAGAGCGTGGTTTTCCCCGCTCCATTGGGACCTATAACGGCCTTGACGGATCCTCTTTTCACGGTAAAGCTCACCCTGCTGACGGCCTTAAGCCCGCCAAAGCTCCTCTCAACATCTCTCACTTCGAGTAAAGCATTCATGCCTTCTCAGAGAGTTCCCTCCCTTTGGAAAACATCCCCTTAATCCGTGCAAAGAACCCGGCCCCCCAAAGCCCCCCGGGTGCAAAGAGCATAATGAAGACAAGAACCCCCCCGAAGACGGCATCATCATAACTCCCGAAATACCCCCTGAGAGAGAGGAAGTTCAGTACTGCACCCATGGTTAACGCCCCCCATATGTTGGCCATTCCACCGATTGCAACTATGGCAACATAACGGACCGACTTCATAACAGAAGCCTCGGACGGTCCGATACCACCGTTATAATGGGTAAGAAACACCCCTGCAAGTGCGGCAAAAACAGCGCTCATCACAAAGGTGTTGAGTTTGTACCTCGATGTATTTATCCCCATTGCATTGGCGGCGTCTTCAGCGCCGTGGATGGCCCTTAATCCCCTTCCAACCCGTGAATCGATGAGATTAAGAATCAATACCATCCCGGCTATCACCATACCCCAGGCTATGTAATAGTTCTGCACCCTCATCGAGACATCCCCGCTCACCACCAGCCCCGGGATAATCTCAAAAGGAGGTACATCGGAAATGCCGTCTGCTTCACCAAAAAAAGGTGTACCAAGAACAACCCTGTAAATAATAATACCGAAACCAAGGGTGGCCATTGCAAGATAATGACCTTTAAGCTTTAACACGGGAATCCCGATGAGATAGGCAATAAACCCTGTAAATACTACTGCAACCACACAGGCAACCGCCGGATGGACATTCAGTATCTCTCCCCCGTACAGGTCCTGCCTCCTCGTGAGAAAGCCTATTGAACCGAGCAGACGAACAAGGGCACTGTGGCTGAAGGGCAGGAGATTGAAGGTTGTAAGGGCTGCCGAGATATACCCGCCCATGGCAAAAAAGCCGGCATGGCCAAGGGATAGCTGCCCCGCATAGCCCATAAGCAGGCAGAGCCCTATAATAAGAAGGCTATAGTAGGCGGACATGGTAATCTGGGTAAGAAAGTATTCCCTGCCTGAAATATAGGTCAGCAGCTGAACTGCGACAACCCCTGCAGCAAAGAGGGCGATGTGTAAATATCCGGCTTTACTCTTCACTAAAACTCCCTTAGTTCAACAACTTCAGCACTCCCGAAAAGTCCGCCGGGCCTGAAGAAGAGTATTATTAAAAGTATGGACATGGCAATGGCATCCTTGTAGGCGGTCGGGAGAAACCATATACTGAATGATTCGAGGATGCCAAGTATGAGTCCGGCAACAACAGCGCCGACACTGTTACCGAGCCCTCCAAGGATGGCAACGGTAAAACCCTTGATGGCAAGCCCAGTGCCCATATTGTATTGCATGTAGGTGATCGGGGATACCACACAGCCTGCAAGGGCACCGATACCGGCACTTAAGACAAAGGATAGGGTTACCATGTTTTTAGCACTTATCCCACAGAGGGTTGCGGCGTTCCTGTTGTCCGCACAGGCCCGCATCCGCCGCCCTGTTAAGGTAAACCTGAAAAACAGGCTCAGGAGTACAACCACAATTGAACATACCCCTACAACCCAGAGAACCTGGGGGGAGACACGCACCCCGCCCAGGGACATTGATGAGACCTCGTTTCCGGTAAAGTATGGAAGCGCCATCACCCCATCACCCCATATATGGAGGGCGACCTCCCTGATAAGGATCGACAGCCCGATAGTTATGATGATCAAACGGAGCACGGAGGGTCTTTCAAGCCATCTTATAAAAACGATATCGATGAATGCACCGACTAACATCGTTATGATCACGGCAAGGACTATAGCCAGCGGGAGGGGAAGGAAGGCATTAAGGGTGACGGCGGTCATGCCGCCTAACATCACGAACTCACCCTGGGCAAAATTAATAATCCCGGTTGTGTTATATATGATATTAAAACCTATGGCGACGATCGCATAAATGATGCCGTAGGTTACACCGGCAACGATATACTGGAAGAAAAACTCGATATCCATATAAATATTGGCAAATTACGGGGAGTACCCAAGGAATATCCGGGTACTCCCCTCTCTCTCATTGCTTAATAATCTTATTCCTATTGCTTCAGAATGACAAATTTACCGTTTTTAACCGTGAGCATATCAAAGGAGTCTATGCCGAGGCCATTGTGGTCCTTGGGAGAAAAATTAAAAATCCCGCCGGTTCCAACAAAGCCCTTCATGTTCTCTATTGCGTCCCGCACCTTCTCCTTATCGGTACCGGCCTCCCTGATCGCCTTGACAAGGATCATGAACGCATCATAGGCATGACCTCCGAAGGTGCTGACGGCCTCCTTGTATTTTGATTCATAATCCTTCTTGTACTTTTCGAGAACGGCCTTCTGGGGATTGCCTGCGGGCAGGGAATCGGCAACGAGGAGACGGCCCGCCGGGAAAATGATACCTTCTGCCGCCGCACCTGCTGCCTTGACGTATTTGATATTGCCAAAACCGTGACTCTGGAAGAGGGGGACGTTCAGGCCGATCTGCCTCATGTTCTTTGCAACAATAGCCTGAGCCGGCACAATAGACCAGTTGACAACGGCCTGCGGATTCTTTGCCTTGAGCTTTGTCACTACTGCCGTAAGATCGGTAGCCTTCTTGTCATAGACCTCACTTATCAGGACCTTAATACCGTATTCAGGGGCAATTTTTTCAAGCTGTGCCTTACCGGCCTTTCCAAACCCTGTATTACCAACGACAACAGCTATCTTTGAGATCCCCATCTTCTTCATCTGCTGGTAGATCTTTCTGACGGCAAAGCTGTCCTTCTGAGGGGTCTTGAATACATACTTTGCAACGGGATTAACAATGACCTCGGCTGCTGCACAGGAAAGGAGTATGGTTTTGCCTTTCTCAGCGATATTTTTGACCTTCATGGTCTCACCACTGGTAGAGGGACCGATAATGGCAAGGACCTTATCTTCCTCAATGAGCTGTTTTGCAAAGGAGATCGCCTTTTCGGGATTTGCACCGGAGTCCTTGATAATCAAGTCTATTTTCTTACCGTTAATACCTCCCTTGGCATTGATCTCATCTGTTAACATCCGAAGAGTCTTGGCTTCGGGGGCACCAAGGAACGAAGCCGGACCCGTAACGGCAAGGATAGCCCCCACCTTGATCGTATCCCCTGCCCATGCAGGAACAAGGGCAAAGGCAAAAACGATAACCGACAAGACAAAAAGCCTGAAAAACCTCATAGCCACCTCCAAATATTTATTCTCCCTGTAAAACAGGGTATCTACAAGGATGCCGGCTGAAAGCTTCAAGAGAAGGTCGGACATGAAAGCCGGCTTTACAATGCACCTTGCCGAAAGCCCCCGACCTTTGGCCGGAGAGCTTGACAAGCGAAAGATTATTCCTTACATGGAAACCCCGGCTTTCGGTCGGGGCTCATAAGGCATGTACCTCCCCGCCTTTCAGAATCCTTACACCTGCCTTCTGAAGGGCTATTATTGCACGTTCAAGCTCATCGAACCTGAAGATGATGATGGCATTTTCACCACTCCTCCGGACAAAGGCGTACATGTACTCCACATTTATCCCCTCGCCGTCAAGGGCCTTGAGGATCCCGGAAAGCCCTCCCGGCCTGTCCGGTACTTCCACCGCAATAACCTCTGTCTTGCCTACGGTAAATCCCTGTTCCTTCAGGACCCTCTTTGCCTCTTCGGTCCTGTCCACTATAAGTCTCAATATACCAAAGTCTGCCGTATCGGCAAGTGAAAGGGCACGTATGTTTATTCCCGCATCTGCAAGTATACTCGTAACCTCGGCAAGCCTTCCATACTTGTTCTCAAGGAATATTGATATCTGCTCAACCTTCATGACGCCCTCCTTCTAAATCTTCCTTTTATCAAAGACCCTCTTCGCCTTTCCCTCACTCCTCTGGATTGTCCTGGGCTCAACGAGTTTAACCTTGCAGGAGACCCCGAGCATATCCTTTATGTCTCCCTGTATCCTCTTGCCCAGCCTCTCAAGCTCCTTCACCTCGTCTGAAAAGATCTCCTCGCTCACCTCGACCTGCACCTCCATTGTATCAAGAGCGCCATCCCTGTCAACAATTATCCGGTAGTGCGGCTCAACACCCTCTACACTCATGAGGACATGCTCTATCTGTGAAGGAAAGACATTCACACCCCTTATGATAAGCATATCGTCGCTCCTCCCGGTAACACGCTCCATCCTCAGGAACGTCCTTCCGCAGACACAGGGCTCCTTTATCAACCTTGATATATCCTTAGTCCTGTAGCGGATTACAGGAAATGCCTCCTTTGTAATGGTTGTGAATACCAGTTCTCCTCTCTCCCCGGGGGGGAGCACCTCACCGGTCTCGGGATCTATAACCTCCACGATAAAATGGTCTTCGAAGACATGAAGACCCTTCTTGGCCTCCAAACATTCACTCGCTACACCGGGACCTATGATTTCACTGAGGCCGTAAATATCGACCGCCGTTATCCTGAGCTTCTTCTCGATCTCATCGCGCATTCTTTCACTCCACGGTTCGGCCCCGAAGAGACCGACCCGGAGCTTCAGGGAAGAGGGGTCCATACCCATCTCACTCATAACCTCGGCAAGGTTCAGTGCATAGGACGGAGTACAGAGGAGAACGGTGGATCCGAAATCCTGCATAATCATTATCTGACGTTTTGTATTTCCACCTGATACCGGGATGATCGTTGTGCCAAGCTTCTCGGCCCCGTAATGAGCGCCAAGCCCTCCTGTAAAAAGACCATAGCCATAGGAGTTATGGACGATGTCACCCTGCGTGGCCCCGCCACAGGCAAGGGTGCGTGCCATAAGTTCAGCCCAGGTATCAATATCACGCCTTGTATAGCCGACAACCGTCGGCTTACCTGTGGTTCCTGAAGATGCATGAATCCTCAGCACCCTCTCCAGAGGGACTGCAAAAAGACCAAAGGGATAGTTATCCCTGAGATCATCCTTTGTGGTGAAGGGAAGATTCCCCAGTTCATCAAGGCCTTTTATATCCCCCGGCTTAATACCCGCCTCATCCATCTGCTTCCTGTAAAAGGGGACATCCGTATAGACCCTCTCCAATAGGGATTTGAGCCTCTTAAGCTGCAGGGCTTCGAGCGCCTCTCTTGGTAAAGTCTCAAACTCCTCATTCCATATCATCTCAACCCTCACCTCCTTGAAAGTGAATCTCCCCGACCAAAGATCGGGGCATTCAGCCGGCATCCTCGTAATGAGTCTCGGTAGTAAAAGTTTTTCTTTATCGTTTTATTTCATTCCCCGGGTGCCTTCGGGACACGGGATTCAGAATGACATTACAAGCGTTTCGGGATTGCTGCGTCACAGCCTGTCCGTAGGGCCTGCCCCGAATTCATTTCGGGGGTGGTGGAACAATCAGGCAACCCTGCAATAAGCTGCAGGGAATATCAAGTTCTTATCAATCATACGGGCATCGACTCTGAAATAATCCCCCGTCCTGTTTTGAATGCCTCAATGTTGATATCAACAAACCTCTTTTTAACCCTCTCCCTTATTACATCGACAAACTGCCCTTCCTCCAACGGCAGGAAGATTGAAAGGGCTCCAACCACTATTGTATTCACTACCCTGAGTTCTCCAAGTGACTCCGCTATCTTAAAGACATCAACAGGGAATACGGAGATACCCCTTTCAGAAAAGGCCTCCAGCACCCGCTCGGGGTATTGATCCTTACCGGTGGCAACACTAAAGGGGAGTATCTTCTGTGTATTCACTATCACCCTGCTCTCTCTGTTGAGGTATGGGAAATAGCGGAGTGATTCCATCAACTCAAAGGAGATGAGCATATCTGCCGTCCCCAGCTCTATCAAAGGTGAAAAGACCCTCTCTCCGTATCTGAGATGGGCAATAACGGAACCACCGCGTTGCGCCATGCCGTGAACCTCGCTTTTTTTGACGTCGAAACCCGCCTTCAGAAGGGCATAGGCCGTTATCTCACTGGCCAGGATGATACCCTGTCCGCCTACTCCGCAGAAGACTATGTTTCCCTTGTCCTGCATCATTACATCAGTCATCAACCTTCCGGATCGCCTTGAATTTACAGGGGTATACACACTGGGCACAGCCGTTACAGAGCATATAATCAATCAATGCATATCCCTTCTGCTTCTCTTTCAGGCCGAGCCTCTTTGCCTCCTCCCCGTCAACAGACACCCAACTTATAGCTGGACAACCCAGGCTGAGACAGGCCCTGCAGCCGGTACATTTCTCAATGACCACATGGTAGCGTGTCTTCTCCCTTGCCCTCTCTTCGGGCAGGAGCACACAGGGAGACCTGGTAATAACCACGGAGGGCTCCGGCCTCTCTATTTCACGTTTCAAAACCCTTAGGCTTGCCTCTATATCATGGGGATTGACGGTACGGACATGTCGTACACCCACGGCCCTGCACAGGGCCTTAAAATCAATCATACTGGTCGGTTCTCCTGAAATTGTCGCACCTGATGCCGGATTTGCCTGTTGACCGGTCATGGCGGTGATCCTGTTATCAAGTATTATGACCGTTGAGAAGCCTCTGTTGTAAACCACGTCAATCAGGCCGGTAATGCCGGAGTGAATAAATGTGGAGTCACCGATCACGGCAACAACCTTTCCAAGTGCGTCTTCCCCAAGGGCTTTTTCTATTCCAAAGGCATTACCGATACTTGCCCCCATACACACACAGGTGTCCATTGCAGAAAGGGGCTTCAGAAACCCAAGGGTATAACAGCCGATGTCACCTGCCACGAAAGCGCCCAGGCGTGACAGGGCATAAAACAGCCCCCTGTGCGGACAGCCGGGACACATATTCGGGGGCCTCGGGGGCACGTCAATCGGGGCAAACAAAACCTCCCCGTCCTGCCCTGAGACAGCCTCCCTTACCACGTGAGGGGAAAGCTCCCCTATCGGCGGGATGACTTCCTTCCCCCTGCAGGGAATCCCCATCGCCCTTATATGCAACTCAAGAAAGGGGTCAAGCTCCTCAACAACATAGACCTCGTCAACCCCTTCCGTAAAATCCCTTATCAACCTTTCAGGTAGTGGGTATACCATCCCAAGCTTTAAAACCGATGCCTCCGGATAGACTTCCTTTACATATAAGTAAGAGACACCTGAAGTAATAAAGCCCCTCTTGCGGTCACCCCACTCGACCCTGTTTTCAGGAAGGGTCTCGGCAAATTCCCTCAGCCCTGCAAGTCTCTTTTCGATCTCCACCCTTCTCTTTCTTGCATTCGCCGGGAGCATTACAAACTTCTCGGGGATCTTGACTATGCCCGGCTCCACGCCTGAGCGCTCCATCTCACCGGGATAAACAACACCCTGCACATGAGAGACCCTCGTGGTCGTTCTTAAAAAAACAGGCGTGTCGAACTCCTCACTAATCCTGAAGGCGGCCTTCACAAACTCCTTTGCTTCACCGGGATCGGAAGGCTCAAGCATCGGGATCTTTGCTGAGAAGGCATAATTGCGGTTGTCCTGTTCGTTCTGTGAACTATGCATGGAGGGGTCATCCGCGGTGATTATAACAAGGCCTCCCCTCACGCCTGTATAGGCGGAGGTAAAGAGGGGGTCCGCTGCAACATTGAGCCCCACATGCTTCATCGAAGCCAGCGCCCTCACACCTGCAAAGGATGCCCCGAGGGCGACCTCAAGGGCAACCTTCTCATTTGGAGACCATTCAGTATATACGCCTTTGTATTTCGTGAGGTTTTCAAGGATCTCTGTGGAAGGGGTGCCCGGATAGGCGGATGCAACCTTAACGCCTGCCTCATATGCACCAAGGGCTATTGCCTCATTCCCGGAAAGAAGTGTCTTTTCTATGACGGATTCCATCGTGTATACAGCACCAGCCCTACCTCAGATTAAGCGCAGGAAAGGTGCAATTCAGACAAAAGATATTGGTTCATTCGTAAAAAAGTTAAAAACACTTGATCAGTCTGTCATTCCCCGAAAGCGTTCGGGGGATCGTTTCTACAACATCCTCGTATAAATCACTGAATGTCGGTTTGCTTTGTCTAATTATTAAAAGTCTCATAATTGAATTGACATAAATCTAAAAATCTCCCCTCGCCCCTCTTTGCCAAAGAGGGGAATAATCCCTCCCTTTGGCAAAGGGAGGT
>VAPE01020936.1_pt1 | contig 11546 bp, 9 predicted proteins | sample 3393911 | NCBI WGS metagenome assembly VAPE01 (sample SAMN08290436, study PRJNA428436) | hydrothermal vent metagenome | isolation source: Deep-sea hydrothermal vent chimney | place: Atlantic Ocean: South-mid Altantic Ridge | reverse complement strand
GGCGGTGAAAGAATAGTTTTTACGATTAATAGAAATAAACCGCACTCAGCAACATCCCGCTAAAACGAGACAGTATTAGCGGGATGTTGCTTTAAATGGCCCACCTAGTCAGCTACATTTGCCGCTTTAGTAAATAGCCACCGAGCACTGCACTAGCAATAACTGGCAGTAGCACCATCAAAAATGGCGAAAATCCTGTGGCTAACGACACAAATCCAACTAAGTCTTGAATATAGCTAAACAGCAGCCCGAATAGTAAAGCAACAACAATACGTAGACCTAAACTGTGCGTGCGTAGCGAGCCAAAGACAAAGGAGCACGCGACGATCACCAGCGATAATATCGACAGCGGAGATAGCAGTTTTTGCCAAAACGCCAGCTCGTGAGTCAATGAGCGCTTACCTTGCTGCTGCATAAACTGACGATGTGCGTATAGCTGGGTCAAGGACAAATCTTCGGCATCGCGGGTCAGCAGATACACCGATTCAGGCGCAAAAGGTAGACTCAAGGTATCTGTAGTAGCGAGCTGTTGACTGCTTTGAAAGCCTTGATTGATGGTCAGCCTCGTGATGTTATTGAGCTGCCAGTCATAGCGGTACTGCTCGTCTTTATTATCGCTTGTGCGCCCGACTAGTTGACGCCCTGTATACTGGCCGCCCTCAGCACGGATAGCAGTTTGTAGGTTGCCATTCTTATCCAAATGCCAACGCTTGACCTCACCGATATTGCCTTCGACATCAGCATAATCGATGTAGAGAATGTCACTGCCATTCGCTTGCAGTGTTGTCTCATCGTCTGCGCTGTTTACGTTTACACTACTAAAACTTGGCTGCATGGTCCAGTAGCCGCGCACTGAGGTAATCAGCGCGCTGCTGTCGTCATCATTAATCTCATCGGCCAGTTGGTTGCTCGTAGGTAATACAAACTGGTTAATAGACAACGCTAAGATGACGAATAATAAAGCCGGCTGGAGTACCCAGCCCACGATACGATAGACGCTGACGCCTGAGGCGCGCATGACCACAAGCTCGCTCTTATTAGCCAATAGTCCAAGACCCACCACAGCGCCAAGCAGCGCGCCCGTCGGAATGAACTGCTCTAAAAAGTAAGGCGAGCGATAAAAGATATATTTGAGCGCCTCGCCCATCGTATAGCTATCGCTGAGCGAATCAAGCTCAGACAAGTAAGAAAATAAAACCTGTAAGCCCCATAGCCCAAGTACCGCGGCGATAATCGCTAGCAAAGCGTTAAGCTTGACGTAACGGCCGAGCACTTTTAGTCGACTGGGTAGCTTTGCCAATGACAAGCCTTTATTTTTTGCGGCAAACAGTGAGGAGCGCATTATGAGGCTCCTGTATTTGAGTCATTTATAGAACCTAAATCGTCGTGCTTATCTTCGCTCAACCGAAAGCGCAGTCGATGCTGGATACGGCTGCCCCAATTCATATAAAGTGCTAACACCATAAACCCTACTATCAACCAAGCATAAGACCAAACGCTCACATTGCCTTTAGCGACGGCGTTTTTTAAAGAGATGATACCGAGCGCACAACTCACAAAGAGTAAGATGGCCGGAAATAATCGTAGCCAGCGTCCTTGACGCGGACGTACTTGCGCGAGCGGTACCGCAAGCATAGGCGCGATAATCATCAGCCAAGGCAGTGCTAAGCGGTAGCCAAGCTCGCCTTGGGCGGCGAGCCTAGCCTCGCTAGTACTGACCGCCATACTGCCTGTTGCCGCTTGCCATAAGGGAACGATCGCCTGTGTTTCGATATTGTCTTCGCTGACGACCTCTTCTTCGGACTCTGTCAAAGTGATACGGTAGCGATCAAAGCCGATCTGATTGTATTTTAGGCTACCAGCGCCGACTTCATAACGCCGTCCCTGAAACAGATCCAATTGAGTAACGCCGCCGGCACTGCTCTCTACTTGTTCTGCGCGGCGAGCCAAGGTAATCGTGTCTTTACTCGCAGCCCGATTGGCGCTATCAATCAGCTCTTTTGGTAAATCCTCAATAGGCAAGCGCTCAACCAATTCGGACTCTTGGGCTGTCTGAGCTGACACACTTTGAGCGCCATTATTGGCAGGTTTTGCCGATTGTGTTTTGGGCTGTGTTTGAATCAGCACTACATCTTGCAGCTGGGTTTTATCGTCGCTCAGACTGCCCACATACAGATGATAATTACCGCTACTGATAAACTCTTTCGGGCGGATTAAATCAAAAGCACTAGTCAAAGCTTGCTGCTGCCAAATCGTCTCTGAGGAGCGCACTCCCCAAGGCTTACCGACTATAGACAAAGCCGCCTCACCCACAAACAACGCCAAAATCAGTGGTGTTATCAGCCGAGCTAACTTCCCGCGTGAGACGCCGCTGGCATTAATCACCGCCATTTCTTGATCCACATAAAGCCTACCAAAAACGAGCATCAAACCGATAAAAAACGCCAAAGGTAAAATAAGCTCTAAAAAGTAAGGCAGATTATAGCCAATAATGGTGAATAATAAGCTGATATCTAAGTTGCCTTCAGCGGCAATCCCAAAATAACGTATCAGACGGCCACCGAGCATCATCACCACCAAAAACCCCAATACCAAAGCGGTCGTTGAGGCAACTTGACGGGTCATGTAGCGGCGTAATATCACAATTAGGACTCTTAAATAAGGGTTGGCATTTGCAAGGATAAGTGGTTATACATCCGTATCGTGCAAGCTCATAAGCGATCTTTTGGCTTTTTTATAGTTTTTGGTAAATATGGCAAAGCGAGTATAAGCGTCAAACGTAACTGCTAATGCTAGCATGTTTTTATAAAAAATGACGGTGAAAAGTGTGTAAAAGTACGATACGCTTTCTATCTAAACAGTCACAAATAACATTATCTAACCCTTACGGAACAGTCGCGCTGTCATCAATATGTTAGACTGTCATATAAGCTGTAGTAGGTTCACGACCTTCTTTGCTCAGCATTCTTGTTTTTCATAACTCTAATAAGGACAAAACTATATGAATATTAAGCTAACCGCACAACTGCCAAAAACGCATACCCAAAAAATACTAAAAAAAGAAGCCAAAGACAAAGACTCGAGCTGTTTAGTGGTCTTAGTCGATAATAACAAAAACATCTTGGCAAGCGACTCATTGACAGAGTATCAAGAGCGTATTGAGCAGTTGATGGCAGTCTCACATTTCAGTGGCAAAGCCTGCGAAACGGTCGCTGACTATGCCTTAGCGGGTGATAAAAAAACCACTAAAGCCAATCCGCTACAATTATTACTCGTGGGCGTAGGCGCCATAGATAAGCTCAACCACAGCGCACTACAAAAAATCGCTAAGACCATTTATCAATCAACGCAAAAACGCGTCGCCTCCTTAACTATCGCGCTCGGCGATGCTCTACAAGAAAACGAGTTTAGCCAACTTGCTCTGAACCTGCTAGCAGCGACTTATCGCTTTGATAAATACAAATCAGAGCAAACCACGCCGGTATTAACTGATATCTACTTGCTCGCTGATAATAGCTTGCAGTCCGCTTTAGACTTCGCGCAGTCAGTGTTTGTCGGTCAAAGCTTGACTCGCGATGTCGCTAATGAGCCAGGTAACATCTGCTTCCCAGCTTATATGGCAGAGCAAGCGCAGGAGCTGGGCAAAAAATACTCTGATATCCTAAAAGTCACTGTATTAGGTGAAGAAGAGATGTCAGCGCTCGGTATGGAGTGCTTCTTAGCGGTCTCTAGAGGCTCAGTCCGCGAGGGCAAGCTGGTGATTATGGAATATCAAGGTAAGTCGAAATTTACCGCTAACCATTCAGCCAGTTATCGCGATAACGCTAGCAGCGCTGCCAAAGCTGGTCTAAAAGCGATTGCAGATAAGCTGCCTTTAAAAGCCAATACGAAAAAAGGCAACAACAGTGACGCACCTATCGTATTAGTCGGTAAAGGCGTCACCTTTGACTCCGGCGGTATCTCTATCAAGCCAGGCGCGGCGATGGATGAGATGAAATTTGATATGGGCGGCTCAGCGTCAGTCTTGGGTACTATCCAAGCGCTATGTGAAGCGCGTCTACCTATTAACGTCGTCGGCGCGCTCGCTTGTGCTGAAAATATGCCGTCAGGGGAAGCCACGCGTCCTGGTGATATCGTCAAAGCCATGAATGGCAAGTCAGTTGAGATCTTAAATACTGATGCTGAAGGCCGCTTGGTGCTAGCTGATACTCTATGCTATATCCAGCGCTATAATCCAAAAGCGATCATCGATGTGGCCACTTTGACTGGCGCTTGCGTCGTCGCTTTAGGTCACGTGCGCTCAGCGGTGTTTAGTAATGATGAAGACGTACTGTTCGAGCTTGAGAATGCTAGCGCTCAATCAGGCGATCTTATCTGGCACATGCCGTTAGATGATGAGTATCAGTCATTGCTTGACTCGCCTATCGCCGACATGCAAAATATCGGTGGTAAAGGTGCCGGCGCCGTCACTGCTGCTTGTTTCTTATCGCGCTTCGTAGAAGAAGGCCAAGCATGGGCACATTTGGACATTGCTGGTACCGCATGGAACTCTGGTAAAGAAAAAGCCGCTACCGGTCGCCCAGTCCCTCTATTTATGCAATATCTCAAAAACAGCGTCGATATGGCATAAACAGTGCTGTATGATCAGACACTTCATAAGGCTTAAGTACCAAACATGTCAAAACTAACCGTTAGTTTTTATGTCTTAAGCGCGAGTAAAGCCCAAGATTTCTTGGGCTTTATTTGTCAGCTCACTCAAACTGCCTTAAATAAGAGCACACAGTCGCTGGTTATTCTGTCGGATAATGAACAACTGCTGAGCGAGCTTGATGAAGCGTTATGGGCCTTTGATGCGGCAAGCTTTATTCCGCATCAGCGCTCAAGCGCTAGCAATAGTGAGGCGATGGCGAGTACTGATAAAAATTCTGCAGCGCCTGTGCTCTTAGCATCACAGCTGCCGCCAGACTTTAGCGGTATCGTCATCAACACCACTCCCCGCCCCATCAATGATTATATCTCGTCAACGAGCAACGCGCTGCCTAGCCGTCTGCTAGAGATTATCCTACCCGATGATGCTAGCGTCGCCCAAGGCCGTCATAAATATAAACACTACCAACAGCTTGATTATGAGCTCACTCATTTTAAAGTATAAAAGCTTTAACAGCCGCTAATCTTCACAAATAAAACCTTCTGTGTCATTAGTCGCTCTACTTCGAGCGCATCTAAAACATCTATATAGTTGATTCACTTTAAATCATAGTTGATTCACTTTAAATCATAGTTGATTCACTTTAAATCTGACACAGTGCTACCGGGATGCTTATTTTAAACATTGGTTCTGCAGCATCGAAAAGTGCGAAGCGCATAGCAAGCAAAGAAAATTTATACCAATAGCACGACAAACTAAATATATCGGTTTTATGTGGAGTTGACTATATATCGTTAATTATCATCTTAGCTATTGCGCTCTCGAGGTCGCAGAGCATTAGGTGAATAACACAAAAAATGCTACTATCTTTCGATTATTATAGGCTTTGTATTTTTTGATTATCGTTTATTAGAGGGATAAAGATGCGTTCATTGATAGCAATGTATCAACGGATAGGGTTAGTGCCGCTTATTATCGTCGGTCTGGTGCTGGGTGTGCTGATTGGCTGGCTGGCCCCTAGCGCTGGTATAGCTTTAGGAATATTAGGAACTTTATTTGTCGGCGCGCTCAAAGCCGTAGCACCTATACTCGTGTTTGTATTAGTGTTAGCCGCTATCAGTAAGCAGCGCAGTGGTGATGAGGTCTACGTCAAACCTGTCCTTATCATGTATATGTTTGGTACTTTTTTGGCCGCATTGACTGCCGTTGGTGCCAGCTTCTTGTTCCCGATTGAGATGGTCCTAGTCAATGCCAATATCGAGCAAGTACCGCCTGCCAATCTAAAAGAGGTGCTAACCAACTTGCTCATGAGCCTAGTGGCCAATCCTGTCAATGCTGTAGCGAATGCCAACTATATCGGTATCTTAGCATGGGCGATTATTATCGGTTTTGCGCTGCGTCAAGCTGGTGATACTACGCGCGGTGTCGTAAGCGACTTTGCTGATGCGATATCACAAGTGGTCAAATGGGTCATTGCCCTCGCACCTTTTGGTATCTTAGGGTTGGTCGCCAATACTGTCGCTGAAACAGGCTTTGAGGCGCTAAAAGGCTATGCCAATATTTTGATGGTATTGGTTGGTTGTATGCTGTTTATCGCTCTAGTTGCTAACCCTTTAATTGTATTAGTCAAAACCGGCAAAAACCCTTATCCGCTAGTACTGACTTGCCTGCGTGAGTCTGGTATTACCGCCTTTTTTACCCGCTCATCAGCGGCTAATATTCCTGTGAATATGAATCTTGCTCACAAACTAGGTCTGCACGAAGATACTTATTCAGTCACCATTCCGCTCGGTGCTACTATTAACATGGCCGGTGCGGCGATTACCATTAATGTGCTCACCTTAGCTGCGGCGCACACTTTGGGTATTGAGGTCAGCTTTGCCTCCGCTTTACTACTAAGCTTAGTGGCGACAGTCAGTGCTGGCGGCGCGTCGGGCGTACCTGGCGGCTCATTACTGCTCATTCCATTGGCCGCAAGTCTATTTAGCATTCCTAACGATATTGCGATGCAAGTGGTGGCCGTTGGTTTTATTATTGGCGTCATTCAAGACTCTGCGGAGACAGCACTTAACTCGTCAACCGATATACTATTCACCGCTGCCGCCGATCCAAAATACGCCCGTTAGCGTATTAAGCTTTAACGACGTTTTAATCAAAACTCAAGGACAAAAAAAAGGGCACTCAGGTGCCCTTTTTATACTTTAAAACTTGTATGCAAGTCAGGTTTAAGCTCTCAATAGCTTACTTTAAGTGATCTACTTCGACCTCAATCACAGGCGTCTGCATCTCCAGCTGGCGTTTAAACTGGCGCAGCTGCTCTAACTCGTCTAATAGCTCAAGTATCAAGCCAATAGCCGGTACGCTCGCTTCAAAATCACGACTAAGACGTGAAGCACGGCGCACGGTGGTCAGCTGATAGCCAGTAAACTGCTGACTCTCAGGCACATCATACTCAATGATATTTTCTTCTATTAAGGCGATAACCCACTGCGGCTCTTGACCACAAGCAGACACTAATTCATCAAAACTCATAACTATGTCGGTTAATTCAGGTGAGTGTTTCATCATTATTATCCTTGTTTATGCTATATCTCTCATCATCTGTCTAACTTTAGCTCTCTTATGACCATTTTGCTCACTAGCGACTGATGCTAGTATGAGCAAAGGCTTGTTTTAGCTGCTCATAAGCTTGCTTAGCTTCGTCCGTGGTGACTTCTGGATTGACGATATTTAGGGTCAAGTATAAGTCTCCCGCTTGTTTTGCAGGGATACCCTTGCCCTTCAAACGCAGATTACTTCCTGATTTGCTATTACTCGGAATAGTGACGCCGAGCTTACCTGCAGGAGTCGTGACATTGATTTTTTCGCCCAACGCCGCCTCCCACGGAGTGATATTCACCGTTTGGTAAACATTAGCGCCTTCCAAGCGAATATTATCGGCAGCAGTGATGGTGACTTTAAGGAATAGATCTCCGTTTTTTCCACCTCCGATACCGGCAGCGCCTTGCCCTGCTAGGCGGATTTGCTTGCCATCAGTGATGCCTTTAGGAATTTTAATCTTCAGGGTTTTATTCTCATAACCCACACTACCATTAGGCTGACGGACAGGGACATTTAACTTAATACTATAGTCGTCGCCGCTATAGACCGAAGCGAGATCGACACTGATCTCAGCATGCTGATCTTGGCCTTTGCTATCTTGGCCAAAACCACCACCGAACTGATCAAAACCACTTGGTCCACCAGCCGACTGGCCCGCAGAGCCGCGAGCACCGCGCCCAAAAGCTGAGAAGATATCATCGAAACGAAAACCGCCACCGCCAAAGGCTTCACCGTCACCGAACTGATCTTTGATATCTTCCCAGCGAAAGCCGCCTTGCGCGCCTGCCGACTGACCGCCAAATCCGCCAAAGCCACCAGCACCAGCTTGGCCCGCAAAAGGATTGTCTAGCATAGCGTCATATTCGCTACGCTTATCTTTATCCCTAAGTGTCTCGTAAGCGTTATTAATCTCAGCGATTTTATTATCTGCATCTGGATCGTCACTGACATCAGGGTGATATTGACGGACTAGCTTGCGATACTTTTTCTTAATATCGGCGTCTGAGGCGTCTTTTTTTACCCCTAAAATGTCATAGTAGTTTTTTTCTGCCATTATTTTTCCTTATCATTTTATTGAGAAAATTTTATTAAACGCTATAAAGTTAGAATCATCTGTTTCTATAATAAGACTTTTTTCTACAATATCAATTTTACTCAATGGCTACGACCTTTTTGGGGCTTTGTAATCAACAGCCTCGACACAGATTTTCAGGGTAGATTTAAGTTTGCCAGTTACATTGTATAGAAATCTTTAAGATATTAACTTTGGTTATGAATCAATAGCTTATAAGGTAACTGCAATTTGACTTGTCTTATTTTTTACACATCTGTAAGGATATAGCAAGCTTTATCCTGTAAAATACTGCAATGTTTACACTCATAGGGAGTGAAAATAATATAGGCAAGAGAATCTGTCTATTTTATAAATTACGTATAGGTGATAAATGTCTTATTTAATCAAGTCTTTAGTTATCATGTTATCATTAGCGCTGAGTACCACCGTTTTTGCTGGTAATACTAGCTATTATGGTAGTAAATTCCACGGTAAGCGTACCGCTAGTGGTAGTATTTTCAATATGAATGCCATGACCGCCGCACATAAAACCTTACCGTTCGGCACTAAAGTTAAGGTAACTAACCAAAAGACGAAGCAGAGTGTGATAGTTAAAATCACGGATAGAGGTCCTTTTACACCCGGCCGTATCTTAGATTTATCTAAAGGTGCTGCTAGTAAGATAAACTGTCAACTTTGTACGACGACTATGAAAGTACTCTCTTACGGTGATGGTAAATATCGTAGACAGTAACCAACCTGTCGCGCGAATGTTTTAAGTCTTAAGACCCAATCATATAAAAACCCCAATCGTATAAAAAAAGGAGAGCATCAGCTCTCCTTTTTTGTGTTCGCTCAAAGTTTTGAGCAGGCATTTTAATTAAACTTAGCTTCCATCTCTTCTAAGCTTGTCATCGCTACTAATAAGCTCTCCTCTTTATCGTTATGTTGCTGCTGTAGCGAAGCTTGCTTGTTAAGCAGCGCTATCAAGTCGGCTTTGCGGTGCGCTTCATAAAGCTCAGTATCGGCAAGCTCAGTCTCCAAGCTTGCTAGCTGCTCATCTAGCTTCGCCAATGCCTTTTCGGTATTTTCGATTTCTCGGCGTATAGGCGCGGTCAGTTTGCGCTGCTCAGCCGCCAACTTACGCTGCTCTTCTTTACTCAAAGTACTAGCAGGGTTTTTGGACGTCTGACTCTCAGCTTTAGTTGTCGCTGTAGCCTGTACTGACTCACTATGCTTAACCTCTTTATTTTTGGCTCTATTATCCGTTTCACGTGAAACCAACGTCATTTGTGCCTTTTTGTCTTTGGCTTGTTTATTGCTATTTTTATCCTGCGCGTTCTCTTGTTTGCGCTTCTCCGCTAGCCACTTGCCGTAATCACTAATATCGCCTGCGAACTCGTCGATCCGGCCGTCATGGACGAGATAGAGCTCATCACAGACGTTCGCAATCAGTTCGCGATCATGCGAGACGAGCACGACTGCGCCTTGAAACCCTTGTAGCGCTAAAGTCAAAGCTTGACGCATTTGCAAGTCTAAGTGGTTAGTCGGCTCATCGAGCACGAGCACGTTAGGACGCTGCCAAACGATTAATGCCAAGGTCAGGCGTGCGCGCTCACCGCCTGAGAACAGCTCGCTTGGGGTATCGATACGCTCGCCGCGAAAATCAAAACTGCCCAAAAACGAGCGCAATGTTGCATCAGAGGTCTTGCCCGCGAGGCGACGTAGCATCTGCATCGGTGTAGCGGCGGCGTCTAAAGCGTCCATTTGATGCTGATTAAAGTAGCCAAGCTTGAGAGTATCAGAGACTTGGTATGTGCCTGAGAGTACCTTTAATTCACCAACCAACGCTTTAATCAAAGTCGACTTACCCGCGCCATTCATACCGAGTAAGCCGAGGCGCGTATCTGGAGTGACTTGTACGTTAGCATTATGCAGCAGCGGGATATCACTATAACCGATGTCAGCTTTGGTCATCTCAATCAGCGGCGTGCTCATGTGCGCCGGCTCATAGAACTTAAATGAGAAGGGGTTATCCGCCATCATCGGTGACAGCTCCGCCATGCGCTCAAGCTGCTTGATACGGCTTTGGGCTTGCTTAGCCTTGCTGGCTTTAGCACGGAAACGGCGGATAAAGTCATCTAAGGGCGCACGGGTTGCTTGCTGCTTCTCATAAGCTTGCTGCTGCTGCGCCATACGCTCGTGACGAGTGCGCACAAACTGCTGATAATTACCGGTGTAGAGAGTGATTTTTTGCTGTTCGACATGCAGAATATGATCGACAGTGGCATCCAAAAAAGTCTGATCATGCGAGATGACGATGACTAAACCTGTGAACTGATTGATCCAAGTCTCAAGCCATAAAATAGCATCTAAGTCTAAGTGGTTGGTCGGCTCATCGAGCAGCATCAGATCGGCACGGCTCATCAAGGTTTTGGCGAGGTTTAGACGCATGCGCCAGCCCCCTGAAAAGCCCTCTACCGGCTGCTCATGTTGGCTGGCTTTAAAACCAAGACCCGCCATAATTTGCGCCGCTTTGGTGGGCGTACGATAGCCATCTATCTCGTCGAACTGCTGATGCAAGATACCAATCTGCTCATCGCTAACATTGCTCAAATCACTCAACGCCTCATTGAGCTGATACCACTGCTCATCACCGCTTAGGACATAATCAATGGCCGTTTGACTACTTGCCCCCACTTCCTGCGCCATGTGTGCGACCTGCCAGCTCTCAGGAATGCTCACCTCGCCTTTATCGAGCGTCACTTCAGTATCGCCTACGCCCATTTGTGTCAACAGTAAGGCAAATAGCGTTGATTTACCGGTGCCGTTGTTACCCGTCAGCCCTATTTTGTGATTGGGGTGCAACTGGAAACTGGCGTCCGAGAAAAGCACTCGACCATCACGGCGAACACTAACGTCTTTAAATTCGATCATAAGGGGTTTTATCTCACAGGAGTTATAGCGACCACGGCACTTATTCGCTCAATTATTCGATCAGTAGCTGATTAAGTCGGTCGCTAGCAAGTCAATAGTTATAAGGGGCAATGATGAAAATTTACAGAAAAACAGGCCAAAGTCAGCCATAATTGGTGGCTATTATTTCAAACGACTGGCGGATAGGCAAACGATTAAACCATTATTTAGGGCGTGTTGAACATTCGACCATGGCACTGACAGAGACTATTTTTTAGGCGATTTGCAGATAAAAATGGTAAGTTTAGTCGTTCTAAGCGTCTATTT
>VAPE01017518.1_pt1 | contig 11557 bp, 7 predicted proteins | sample 3393911 | NCBI WGS metagenome assembly VAPE01 (sample SAMN08290436, study PRJNA428436) | hydrothermal vent metagenome | isolation source: Deep-sea hydrothermal vent chimney | place: Atlantic Ocean: South-mid Altantic Ridge | reverse complement strand
TTTTCCATAGATGAAATAAAAACCTTATTTAAGTGGATAGAAAAAGCAAATATTTCATGGGGATTAGATGAAGAGCATATCTTGAAATTTTTAAAAGATAGCGATTTGATTATTTTAAAAAGTTTTGAAAAAGGTCTTTTTAGAATTGTTTTATCTGCTGTTTTTGTGTTAAATCAAGATTTTTTAGCAAGTTCTTTTTTGTTTGATCATCCAATCTCAGAGCTAGAAATATCTGATTTAAATATTTTAGATAAGTTTTTAAAAACATTGATTTCAATTCAAGATGATCTAAAGATCATTGAAGATAAAAAAAAGTTAACTTTAGAGCAATGGCATAAATATTTAAAAGATTTGAGCATGAAGCATTTTAAAGATTTTTTTCAAAATTCTTTAAATAGCTATATTGATAATGAAAAATTTTTTACTGAAAAGATTGCATTTGGAGCTTTTCAAGATTTTTTAAAAGATTTACAAAATGTCTCACTATATTTAGATCAAGAAACGTTTTCTTTTGAAATGATTTTTGAACATTTAAAAAAATATCTCTCAAAATTAAAAACACAAAGAAATGCAAATGCTATCGAAGCTATACATTTTTCTTCTTTTGAGCTCTCTTATCTGAGAGCTGAAGTTGTTTTCATACTTGGACTAGATAATGAATCTTTTCAAATAAAGCCAAAAAGCTCTATTGATATTAGTAGTTTAAATGATGTGCCATCTAATGTAGATTATAAAAGATCTTTGTTTTTACAAAGCCTTTTGAGTGCAAAAAAATGTTTGATTTTAAGTTATATCTCCAAAGAGAATCACAATGTTGATAGAGCGATCTTTTTAGAAGAGTTTTTGTCTTATTTAGATAGATCTTATATACTCGTAGATAAAAAACCATCTAAATGCATTATCAAAAAACACCCTCCATTTTCTTTTCATAAAAGTTATTTTTCTAAAGCAAATGAAAATTTTTCACATGCAGATTTTAAAGCAGCAAAAATCTATTATCATAAAAGCCTGAATAAAAATTTTATGGATGTAAAGCCGATTGACATTAATATCGAAAGTGAAGAGGAAAAAATTGTAAATCTTTATGATTTAAAAAAGCTTTGTAAAAATCCAATTAGTTTTTACTTCAATAAGATGGACATATATCTAGAAAAGAAAATAGAGAAAAATGATTTTCAAATATCTAATCTAGATAAATATATCATAAAAAATGCTGCAATAGATGGAAATATTAAAGATATTTTAGTTTCATTTGAAAAAAAAGCAAAAATGCCCTTTGGAATTTTTAAAGACATAGCCAAAAATAAGATTACATCAGATGTTTTAATGTTTTTAAAAAATTTAAAAGATTTAGATGTGGATTTTAAAAATCTTAAAAACATTGAATTCACTTTAGATGTTAAAGATATTATACAAATGGATGAGAAAAATATTTTGATGCCGCCTATTCAGATTAGAGTAAATGAAAAGTTAATCAAGATTATTGGTAAAGTGCAAAACATTTCAAATAAGGGGTTATTGTCTCATTTGGATGAAAGTTTATATAATCAAATTCGCTGTTGGCCAGATATTTTGATTTTAAATAAATTGGATAAAAGCTTTGAAAAAAAAGTAATTTTTACGAAATCTAAAACTATTAAATCTTATCAAATCGATAAGGTAGATGATTATTTAGCTGAACTTATCAAATATTATGATCTTTCTCAAAAAGAGATCTTTTTTTTAATAAAACCATTTTGTGAACATATATTGAATAAAGATGAAAATCTTTTAGACAAGATGCTGCAAAAAATAGATAAAAAAAATCTCTTATTAGATGTTTATACCTTTTGGTATTTTAAAAATTTTGAAAAACCAAAAGCTAAAAGTATTATTGAAAAAGCTAAAATTTTTATAAATGTATTTAAGCCTCTTTTGGAGTAAAAATTGAAAGTTTTCAATGTTATAGATCAAAAATTTAATATTTTTGGTAAAAAACTAATAGAAGCCTCAGCTGGAACGGGAAAGACTTTTGCAATTGAGCATCTATTTGTAAGGCTTTTGTTAGAAAAAGAAGATTTGAATATTGAAGATATTTTAGTAGTCACTTTTACTAATGCTGCAACAAAAGAGTTAAAATTTAGAATTAGAAAAAATTTAGAAAAAGCGATAAGCGTATTAAAATTAAAAGATCAAACAACTTTTGTCTATTTAAATGAATATATAGGACAGAAAAACAAGATATCAAAACTAGAAGATGCATTAGATCTTTTTGAAGTGGCAAACATTTTTACAATTCATAGTTTTTGTTTTAAAGCATTAAAAGAATTTGCTTTTGAAGCAGATGTTTTGATAGATATCGATGATGAAAATAATATTTTTTTTATAAAAGATCTCATTGTTGATTATTTAAAATTTTTTATAGATCTAAAAAAATATCTGCCTGAACAAATAGAGATTTTAATCAATCAATATAAAAATATAGAAAATTTAATTTTAAAAATTTTTCAAAATATAGATAAAGATTTTAAAAATATCGAAAGTCGAGACTATAAGAGTCATGCTTCCGAAAACCGAGACTTTAAAATCCCAGACTCTAAAGATCAAGATTGCAAAAACTTAAACTACAAAAGTTGCAATTCTAAGAGTCGAAAACTTCAAGATCAAGATTTAAAAAAAGAAAACTACCTGCAGCTTTTTAGTCAGTTTAAAAAAGTTATTCAAAATTTTCATAATGTTGATTTTGATGAAGTAAAAGATTTTGAAAAGATATCTAAAAATTTCAAAAAATTGGCAAAATATAAACATGAAGATTTGTTCTCTCAACTAAAGCTTTTGATTAATATCATAAAAAAAAAAGATATATCTTTAGATGATTTTAAAATTTTTATTAAAAATAAACTTTCAATTTTTGAGTTTTTAGATGAAAAAAATAAAAAAATAAAAGCTAAAGATTATCAGCTGCCAAGCATTTTAAAAGCTTTGAAAGCAAATTTATATCCGATCATTCAAAAAGCAACAGATGCAGATATTTTATTTATTAATTTAACTTCAGATATAGCATCTTTTATCGATGAATTTTTGGAAACAAATGAGATTTTTACATTTGATAAAATTTTAAAAAAGATGCAAAAAGCACTCAGACATGAAAATTTTTTGAAAAAATTAAAAAGTAGATATAAAGCTGTTATTGTTGATGAATTTCAAGATACAGATTCTATTCAATTTAATATTTTTGAAACATTGTTTTTAAACAATGAAAAGATTTTAGCCTTTTATCTGATAGGGGATCCCAAACAATCCATTTATAGCTTTAGAAGAGCTGATCTTTATACTTATTTGGAAGCTAAAAGAAAAATAGGTGAAGTTAATTATTTAGATACGAATTTTAGATCCACTAAATCTTTGGTGGATTCTTTAAATGCTCTTTTATCTAAAGAATTTGCAAATAATTGGTTAAAATTACCAGATATCGAAAGTAGTTTAGAGTATATCCCTATAAAAGCTGCTTTAGATAAAAAATTTGATTTTCAAGATGATTGGGCATCCATTCATTTTTTTATAGCTCAGCAACATAAAGCGAAAAAATGGTTAACAGATGAAATCGAGCTGAAATTTTTTACATTTATTGCAAATGAAATTTTAAAAATAAAAAAACTAAAAAATTTTTCAGACAAAAATTTTGCGGTTTTAGTCAAAGATAGATTTCAAGCAAATAGACTTAAAGATTTTTTTCAAAAATTTTCAATAACTTCTCAAACTCCAAGATCTACATCTTTAAAAAATTCTCTTTGTTTAAATGCTATGAAAGAGTTTATAGATGCGTGTTTACATCCAAATGATTTAAATAAAGTGAAAATTGCTCTTTTAGGTCCTTTCGTTCAGATGAATTTATATGATCTAAAAAATATGAGTCCTTCAAAATTTTTAAAATATTTAGAAAAATTTCATTTTTTACAATCTATTTTAAATAAAAAAAATTTATCTCAATTTTTTCATCATTTTTTTGAAATGGTTTTCGAAAGTTATTCAATTTTAGAAAATATAGCAGCAAAAAAGGATATAAATTTTTATTTAGATGTCATTGCTCTTATCGAGCTGATTTTAGCTAATAAGAATTTGAATCAGCATAACTTACTTAGTTTTTTCGATAAATTAGAACTTTTGGATCAAGAAGATGAAAAGTTAAAAATTTTTAAAAATTTTGAAGATGGTGTTCATATTTTAACGACGTTTATGGCAAAGGGCTTGGAATATGATATCGTTTTTGCTCTAGAGCTTGCTTTTCCATCCAAACCATCTAGATTTTTGGATTTATCAAAGATCGACGCTGAAAAAATGAGAAGGTTTTATGTAGCTATAACTAGAGCAAAATATAGAGTATATTTACCTATTGTAATCGATTTAAATAACAAACCTATAGAAATAGGCACTTATTCTTCTATGGAATATTTTCTAGCTCACATATTGGATAGCAAAGATATAATTGTTAAAGAAGATCTTTTAAAAAAATTAAAGATACTAGCAGATAAAAAGCTTGTTAGTTTCAGTTTTGTAGATTGTGTAAAGCCAACGCTATTTCAAGAAAATATCGGTGAGGTTTTTTTATCTGAAACTCAAGATTTTAATAAAAAATTTGATGCCCGCTTTATTTATTCATTTTCATCGTTAACTCCTAGGTTAGATCTAAAAGATGATGATAAAAAGCCAAAGAGTTCTTTTCCAAAGGGAGTTGAAGTTGGAGAGATTTTACATAAAATTTTTGAAAGTATTTTTTATAAAAAAAGTTTTCAAAAACAAGATATTATAAAGATAATTCAAGATGTCACCAATTCAAGTATTTTAAAGACTTTTGAAAAAGAAATATTTTTATTGATTAACAATACCTTAAATGCATCTCTTTTAAGAGATTCGAGTTTTAGATTAAAAGATGTAGATTTGAAAAAATGTTATCCAGAAGTAGAATTTTTGTTTTCTTGGAAAAAAGATTATATGAAAGGATTTATAGATTTAGTATTTGAACATCAATCAAAATACTATATTATTGACTGGAAATCTAATTTTTTAGGAGATTTTCCTAGTGATTATAATGTTAAGAATATGGAAAATGAAATGAAACTTCATAATTATTATTTTCAAGCAGCAATTTATACAAAAAGCTTGAAGCAACATTTAAAGATTTTAAATCAAGATTTTAAAAAGGTATTTGGTGGAGTTTTTTATATCTTTTTAAGATCGCAGATAAGAAAAAGGGCTTCAAAAGATAAAAATTTTGGAATCTATCATTTTTATCCTGATTTAAAAATATTAGATCGAATATATACCCAAACTAGTAAGATAGATGTTATGTGAAATAAAAGATAAATTAAAATTTTATTATTTCAATGCATTGAAAGAAAAAGATTTTTTTTCCACTTTGGATGTTTTTTTTGCTATTCATTTAAAGCCAAGAAGTGATGAAGAAGCTATTTTTTTAGCTTATCTTTTTTTGATCTCAAGATATGGATTTGTTTCGCTTGAAATTAAAGATAGCTATACAATTTATCCAACTCCCAAAGATTTAAATATTGATATTGATGGTATCATTGATGTTGATGATTTTGTAAAAAAAATTGTTGTAGGATCTAAAAATCTTTGGAAAAAAATTATATATTCAAATGATAATTCACATGAAGAGTATCCCCAAAAACCTATCTGTAAGTTTAAAAATTTTTATTATCTTCAAAAAAATTATGTTTTTGAAAAAAAAATTATAAAAAATCTTCAAAGATTGAATCTTCAAACTCCAGAGAGTATCTTTTGCATAGATAGTTTTTTTAAAATTTTAAAAGATGAGAAAACTTTAAATGTAGAACAAAAAAGGGCAGTAAAAAATGCAATGTTACATTCTGTTAGCTTGATTTTGGGAGGACCTGGAACAGGCAAAACATATGTTGCAACTCAAATGATAAATATTTTGTCCAAGAGTTTGAATCTTTTGAAAAAACAAAATCTGAAAATAGCCATAACATCTTTTACGGGAAAAGCTACCTATCATTTAAAATCAAAAATTTTAAGCGATGTCGAAAATATAAAACTAGATGCAAAAACGCTTCACCTTCTTTTAAATTTAAAAAAGCAAAAGCCAAAAATTTTTGATGAAAATAAATTAAATTATGATGTGATAATAGTTGATGAAGCATCTATGTTAGATCTTAAATTAACAGCTCATTTATTAAGCTTAATAAAAAATGGAGCTAGAGTAGTTTTTATTGGAGATCCTGATCAATTGCCTCCAATAGAGAGTGGCAATGTTTTTGCTGAGATTGCAAACCTTGAAAATATTAAAAAAATTTATTTAAAAGTTCCTAAAAGATTTGAAACAACAAAGATTATTGATTTCGCAAATGCCATTAAAAACAAAGATGAAAAATTTTTAGATGCATTTTTTTTAAAAAATGATCTTTTTTATGATATTGAAAATATCAATAAAATAAAAAAAGTTATTTTAGATTTAGCTTATAAAAATTTTTTGCAATTGCAATCTATAGACAAAGATTTTTCTAAAAGATTTATCATTTTATCTTCTATAAAAAAAGGTCCTTTTGGAGTGGATACTTTGAATCAAGAAATTTTTTCTTTACTTTATAACAATGCTAAATTAGATGATCATATATATGTTCCAATAATTATTACTAAAAATAACTATGATTTGGGTCTTTTCAATGGTGAATTGGGAGTTTTGAAAATACAAAAAACTTTAGATGGGCCTGTAAAAAAGCAAGCTTTTTTCGAAATAGAGGGAAAGATCCAAAAATTTGAAGTTTTTTATTTGTATTTTTATGAGTATGCATATTCTATATCGATTCATAAATCTCAAGGAAGTGAATTTAAAAAAGTAGCTATAATTATCCCGGAAGGATCTGAAAATTTTTCAAAAGAGCTTTTGTATACAGCAATAACCAGAGCTAAAAATGAGTGCTTAATTTTTTCAACCAAAAAAATTTTAAAAAATTTAATGACTTTTAGTTCTTTAAAAAAATCAGCTTTATCTTTTTTTCAAAAATAGCAAACTATCTTTTTATTGGGGAGTTAGCTGGAGATATTGTGAAACTAAAAGTTGGAGGTTCAGCTGTTTCTTTAGATTTTATTATATTTGCAAAAATATATCCTACATACATAAAAAATAACGCAGGTATTGCTTTTACTAAAAATGAAGTATGAGTATTTGTATATATAGAATATCCTGTGATTACAACAAAAGAGCTTAAAGCTAGGGTTTGTTTTGGTGTAGTGTTTAGATAATGACCAAGACAGCGGATTTTGGAAAGTAAAACGTTTAATCCATCTCTATAGATGCGATTGTAAGGAGTAAAGGTAATAGATTGAAAAAGGTAAAGAAATTTAGCTCTTTGATGTCTTAAATCATTCATTTTATTTAATAAATATGGCCATATATCTTGTATTTGTATATCTGCAGCAGTAGTTTTATTTATGCTTTTTTCAAGATAGAAAATAATTTTTTGTTCTAGCTCTTCTAAAGATTTCAATCGCTTTTCAAATTGTCTATAGAGATCGGCAAACTCTTGTTGTTTATATTCTTTGATGAAAATCTTGCCATGGCGAGGATCTTGTTCATCTGTATATTCATCATAGAGATTATCCATTAAATTAACTAAATGATTGATAGCTCCTCTATCTTCTAAATTGTCATGTCTTCCTATTTCTTCTTCCATAGCATGGCAAATTTCTAATATGCTATCAGGAGTTGTATCTGAAATTAGGTTATAAGCTGCTGCCCATTCTCCACTTCTTGGAGGTAAGCTAGCTCTAACTGACATCTTTTCCTCCTTTTTTAGGAGTTTTTGTAGCTATTTAAGCCATTTTAGAATATTTTGATTTGATTCTATTGGCTTTATTTTTTTTAAAAATCTTTTTTTTAACAGCTTTATCCAAGAGACTATAAATGAGATTCAATTTTTTTGAAATAATTTCTTTAGGTTCTTTATTTTTTATAGATTTTTTGAAATCCTTTAAAGCTGTTTTTGCTCTGGATTTAAATTGAGTATTTCTTTTATTTCTCTTTTGCGATTGTAAAATTCTTTTTACGGCTGTAGGTTTTTTTTGTTTTTTCTTTTTCTCTTTGCCCATTTTTTACCTTTGTTTTAAAAATATCTTTTTTAAAAAAGCTTTAATCTACTTGTTTCAGTTTAAAATTTTGATGTATCTTTATTTGGAAATTTTTTCTAAAATCCAATTTTTTAAGTAAAATATTGTATAATTTATTTTCCTTTAATATTGAGATATAAGAATAAATAGATTGTAATTTTTTTACAAAAAAAAAATTATTTTTGCTACATTTTTTAATATGAAACGATCAATTAGTTGGTTTATAGTATTAATAATATCTGCAAGTGTTTTTTTGACTATTAGCTTGAAAACAGCTTATCAAATGTATAATTTTTTTGTTTTAGATACACAAATTAAAGCTAATGTCGAAAAAATTGAGGTTTTTGAAGGAAAAAAAGATAGATTTGGAGTTTTAGTTTCTTATAATTTTAAAATAGGTAATAAAAATTTTTATTTTATTAAGAAGTTTCAAAAAAAATTTCTCAATGAATTTGTAGCTAAAGATTTTAAAGAAAGAATTTTAAAAAAAGATTTTTTTGTCTGGTATAATAAAAAAAATCCAAATATCTCTGCTATAGAAAGAAATTTTCCTTTTAAAAATTTAATATATACTGTAATAACCTTTATCATTTTTGGATATTTTATCGTTTTAAAATATTATGTTTTTAGCTTTCAAAAAATTCATTAGACTTTAAAATGGATTTTATATTTATCTTTAAGTATTTAATTTGGTATAATTAATTTCGAATAGGACATTTTTTCTTTTTATGGCAAATTCTAAAGAAGCAACAATTAGTGAATTTACAGATCCAAAGCATCAGCAGAAAATAGAAGAACTTGTAACTATAGCCAAAGAGCAAGGCTATATTACCTATGAAGAAATCAATGAAATCTTACCGATGTCATATGACTCTGCTGATCAAATAGATCAAATTCTTATCTTTTTAAGTGGATTGGATATTCAAGTATTTAATCAAGCAGAGGTAGAAAAGCAAAAAGAAAGAAAAAAAGAAGCAAAAGAATTAGAGACTCTTCCTAAAAGACCTGAAGGATCATCTGATGATCCTGTTAGAATGTATTTAAAAGAAATGGGATCTGTGCCTCTGCTTTCAAGAGAAGAAGAAGTAGAAATATCGAAAAGAATAGAAAAAGCTCAGCTTCAAGTTGAAAGAATAATTATGCGATTTCGCTATTCTACTAGAGAAGCTATCTCCATTGCTCATTATTTGATCACCGGAAAAGAAAGGTTTGATAAAGTTATTGCTGAAAAAGGGATTATAGATAAATCCCATTATCTAAAAATGCTTCCAAAGCTTTGTAGGTTATTGAAAAAAGAAGATGATTATTTAGAGCATCTACTTATAAAACTTAGAGATCCTACATTGAAAAAAGAAGAAAAAGTAAAGTTGGATGAAGAATTAGAAAAATGTAGAATTCGAGCTCAAGCTTTTTTGAGATATTTTGGATGTAGACATAGTGTTATAGAAGATTTTGGTGAAGTAATTTTAGCTTCATATGAAAGATTTTTATTACTCGAAAAAGAGATAGAAGATCTGATACCTAGAGCTGAAAAAAATAAGTTTGCAAAAGCTAAATTATTAGCAGCAAAAAGAAAATTAGCAAAACGAGAGTTAGCAGCTGGTAGAACTTTAAATGAGTTTAAAAAAGATGTCAGAATGCTTCAACGCTGGATGGACAAAAGTCAAGAAGCTAAAAGAGAGATGGTTGAGTCTAACCTTCGTTTGGTTATCTCTATAGCAAAAAAATATACAAATCGTGGCCTTTCCTTTTTAGATCTTATCCAAGAAGGAAACATGGGTCTTATGAAGGCCGTTGAAAAATTTGAATACAGAAGAGGATATAAATTTTCAACATATGCTACTTGGTGGATTAGACAGGCAGTAACAAGGGCGATAGCAGATCAAGCTAGAACTATTAGAATTCCTGTTCATATGATCGAAACCATCAATAAAGTTTTAAGAGGTGCTAAAAAACTTATGATGGAAACAGGAAAAGAGCCAACTCCTGAAGAATTAGCAAAAGAGTTAGGACTTACTCCTGAGAAAGTAAGAGAAATTTATAAAATTGCTCAACATCCCATATCTCTTCAAGCAGAAGTTGGAGATGGTGGGGAATCTCAATTTGGAGATTTTTTGGAAGATACTGCAATCGAATCTCCAGCAGAAGCTACGGGCTATTCAATTTTAAAAGACAAATTAAATGAAGTTTTAGCAACTCTAACAGATAGAGAAAGAACGGTACTAATAGAACGATTTGGACTTTTAGATGGTAAACCTAAAACGTTAGAGGAAGTCGGAGTTTATTTTAAAGTTACTCGTGAAAGAGTAAGACAAATCGAAGCTAAAGCTCTTCGCAAAATGCGTCATCCTACAAGAGCCAAACAACTTCAAGCTTTTTTAGATTTGATTGAAGAAGAATAAAAAGTTTTGACATGTTCTAATATTTTTTACAAAAAAATTATTTTTTTTCAAAAAGAGGGAGAAGAATTATGTTAGATGTAATCAATAAGTATAAAGATTATGCAAAAGGAATATTTTCAGATTCTTTTTTTCTTGCAACGAAGAAAACGATGGCAGTTGTAATGGAAGGAACAAGTGCCGCTTCTTTTATAATTTTATCTAATGTTGCAGGTCAATTATTTGCAAAATCTTTAAATCCCAATGATCCTTCTTTTGTAACTATTGAGCATGCAAAAGATATGAATATATCTGTAGATGAATCTATGCGAGAATTTGAAACGGCAATAGGTAGGATGTCAGCAATAGCTACCTTATCGATTTTAGCTGCAAAAAAATTTACAAAAGAAGCTTCATTTGTAAATAAAGTGGGTTTTTTAACTTTTGGCATGCTTTCTTTTAACTTTTTATCATCTACTCAAATAATTGAACAAGTTTTATCTTCTTTAACGCAAACAAATGTAGATTCAGCAGATACGTTTGGAAGACATCTGCCGTCGATGATGGGAGTTAGTATAGATCCTTTTGTTTGTAAAATAGCTCTTTCAAGTGCAATTACATGTGCTGCTCTTTCTATTCATATGTATCAAAAGATATATTCGTTCGTTATGAATAATTATTTTAACAGAGCTGATGATATTTAAAAGTATTATTATATTAACGCGAGTTTCAGCAGCAAAAACCAATTTTGTAAAAGCTCACTTTTGTTTATAATTATTTTCTTTGTTTGGTTTACAATGATCATAACAGTAAGCTATTATTCCAAAAAATTAAATCTACTACGATGTCTATGATGATCTATCTGGCAACTATTTTTTAGTTTATTAACCCAACTTCACCACGAGCTACCCGAAAAAACCTTTTTTTTAACTTTTTTTAAGAATCATAAAAAACATAAATTCTTAATAATAAACAACTTAATCTTTTTTATTTTCTAAAAATCGGCTTTGTAGTGCCTGAATTATTAAAAATGTTGTTGATAAAAAATATTA
>VAPE01028096.1_pt1 | contig 11558 bp, 17 predicted proteins | sample 3393911 | NCBI WGS metagenome assembly VAPE01 (sample SAMN08290436, study PRJNA428436) | hydrothermal vent metagenome | isolation source: Deep-sea hydrothermal vent chimney | place: Atlantic Ocean: South-mid Altantic Ridge | reverse complement strand
TCATTTTCGCTCCTTATTTTAAAAATCCTGTTTTTTGTTTTGGGATTTCAATTATAGTTGCTATTTGTTTCATATCCCACAAAGAAGGCTGTCCACGTTGACGATACATTGAACAATATGTAATTGGTTTTGCTGGATCTAATCTTCTTTCTAACTCGGAACATCCAGTATATAAAATTTCAAATTCTGTTTCTACTAACCTGAAGTATTCACAGTCATAACATACACCACATATTTTTCTTACATTATTTTGTTTCAATTCTAAAGAATTTTCACTTATAATATCCAATAAAGAACTAATTTCTTCCTGTTCTTCTGCTTCCAATTTAGTAAATTTTTTAGACATTTTTTAATATCTCTTTGTAGAGTTCAAAAAATAAATCACAATCCATTATTACAATAGGCTTTTTCCTGTTTCTTCTAAAGAATAATAACCATCTATTATCTTTGCTATTTCTTTTTGCTTGTGCTATCCAAGTATTAAGGGAAAGTTGTTCTGTTCTTTTACACTCTATATAAAAGTCAAAAAGTTCTCTTGCTTTTCCTCTTAATATAATATCAGTACCAGATTGTCCCATAGGGCGGGATTCAATATCTCCATCTTTTTGTGTTTTAATATTTAGAAGTTTAGATATCTTTTGAGCTATCTCTTGTTGAAATTTCCTTCCTTTGGCTTTTCTTGTTTTTGTATTATTTGCTACCATAATATTTCCTTAGTTTTGATATAATTTTTTTATATCGCTTGCTTACACTTTGCTGTGATATATTTAATTTCCTTGCAATTTCTTCTTGAGTAAAGCCAAAAAATAATATATCATTCAATAATTCTTTTTCTGAAGCAAAAAGAGCATTATAGGCATTTTTTAAGTCAAGAATACATTCTATTTCAGTTTGTTCTTCTTGAATATATGGAAAATATTCCTTTTTTTCATCCCTAAAAAAATTAAATATACTCCATTGAATATTTTTTTTAATCCAATAATTCAATGGAACATTAAGTTTATTAGAAAAAGATTTAACAGCCTCTACTATAGCTAAATATCCTATAGATTTTAATTCATCCCGTTCATCATCAGTAAGAAATCTTGGAAATTTTGTACTATTTATGACTTCATCTACTATATGCATATTCTGTTGTATAATTTCATCTTTGCCCTGCACATTGTTCACCTCTGGTCTAAATATCTTTTTAGTTTTTCTTCATCATACTTGAGTGTACCACCTTCAGGAGATATAATTAATTTCTCAAAAAATGGTATATATTTTTCTTCATTAAACCACAATGGTTTTGATCCCAAATTTAATGGCAGTCCAAGACTAAAACCACCAGCATCAAATTCATTTGCAAATAACGTTTTATCGAATCTATTTAATAAACATCTGAAATTTAAACACATATATGATTTCTCACAATAATTCTCTGTTGGTGAAACATATATTGTTGAAATCATAGTAGCTCTAGGCCAATCTAGTGGGGTTAATAGCCAAACTCTTTTTGAATAATGGCATATTGCATAATATGCTTTTGCCCACTTTGTATCTGTTTTAAATACAATACGTCCATCAACCCAAGTACATCCAACAGAAATAATACCAACATGACTTGCTTTTCTATTAATGTTTTTTTGTATTTCTCTTTCATCAATCATTAATTTTCTCCATTAAACTGGAAATATAATATTTATTCTCCTGTTTTATTTGCTCTGTAATATAAAACATCCAGTTTTCAGGTGCTTTAACGAGATCATCATGTAGAATACAAAATACACGCTGCATTTGGTGAATCTTTTGATTCTTTATAATTTTCCAACTAACAATAAGTTCCATATCATTGGGACTTGAATCCAAATCTTCAGTTACTTTGATATCTTCTACGTAAACGTCTATTCCCAATGATTTTTTATCATTTTGTTCTATTAACAATGCAGATGTTTTCAGTGCTTCATATATTGCACAATATTCACATGGAGAGAGACCAACATCTTCATTACAGGTGCATAATTCCTTTTTCCACTTTCTTCCTCCTATAACAGAAAAAGCAATATTTATTGAATATATAGCTTTCTTAATAAGAGAATAATCTATATAGCTATATTTATTAACCAGTTCTCTTCTTAAAACATTTTCAAGAAGTCTTCTAAAAGAAGAATCACTTGCACATGTTGTCTGGATGAAATCTATCATAGCTTATCAATCTCGATAACATTATCAAATTCATCTTTTATTTCAGTTTTGTGAGACATTACAAATACTGAACCTAACTTATTACTTTCTTTTTTTAGAAGTTTCATAATATCTTTTGAACCAAAATCATCTAGTGATAAATCAAGCACCTCATCCAACAGAAGTATATTGAATTTTTGCATAATATTTGAAAAAGCTAATATTGTAGCTAATTTCAATCTTTGTTTTTCCCCGCCCGAAAATACATTATACTCCACCTCTCCTGTTGGAGTTTTAACTTTATATCCAATACGTTCTCTATTTGATCCATCTTTCAATGTAGTCTGAGATTCAATCTTTACTGACATATTTCCTGACAACATTGACAGATATTTGTTTACATTATCTTCTATAACTCCAAGAATGTGTTCAATTCTTAAATTTGGTATGCCCTCTCTTCCAAATCCTTTCAACCAAAATTTATAATATTTTAGATCGTCATTCAATTTTTCTATTCTATTCTCGTTCTCTGTTTTTCTTTCAATTAGAGATGTTTTATTTTTATTTAATTTTCTTATTATTGAAGCATAAGGATTTTTCTCGTTTTTTATCTCCTGTATACGTTTTTCCAAGTTTGTAATAGAATTTCTCACATTTTTATTTTTTTCTTCTTGTATTTGCTTTTGATGCTTCAAATCTTCAATTTCTTCTTTTATTTCTTCGTTCTCATATATTATATCTGAAATTCTATTCAATTCTTTCAATAGTTCTGATAATTGAGCTTGCCTCTTTTTTATACTTTTATCTAATTTATTTAATTTTGGAATATTATTTTTTTCAATTTCTTCTTTTTTATCCTCTAATTGTTTACAATTAATACTCAAAATAGGGCAAATATTATCAGAAATAATATCCATTTCACGCAATACAATTGATTTCTCTTTTTTCGCTTCTGTTAATTTCTCTTTTAACTCTTCAATCTCATCTTCGATTTCATTAGTTTTTGGTACTTCTTTTATCTTAGTTTTCAAACTTTTAATTTTTTTGTCTATATAACTTAAATCTTTTTCTTTAATGTTTTTCTTATCTTCTTCCAACTCTTTTACTTTTCGTAATTTATTTGACTCAAACTCTCTTTTTTTCAGCTTGTATTCTTCTATTTCATCATCAACATCAAGTAAGTTATCTAAAATGTTTTCTACTTTCTGCTTCCTAATACTTATCTCTTCTATAGCAGTATTTATATACTGTGTTTTTAATATTTCACAATAATCATTATACTTATACAAGTCAAGAAAGTCATAAAGAATCTTTTTTCTATCGGCATCTGGAGTATCAACAAAAGATGGAGAAGATTGTGTAAAAATTGAAGAATAAGGAAGACTGTTTTTATTAATGTTGAGGATATTAAATATCTGTTGTTGTGTCTCACGTCTAGTTGTAGAAGAAATATCATTTCCATCTAATAAAATAGTAGAAGTATTACCATACTTTTCTCCACGGCTTTTTATTATTTCTAGTTCTCTTCCATCTTCACATTCTATTATACATCTAAGATAAAAAGAATCATTAGGTCTTTTAGGAAGATCATTTACTGAAATTGACGCATCAATCAATCTATCAGTAAGAAGATATTCAAGAGCCATTCTAATCGAGCTATTATGACTTATAAAACCATTTGAAAAAAAACAAGAAGTTTTTGGAAGAGTTACATCATAAACTTTTTTTGTCCCCTCTTTTTTATCTGTAGATGTAACTCTAGAAAAATAAAAATTATATTTTAATATATTTTCTATATTCTCCTTAAAATTTTTATCAAAATATTTGAATACATCGTGATATTTAAGATGCTTCCAAAAGTTTGATAATTTTCTATATGTTATATTTTTTGCTTTAGATATAATTAAAGAGGTATCTATAAATCTTTTTGATTCATTATTAGTTCTATAAAGACCTATTTTAGTTACTTTTAGTAATTTTTTAATCCTGTTGATTTCTTCTTTTATATATATATTTACAAAAGGAATAATATCAACATTTGTATTTCTAGTCTTATTATTATTGTTGAATCTAATAGATCCAATAATTTCAAAATATCTATCTATGTCTCTAATTGTAAGTCTATAGTATCTATGGTTATAAATTTTATCTCCAATATGAACTTTTTCTTTATAACTTTTTCTAGATACTATTCCAAGATTTAACAACATTAACTGTACAACATTTGCCAATTTAGCACTACTTGTACTATATTCTAGTTTAGAAGAAAAACTGCCATCTGAGTCTATTAATGCTCTCAAAAAAGCTATTTGTACTTCTTTTGTGCTTTGTAAAATTATATTTGGAACTGTTTTATATCTTGCAGTAGATGTATTATTATCTAACAAATACTTTAAAAATCTTGCAAACCAAACACCTCCTAAATTTATGGAAAAACAATGCTTATATTCTACATACCTATATTTTACTGGTATTTTGAGTCTATTTGCAGAATATAATAAATCAGTTAATAATTGTTGTTTTCCAGTTGTAATTGTTACTATATCTTTTTTATCTTGATAATTTCCATCTGCTATATAATATCCTAAAATTTTTGCTAAGTCTTCATTCATTGTTTTTTGTGTTACATACTCAATTCCTCTACTATATTTAGAAACATCTCCTTTTTTATAACATATCTTAGGATTTTCTATAGGAAAAACCTGCTGGTTTCTGTCAATACAGACAAAATCCCCAATATCTATTTCATCTAATCTTTTAAATACTATATTTGCAGAAGAATCAATAACTAAAATTTTATGTTCTGGAGTACCTTCTATTTCTAATCCTTCCTGCACTCTTATTTTTATTGTATTAAAAGTAACTGTATTATATATATGGGATGTAATATCTTGCTTACCACAAATAGAAGAAATCTTTTCCTTTTTTTCACTAAACCCATTGAATTCCCAAGAATCTATATCTGAAATTTTTTTAAGAGTAGAATTGTGCAGAATATATGTCTCTTTATCTACACATTTTCCTATTCCGTTTGGTCCTTGAATAAGACACAATCCTCTCTTATCAAATTCTTCTAATAGAAGATGATCCCAAATTCTGAAATCTTTAATTTCCAATTCCTTTATTTTGTGCATCTCTCATTCTCACATGCTATTGAGAAGCCGTTCAAACAGACTTAAAAAGCCACCGCTTAACTTTGTCGTTAGCTATGAAATATATATACTGTTTGCCGCTCTCGGTTCAACAGAAATTGTATTTCTGCCATATATTCGTAAAACACCGTCAACTATATTGCAGCTCACGATATTTTCTTTCAGTTTAAAATCAATCGTGCATCCATTTGGTAATGGTTTATTTTCTGGCAAAAAAGCAATGCTCGTGTTCGTCTTTGACTTGCCATATAAGTCTTCAAGTTCTTTTTCTATTCTTTTGAGCTTTGCTTCAATACGCATTATATCTTCTTGTGCCCATTTCGGCAGTTTTTTTAGTTTTTCTTTATCCATTATTCTCCCCAAAACTTTTTATCTAACGACAAAGTTAAGCGGACACAAAAAGTCACCACTTAACTTTGTAGTTATAATACTTGTGTCAATACATGGCTCTCGAGACGTGGATCAACACAGTTTCTCAGCACTTGCCTATTGTTCGGTATTTTGTACTTACTAAGCGATATGCCAAGTTCTTTTTCCCAGTCACTTATTTTGTTCTTACTCCTTATCCCTGTGGCTGGAAGTTTAATCTTAGTAATATCAAAGTTTACCCACAAATAATGTCTTGCTACTTTTTATTGTCCAAAATAATTACGTTGACCAATTCACGTGGCTTTTCTCCAGGCCGTAGTGTTTCGTTAAACCATTTGATGATGTCCTCGGCCCATTTTTCAGAGTCCTGCGTGTTCTTATCATACTCTTCTTCCCACGCCTGCCCGTCGTCCTCTCCAATATGTTTGACTAAAATTTTGAATTTCATGTAGCTGTCCTCCTATCTCTAGTTTTGTGTTGCCGCCAGGAATAAAAATACCGGTTCACCTTTATTTCTACATATAAGTTTGAATTTCATCACTCTCTCCATTTGTAGTAATCAACCAACTGCTATATTAAATACTAACGTAATAGGGAACTTTTGTGTTATATCTTTCACCTAATGTTTTGTTGGTATCTTTTTCACAAATACAGTTACTATCTGATCACCTAAAATAGAAAATGTTTTGAATAATTCATGTTTTATATCCACTACCTCTACATCACATTCCTTCTCAATTTCTCCTTTCTCAAAATTAAAAGAAGTAACTTCAATCTTATCCCCAATTTTATATAACACTCCAACTTTGTTTAGTTCAGGTAATTGTAGTTTTTCGTCGTTTACACACTCAAATTTTATTGTTGTTGTTGTTATTTCTTCCGGCATTTTATTCTCCTTCTGGTTGGTATGGACAAGATATATATCCACAAATAGCCTGTCTTACTAAATCCCAAAATCCATCGTCTCTCTTATGAGATGGAATAATGAATGATCCTCCTTCATGAATAACCATATACTCCCCATATTCTGGTTTGTTTTCATGTTGCCCGGTATTTATAATTTTAATACTATCAAGAGTTTCTCTCAAATCTTCTTGCCCAAAAGGTATTATATCAACTTTAATTTCCAACATCTTTAATTATCCTTTTACCTATTTTTATTAATTTCTTCAAATTCAAATTTTCATTAAACTTTTCTGCATACTGTTCTATTTCATCGTTTACTGAAAGTCCTTCCTTCAATCTAAATTCCCTTTCTTTTCTCTCAACTATTTTATAAAATACCTCTTGTCTTTCAAAAATTGGATCATTTGCTTCTTCTTCTGAAATATCAAATCTAAAAAAATAATATTTACTTGATTGTTTTAAGATATTCTTTTTATTTAATTTTAATCCTTTGAAAAATCTTGGACCTTGAACTTGAATAGACATTACTGAATAATCATCTCCTAGTAAAAGAACTCTTTTATCTTCTCCTGCTTCTCCAAAATCTTGTTGTATAAGTGAACCAATATTGATTATATTTCCCATTTCTTGTGGTTTATGTATATGTCCATTAAATACATATTTCCATTCTTTTAAATCATTTAATTCAAGATCAGTCTTTTTGTAAAAATTGCCTGTACCTATTTTTAGTCCTTCTATTTCTTCGTGGAGAAATAAGATAGAATTTGGAAATTCTGGTTTTAAGCTTATTTCGCTACCAAATGGTATTATGCTAATTGGTAGGCCACAAATATTTAATTGAGTAGGTTTAGTAATAACAGTAGAGAACTCTGTAAAAGGAATCAACGAAGTTTCACCAGAAACAGAAGATCTATCGTGATTACCAACATTAAAGATGAGATTGAATCCAGACTTGGCCCTCTCTTTATAATAACTCCATACCTTATTATACAATGCAACATCTATTTTATTCTTTTGTTCAAATAAATCTCCATTAAATACTATATCAGAGATATTATGTGTATTAGCAATATTAAATACTTCATCTGTAGCCATTAATTGTATATTTAGCCAATCAATTTGAGAAGATTCAACTCTCAAATACTTTCTATACTGAATATCAGAAAATATTAATATCTTTTTCATTGCAATGTCTCATAGTGAGATTTAAAGTATATAGGTACATTGATAATTCTAAAAACCTGCCTAAGTGTCCAAGATTGAGGAAATCTATCTAATGCTTCTCTCTTTCTCTCGTCAGATATCTTTCTCTTCATTGCTTTAACTGCTCTTCCTGCTGATAGATTTTTACCCCTTTTCTCATCAAATTTATCTATAACACTACAAATAGCATACCCATAAGCATATTCTTTGTCTCTTTTTATTTCACATTCCATATAAATATTATTAAAATTTCTAAAAACAACTTCATCTGGTTTAAGTTTTTCAATCTGTTCTACAAGTTTTCTACTAAGGTGTTTCTTCCATGGATTATATTTCTTTTTCATTTTAGTTCTCCTTATGCTTTCCTGATTGACCAATTATGTGTTCCAATCCAAACTGGCTGCCCCATTTTTATTTCTCTCATATCTCCGCTTTTTATGAGTCTTTTTAGTTCATCTAAATTATAAATACCTACATCTTTTGTTAACAACCATATATCTCTATTAAATTTTATTCCAAGTACTCTATTATTCTCTCCCGGAGTTTCAAATACTTTTCCTTTCATCCATCCACTTCTGTACGGTCCACACACTAGAAAGACCTTCATTTCTTTTGGTTCTTTTTCTCCTTCATCCACTTTAATCCATATATCATTTATTTCAACATCATCACCAACATGAAATATTTCATATCTACTATTATCTAAATTAATATTAGATATTTTGTGATAACGTTCTATTGGAGCTAAATCATCTATAAGATTTTGTACTTCGTGTTTATACACCCAACCCCTTGCAGTATTATTTACAATAGTAATACAAAATTCTAAATATTCTTTTCGATCATATATTTTACAATCTGTTACTATTATTCCTCTGGTTTTCCCTTCTTCTATTATTTTTTCTTTCAATTCTAGCCTATTCATTTTTCTTCTTCTTTATATTCAGGATATTTAGTAATATCAATTTCTGGATGTTTTTCAAGAAATTTTTCAACATCAAATTCACTAAATCTTTCGTCTCCATATAAAAGCATTTTTGATTTAAAAGCTTTAAATTCTATCTTATTTTTAGGTTTTACAATATTCTTTTCTGCTAATAATCTAGCTAATCCCCCATAATATGGTATACCTCCCTTATAATAAAACGGAAATATAATTTCACGATAGCTCGGTCCAAGTCTTGTTTTAATAATAGTAGCTTTAATCCAATTCCCTACAATTTCTCCCCCCCTCTTTTCATCAATAATAGCTTTCTTATTATCCAATTTAAGACGGTAAGTGCTATAATATTTAGGGGATTCTCCACCAGTAACTGTCTCTGGATTACCATATAAAATGCCTATTTTAAAAGTAACTTGATTTGAAAAATGAAGTACGGTTTTATTATCAATCATAGGAAGTATGATTCTAAAAAAATTATGAAGAGACTGTGCTTTTTTACCCATATCTGCTTTTTCTTTTTCTTTTGAAAATGCAGAAATGCTATCAATAGCTATAAACTTATATCTATCTTCAGGCAATTTTGGGATTATTTCTCTAGCTAACATCTCCATATCTTTTACAGTAATTATATTTTGAGGTTCTACTAAGATTACATTATCATTATCTATACCAAGTTCTTCAGCTCTTTTTTTAAAATATGCTTTCTCTCTATCAAACCATATCCCAATAGCACCATATCTTTTTTGAGCATCTGCAAGAAGCTGTTGTAATAGAAGTGTCTTTCCAGAAGCTGATAATCCAGCAAATTCACAGATATGCCCCCAGGGAAGTCCTCCCTCCAATGCTAAATCTAAGGCAAGATTTCCAGTAGAGAGCATTTCAAGATTTTCATCTATATTAGATGCAAGATCAATGCCACCATACTTTTCTTTAAGAGCTTTTACTACATTTTTTATCTTAAACTCTTTTGCCATAATTTATCCTGTTGTTATTTTTTACCAGTACAAAATGAACAAATTGCAGCAATCAAATATGATTTTAACATATATGTAGATACATTTTGTGTTAAAGTTCCCAGTAAAGAAATAAGATTTTCATCAACTTTTGTCATATTTTTTGAATACAAAAATTTACTTCCTATTAAATTCACTAAAGATACTCTTATGCTTTCTGGAGTATTAGACTTAAGAAGTGTTATAAGCTGTTTACTAACAATGTTCCAATCTAAACCGGATACTAATGCTTTGAAAAAATCATAGACATCTCCTTCTTCTTCTAAAACATTTTTCTGTAAAATAAATTCTATTTCTTCAGAATCATCAACATTTCTTATTTTTGTAAGACTGGTTAATAATCTTCTTGGTATTCCTTCTGCATATTTTAGAAGCAAGGACCTAACAGATTTATTTATATTTATATTTTCTTTTTCAGTTACAAACATTAAAAGTTTTAACATTTCTTTATTAGAAAGAGGATGTAGAATATAGTTCAAAAATCTAGAAACAAGAGTATCTTTTACTTTCTCAATTGTAGTAGTACACGCAACAACCAAAACATTTTCTGGTAGATTTTCCAAAGGAATTAGCAATTCCTGTTGGGCTTGAAATGATAATCCATGTATTTCATCCAAAATTAATACTTTTTTATCACTAAAAAGACTTATTTTGTTTAAAGAATTTACCACTTCTCTTACTTTATCTACTCCAGAAAAATGAAAACAATTGTATTGTTCTACACCCTCTTTCTTACAATTAAACTGTTTTGCTAAAATATATGCTATTGTTGTTTTACCAATACCACTTGGACCAACCAATAAAATTGGTCTATCCAATTTGGATTCCTTGAGAGATTTCTTTATAGCAGAATGGCCAAAAACTTCATCCCAATTTTTTGGTCTATATTTAAGATGCATTATCAATCCTAACAATTTTAGTAAAAGTATAAAAATCTTTACTAGAGGAAAGTTTATCAGTATCTTCATAATGGATATCTAAATCTTTAATTTTATCCCATAGCCGTAGTATATCTTTTCTATTTCTAAATTCTCCAACTTTTAGCCCAGATGGGGAATGTGTAAGTACTTTTGTACGTTTTCCATATTCAATTTTGCCATCAATACCTACTACTGGAGTTATGCTCCATATATCATTCAATTTTTCTCCAACAACTTTGATTTTCTTATTTTCTGTTGTAATCATAACATCTATTTTAGAAAATTTTAGAGATGATAAATATATATCTAGTTCTATCTCCTCTGCAATATTTTTTGGAATATAGGATTTAATATTTTTCCATTGTCTGTCATTTAGTTTTATCATTTTATTTCCCCCATACCTAATAATCCATATCCAGCAATATCCATATATGGATTTTCTCCAAAAGCATCTTTCCGAGTAGCAATTCTAAATAACTTATCAATAATTCTTATAAGGGTGAGCATATCTCTATATTGTTCTCGTTTGATACCATCAGGATATAATATTTCAAGTATTTGACTAGATTTTCCAAAACTATCACCGTAGGCAACTTGTTTTTTCTGAACCAAATCTCCAACCGTTTTTCCGAGTTCTACATAATTTGGTGTTTCTGAAATATCTGGTTCTACCCAATCGTATTTCTCTGCCTTTTTCAATCCATCTTTCATACTATTAAGTACCTCATGTTGGAATTTAAATAGCATTTATTCCAGTTCTACTCCAACTGCTTTGGCACATTTTTTGAAGAATTTACAACTAGTACATTCTTCATCATCTGTTTCAAAACAATCCTCATCCCCATAACATGCTGGTCTACTAGATTTTTTTGCTTTCGGTTCTTCTTCC
>VAPE01037246.1_pt1 | contig 11568 bp, 7 predicted proteins | sample 3393911 | NCBI WGS metagenome assembly VAPE01 (sample SAMN08290436, study PRJNA428436) | hydrothermal vent metagenome | isolation source: Deep-sea hydrothermal vent chimney | place: Atlantic Ocean: South-mid Altantic Ridge | reverse complement strand
ATAAGTAGACGTACCCTCCCAAATGATGTCTTCTTGCGATTTTACCGTCGTCACAAAATCAAACTGCTGACCTTGCGCATGATCGCGCAGATTGGCAAAACTCACTGACAAGGTCACCGTCTCACGCTCACCAATAGGACGATGCTGAGTCACTACGTTATCAACGTGTACTAACCCTAGCATCGGAAATGGGAATGGCTCTTTGACCATCATATTCATCTGCAGGGTCTGTGATAGCACCGCAAAGTAAGTAATCGGCACCTTGCCGTTGTCACTAAAGCCGCAAATCTTACGATAATCATCCAAGTTGCTTTGATCAATATGTAAATCGTCTACAGTATAAGTAGCCGATGGCAATGCATCTTTACTAACTTTAGTGTTATCACCGATTGGCAGTAAGCTTTTGATGATATTGGCATATGTGGTATGCGCTTTTGGCAGGGCATCATAATGGGTATCTGACATAAATCTATCCTAGGTAGGGCTTAGCAAACTTTTAATAAAACGAATGAGCTGACGGTTTAAGTCTTATAGCTATCTATTCCTGTGTTTTTATCATAAAAAAGCCACCCTCGGGCAGCTTTCTTAACAATTATTAGTATTTTTTTCGTAAGTATATGTGAGCTGACTTAAATTATCTTAATAAAATCAGTAGCTTGCATAAAATCTGTATATTAAGCACCTAACATGCTTTGACCACAGACGCGTACCGTATTACCGTTCAAGCCGCCAGAGGCAGGAGACGCCAGCCAAGCGATGGTTTCTGCCACATCGACAGGTAATCCGCCTTGGCTCATAGAGTTCATACGGCGACCTGCTTCACGAATAGCGAACGGGATAGCTTCTGTCATTTGTGTTTCAATAAAGCCTGGGGCAACCGCATTGATGGTCATGCCTTTGCCTTCATTAGCCAATTGTCTGGCAGTTGCATCGACTAAACCGATAACACCTGCTTTTGAAGTCGCATAGTTAGTCTGACCTAAGTTACCGGCGATACCTGAGATTGAAGAGACGCAGACGATACGCGCATCGTCTTTTAGCACTTGTTTTTCAAGTAAGTACTTATTGAGCTCAGCTACGCTATTTAGGTTGATATCGATAACCATATCCCATTTTTTCTCATCCATATTGGCAAGCGTCTTATCACGCGTCACGCCAGCATTATGGATAATAGCGTCAAGGCCACCGCGCTTTTGCGCAGCATCAGCGATCTGCTCGCCTGCATCGGCGCTAGTGATATCTACAGTCAAGGTCGAGCCGCTGATTTCACTAGCGACATTTTGTAGGTCCGCTTGTTGCTGCGGCACATCTAAACAAATCACATGCGCGCCTTCGCGAGCTAATACCCGTGCGATAGCTTCGCCCATACCGCGACTTGCGCCAGTGACGAGCATCGTTTTTCCCGCAAGCGGCTGTGACCAATCAATATCGATGGTGTTACCTGCGCCAACACGGACAACTTGACCTGAAACATAAGCGGAGCGAGCTGAGGTAAAGAAGCGCAGCGCTGAATCTAGATTCTTCTCACTACCTTTAGCCACATAAATGAGCTGTGCGGTGATACCGCGTTTGAACTCTTTACCCACTGACTTCACAAAGCCCTCAAGCGAGCGCTGAGCAAGTGCGGTTTGCACATCGTCGATATCTTCAGGCGGGCGACCAATGATGACCACGCGGCCAGACTTTTCAACGCTACGCGCGACTTGATGAAAAAACTCATACACTTGCTTGAGCTGATCGGCGTTACTGATATTGCTTGCATCAAATAGTAAGACTTTAAACTTATCTTTGCTGCCTGTATTGGCTTTGGCTTCGATACCTGCCTCTATCAACGCATCTTTGGCGTCATCACGGCTATTGACATAAACCTCAGCATGCAAGTCAGATAAGATACGCGCAACTGAGTTACTGACACTCATGTCATCGCCTTCGGCACGGCCAACTAAGACGCTACCACGTACCAAACGTTGACCGCTCTCAAAACGATCTAGACTTACCGGCTGCGGCAACCCTAAGTTTTTGGCTACTTTTTTACCAATTGAAGATTGTACAAAATCACCATAACGGTCTGACATAAAATACTCCTGTATATAAAGATAAAAATAGAGTCTAAAAAACAATACCTATTATAAAGACTCACTTGGGCGATGATTATAAGTGTTTAGTAATTCCGGCTATACAGCTTTTGGCCACAATAAGCCTACTATAGAGTTTGACCAATTTGTCATCGCTAACGTTAGCGCTTGTCGACCGCAACTCTATTTATTAATAACCGTCTTAAACCGCTTGTAACTCGCCTTACCAAAGCGTCTAAAGCGTCTAAAGCGTCTATAGTAACGAATTACCAGCCCCATCTGCAAACCAGATAAAAGTCAATAGACCGCCGCAAGCACAAACGTAGACAGCACAGTTACTCTATAATCATTTAAAAAAAATCCGCTTATGTTAAAATCTAATCGGTACTTACTATAAGTTATGATCTGCACTGTCAATGATAACAATATATTATTGAATGAGCCACTCAGTATTCAGCCTAGTCGATACTGCTCAGTTTAATCTTTGCAGGTTACTTTTTGCACTCTTGTTGCTTTACCCTGTAAATATTTGCTAAAGCCCTACAAGAAGGTTATTAAAATTATTGTGATTAGCAGCTATCATATTATGTATTGACTGATTTTATTGACGAATATTTTTATACCCTAACATTCACTACTACTTTAAGGATACTTTTATGAGTAACAGAAAAGACAGCCCTATTGTTGGAACGACAGTCGTCAAAGGTGACGATGATAGCGCCAAAAAATCGACGACTAGCAGCCAAAGTGCGACGCCATCTACAGACAACGACACGCAGTATGACTCTATCGCTGACCTAAAGCAGCATACCGATATTCTTGATGCCGATGGCAATCGGGTTACCGAGCAAGCGGATAGCGCTGAAGCGGATAAAAAAGCGGCTAAAGAGGAAGAGCTGGCTACTCTTGGTGCGGCTCCTGAGTCTACCACCACTGACAAAGAAAAAACGGATAGCGCTGATAAAGCCAAAACAGACAGCACTGATAAGAATAGCTCTAGTAAAAACAGCGCTGACAAAAAACCAGCCAGCAAGCGCACAACTGCTAGCAAAAGTACTAATACCAGCACTAAAACAAGCACTACGACTAAAAACAACGCTAACGAGAAAGAAGCTATGACAGATAAAAAAGACGAAACAAAAGCCGCCAGCAAAAAACCTCGCACTACGCCTAAAAAGAAAAGCGCAGCGTCAAGCACAGGTCAGCAGCGCGTTGCAATCTTAGGGGGTAACCGTATTCCATTTGCACGCTCAAATGGTCCCTATGCCGATGCCAGTAATATTGACATGCTTACCGCAGCCTTAAATGGTCTAGTCGAGCGTTATAACTTACAAGACGAGCAAATAGGCGAAGTGGTTGCCGGCGCGGTTCTTAAGCTCAGCCGCGACTTAAACTTGACTCGTGAGGCGGCGCTGAACACTGCGCTAAACCCGCATACGCCAACTTATGATATCGCTCAAGCTTGTGGTACTGGTCTGCAAGCGACCTTTGCTTCAGCGAACAAAATCGCATTAGGTCTTATCGACTCAGCTATCACTGGCGGTGTTGATACCACATCTGATGCGCCTATCGCAGTTGGTGATGGCCTACGTAAGGTCATGATCAGACTAGGCGCGGCTAAGACGAACAAGCAGCGTCTAAAAGCGCTAATGGGTCTGAATCCAAAAGACATCATCGACTCTCCTCAAAACGGCGAGCCGCGTACTGGTTTATCTATGGGCGATCATCAAGCGATCACTGCTCTTGAATGGAACATCAGCCGCGAAGATCAAGACGAGCTGGCATTCAATAGCCACAAAAACTTGGCGCGTGCCTATGACGAAGGTTTCTTTGACGACTTGATCACTCCTTATAAAGGTCTGACTCGCGATAACAACCTACGCCCAGACACCACTTTAGAAAAACTCGCTAAGCTCAAGCCAGTATTTGGCAAGAAAAACGCCAACCCAACGATGACCGCTGCGAACTCAACGCCGCTCACCGATGGCGCATCATGTGTACTATTAGCCAACGATGAGTGGGCCAAAGAGCGCGGTCTAAAGCCATTGGCTTATATCGTCCATCAAGAGACCGCTGCGGTAGATTTCATCGGTAAGTCTGGCGAAACTGAAGGCTTACTCATGGCACCTGCTTACGCCGTACCGCGTATGCTTGAGCGTGCAGGTCTTACCCTACAGGACTTTGACTTCTACGAGATTCATGAAGCTTTTGCCTCACAAGTACTATCAACGCTTGCCGCTTGGGAAGATGAGACTTTCTGCCAAGAGCGTTTAGGTCTTGATGCGCCACTAGGTTCCATCGATCGTAGCAAGCTTAACGTTAACGGTTCATCACTAGCAGCTGGTCATCCTTTTGCTGCAACTGGTGGTCGTATCTTAGCCACAGCGGCTAAATTACTCGACGAAAAAGGCTCAGGCCGTGCGCTTGTCTCTATTTGCGCTGCTGGTGGTCAAGGCGTCACTTGTATCTTAGAGAAGTAAGCTCAATACCTCTCAAGTTAAGAAGACAAGCTGAACTGTTCTTCTAATCAATACATATTTGTTGACAAAAGAAATGCCCTTTAATGTATTTAAAGGGCATTTTTTATTGTCTTTACTTTGCTATGATAGAACCGACCAAGATAGTAATTAAAAAAAGCTGATACGTCAAACAAAGGTAATGTTTATGGGTAAGACGAAAGTTTTATTAAGAAAAATGAAACAAATCATTTTTGGCTCTGACAAACAGGTGATGACAGAACCACTTACAACCACTGACTTTCAATCTCTAACCACTCATGAGCAATTAGATCAATACAATCAGGAACAGGCCATCCTAGCCGAACGTATTGAAAAAGACATTCTTGACGATGAGCTTCGTCGAAAAATGCACCAAGACTTAATCGATACCTATGATGAAGAGCTAGAAAACGAAATAGATGATTATGTGCGTGATTTTCGTTTTGATGGGCGGGAGATGAGCGAACAAGAAAGGCTGGATCGCCGACTGTACTTTCAGGAGCTGGTGCGCCTGCAGCGCGAGCTTATCAAGCTACAAGACTGGGTGGTCGATCGCGGCGAGCGCATTGTCGTTATCTTTGAAGGACGCGACTCTGCGGGTAAAGGCGGTGCGATTAAGCGCATCACTCAGCGGCTGAATCCAAGGGTTTGTAGAGTAGCCGCCCTACCTGCGCCTACCGAGCGTGAACAATCACAGTGGTATTTTCAGCGTTATGTAGCACACTTGCCAGCGGCGGGCGAGATTGTCTTATTTGATCGTAGCTGGTATAACCGTGCTGGTGTTGAGCGAGTCATGGGGTTTTGCAGTGATGCGCAGTACGAAGAGTTTTTTCAATCGGTACCTGAGTTTGAGCGTATGCTAGTGCGCTCAGGTATCCGCCTCGTAAAATACTGGTTTTCAATTACTGATGATGAGCAGCATTCACGGTTTATGAGCCGCATCCATGATCCGCTAAAGCAGTGGAAACTATCACCGATGGACTTACAATCGCGTCGACGCTGGGAAGATTATACTAAAGCCAAAGAGACGATGTTTGAGCGCACTCATATCCCAGAAGCGCCTTGGTGGGTGGTTGAGGGTAATAATAAAAAGCGCGCGCGGCTTAATTGCATCGCTCATCTACTAGAGCAAATCCCTTATGTCGAAGTACCACGTGAAGAGGTAGATCTGCCGGATCGTAAGCGTGATGACGAGTACTACCGCGAGCCTATCCCCGATGATATGTACGTGCCATCGCGTTATTGAGCAGTATTGAACGGTCTTGAGAGATAGTAGACTATCTTAAAATCTACATCTTTTAGAATAGGGCAAAAACCTACATCGTATAAGTGTTTTGTTGACTGTCTATCTTGCCGGCAAGCAGCCGCTCTACTTCGTTCTTAATTCTTTGGCCAGTGACATCTTTACCGATTTGCACCGCGAATCCTGCTGGGCGGTGGGCGTTGGCTTTATGATTGATCCAGACTACTTTGCCACTCATTGGCAAACGCTCTTTTGAGTTTGGCAGAGTAAAAGCCACAAACACCTCATCGCCTAAACGCTGCTCGAGGTTGCTGGGTACAAATAAAGCGCCGTTGTCGACAAAAGACAAATAACTGGCATATAAGGTGGTGATATCTTCGATATGACAAGTAAGAATTCCACCGCGTCCTGGCATCGCCATAATCAGCTCCTTGAAGGTTAGGCTTTTGAATATAAGGTTTATTGCAGATTTGACTATAGTAAGTTCATTATAAAAACGATACAGCGGGACTGGGATGAATTTTATGCAGCCTCTGTATGCGTAGGCACAGCAAGCCAGTAAAATTTATACCAGTTCCGCCTTGAAAAACTATGTCTCTATTTTATTTAGAATCGACCATATATTTATAACAGCTAAAACAGTTGTATGCGCCTCACTGCAGTTTTTAAGGTCAATATGTTATAACTCTGCTAATGCTTGCATGAGCTTATCATAGGCAAGCTTCTCTTGGACATTTTGTTGTAGAGAAATTTTAATGTGTTGCAAGCTATCGACAATATCCTGCATCGACATCTCTGTTGGCTGGTGCTGCGCTAGCGCTTTGGGTAGTTCAGTATCGTTTTGAATACTTGCTAATCCCATATTTATCCGGCGAATATCCAAAAGCATAAGCTCGGTTAATTTGATAAAGTCGGCAAGGTTCAGCTGCTGCTGCCAATAGTCGCTTGCCGCTAGGCTACTTCGCTTGCCGCTACGCAGAGCCTGCCAAGTCGTCAGCCATAGTGCGCGTTTACTATACCAATCAGCTTGTGCCAAAGCGATCGCAGCTAAAGGTGCACCATTGGCGAGCTGAAGAAGCTGCTGGATCTCATCAATACTGACCGCTTCGCGATTGATGGTGCTGCCAAGCGCCTGCTGTACATAGTCGGCTGACACTGAAGGCTCAATATGCTGCAAAGGCAATTGCTGTACTCGGCTCTTGATAGTCGGAAGTAATTTGCTCGGCGTATCACTTAGTAAAAATAGATGGACTTGCGCTTGCGGCTCCTCCAATGTCTTTAATAGCGCATTAGCGGCGGCGATAGTCATTTGCTCGGCATAGTCCAATACACAAATCCGCACCCCCTGCCCGCCTTGATAAATAAAAGGCTGCAGCGCGCGAATATCATCGACTTTGATAGTGACTTGCGCCTTACTACTGGCTTTGGATGACTTATTACTGCTATTCGATTTTTTAGAATTAGACTTAGTGCCTTCTTGAGCATTATCTGGCTCAGCTGCAAGCGGCAAACTTGCTAAAGGCAATACTTGTAAGCTTGGATGGGTCCCTGATCTTAGCCACTGACAGCTCTCACAATGACCGCAAGCGCCTTGCCGATGACTGGCTTGCTGGTGACACAGTAGCCAAGCGACAAAGCGCCAGACAAACGCCCGTTTACCCATCCCTGACATCCCTGCCGCTAGCAATGCATGCGGTAAGTGATGCGGCGGCATGAGTAAGCGCTCAGTCAGCTGATCCCATAGCGACTGCTGCCAAGGTAATAACGGCGCAAAATAAATACTGTCGGTCATATTCCTTATTACCTTTAATTGTTACCCTCAACCGGCATCTGCAAATGAGTTTTCACAAACGTTTTGCTTAGGTTATTTAACTATTAGTTTTAGAAACCTATGAGTTATGGTATTGCTGGAAATCAATTATGCTCATAGCGTTGAGCCGATCTAAGTCGTCCTGCGTATCTACTCCCGCCGGTAATTGTAACGCGGCAGCAGCAATCGCAATGTGACCACCGTTTTCTAAAATACGCAATTGCTCTAAGCTCTCAAGCACTTCAAGCGGTGTTTGTGGCCACGCCACGAACTGCTCTAGTAGACTGACTCTATAAGCATATAAACCCAAATGACGATAAGCTGCTTTTGGCGGTTTAGGGTCTATATCTAGTGATGCTCCGTCTTTATTATCGCAAGCCATCGCTAAAGCTAGGTCACGATCGCAAGGGATAGGCGCGCGGCTGAAATAAAGCGCGCGCTGTTGCTGATTGACGGTAGCATTCACGACTTTGACCACTGAGGGGCGCATAAAGCTCTCGAAGTCTTCGATTGGCTCATATAAAGTTGCCATGACGCTAGCGCTATCCTTAACCAGTAGCGTTTTGACTTGTTCTAACAGCAAAGGTGGCACTAACGGCTCATCGCCTTGCATATTAATGACAATATCTTCTTTGCCCCAGCCTTTAATAGCAGCGACCTCTGCAAGACGATCAGTGCCTGAAGCGTGATCGTGACGGGTCATAACCACCTCAAAGCCCGCTTCTATGCAAAGCTTAGCAATGCGCTCATCGTCAGTGGCGATACACATATCGTCCGCAAAATCTGCTGCTAGGGCTTTTTCTGCGACCCATAAGATCATAGGCTTGCCATGTATCTCTAATAACGGCTTCCCCGGTAAGCGCGTACTTTTGAAGCGCGCCGGAATAACGATGTGAGTCTTAAAAGGTACAGTTGTCATAGCTATTTCCATAATAAATCACAGCGCTAAAACTGTGGGTTAAGCGCTCAGTCGTAAGCGGCAGTATCTATTGATGCAGTGTTAATACCTAACGCTTTGAGTTGCTGCTCTAGCGTCTGATAGCAAGCAGCGGATAATTCTGCGCTTACAGGTAACACCCAAAGCCTAGCAGCGAGCGCATGCCAGTCCTGATCAATCTTAGCTGCTTCGCTACTCGCAGCGTGTTGTTGCTGTTGCAACCATAACGCTTTTATCTTCACCGCATCTTTGCTAGTGACCACGATAGGATGCTCAGTATATTGCCATAGCTCAGTTAAGCTAAAGTCGTAATGATCAGGATAAGGGTGCTCAATGACTTGTAAACCAAGTGTACGCAAAGTATCAAAAAACCGCTGCGGATAGCCAATACCACTAACGCCGTGTACCGTACTGCCAGCTTTAGGTGCTACAGGCTGACTGATGCTGTCCGTACCGATCTGTGATAATTCGTGCGCTAGCAGCTGTTTTAATGGACTCGGCTGCAAGTGCATAGTTAATTTATCTGTCGCTAGCTGACTATCGCTTAAGATGAGACCGTCAAGTTTTTGGTGGTAAATGACTGTGCTGTCTTTAAGCCGTGATAGCGGCTCGCGTAGATAGCCTACTGGCAATAACTGGCGATTACCAAAGCCGCGTGCAGCGTCCACCACAATCCATTCAATATCGCGCTGCATAGCATAATGTTGTAAGCCATCATCAGCGATAATCAGCTGGATATCTCCATGAGCCTCAAGCAAAGTGGTTATCGCTTGCTTACGATTCGGGCAGACCGCCATAGCCACGCCAGTTGTACCAACGATCAAACAAGGCTCGTCGCCGACGGCACTTGGCAGGCTATCTTTAGTCACCAGCGTTGGCATTTGCGCAGTATCACCACCATAGCCGCGACTGATGACGCCGACTTTGACGCCGCGCTGCTGCAAATAGTGCACTAAGCTGATAATTAATGGCGTTTTGCCACTGCCGCCTACGCTGATATTACCGATGACCATAACCGGCACAGGAGCGCGGTAGCTTTTCAGCCACTCTAGCTGATAGGCTCTACGGCGTATAGCAGTTAGTAGTCTGTATAGCGCACTTAACGGCAGTAACAACCAAAGCCAAAGCGCTTCTCGCTGCCATGCTTTAGTAATTAGTGTTTCTAGTTTCATAGCGCTAACACTACTCTTTATTTGTCATATCAGTCAGATATTCGTTGAGTCAATTATCCTCTACCCTATTGCCAAAAATCTGCTCTAAATCAAAGAAATATAGCTATGGCGTACTACTCAAAATCGCGCTCATACATCTGCGCGTAATAGCCTTGCTGTTGTAGCAGCGAGTCATGCGTACCAATCTCAACGATACGCCCGCCATCCATTACAGCGATGCGATCAGCGGACTCGATAGTGGTCAGGCGGTGAGCGATAACTAAGGTGGTGCGATCTTTCATAACATTATCGAGCGCTTGCTGGATATAATATTCCGACTCATTATCAAGGGCACTCGTTGCCTCATCTAAGATCAAAATAGGCGCGTCTTTTAGTAGCGCACGCGCAATCGACAAGCGCTGGCGCTGCCCCCCAGAGAGCTGCAGTCCTTCTGCGCCTATTTGGCTTTGATAACCTTGCGGCATCTTCATAATAAACTCATGGGCAAAAGCATCTTTTGCCGCGCGCTCAACCTCAGCTTGGCTTTTGGTCGCCAAACTACCATAAGCAATATTCTCAAAGACACTCGTATTAAACAGCACCACTTGCTGATTGACCATCGCAATCTGCGAGCGTAGGCTCTCCAAAGTAATCTCTTCAATAGGCATGCCATCCATCGTGATCTGACCTGAAGACGTCGCTAATGTCCGCGTCAACAAATTGACCAATGATGACTTGCCAGCGCCGCTGCGCCCGACTAGCGCTACCGTTTCGCCTGCTTTTATATCTAAGCTAAAGTCTTGTAGAGCTACCGTTGAGTCGGGATAAACTAAGCCGACTTTATCTAATTGTAGAGCGCCTGAGAGTTTGGGGTTTAAAGTGCCGGTATCTTGCTCCTCAGGCTCATCGATCAGTGCAAATATCGACTCACCAGCTGCGATGCCTTTTTGCAATTTTTGATTGACGTCTGTCAATGAGCGTACCGGTTTACTCAGTAGTCCAGCGGCGGCAATATAAGAGATAAACTCCCCTGCCGAGATGTTATTGATTACTTGCGGACGCAGCGCCAACCACACCACCACCGACATCGCCATCGCCATCAGTAGCTGCACCGCTGGAGTATTAATACTATTGGTCACAACAACTTTCATGCCTTGACGTAGGTTTTTCTTAGACGTCTTATCAAAGCGCTTCGACTCATAAGCCTGACCACCATAGTTTTTGACCACTTGATAGCCGCCAATGACCTCATTGGTGATATGACTGACATCGCCCATCGTTTGCTGAATACCCTTTGAGAGCTTAAGGTAACGCTTAGAGGCGATGCGGATCAGCCATAAGATAGGCGGCAGAACCAAAAACAAAATCAGGGTCAATCGCCAGTTACTGTAGAGTAAAAAGCCTATCAAAGCCACAACCGTTAGACCATCGCGTAACACTGTCTTCATAGAATCGGTACTGGCAGCAGTGACCTGCTCGACATCGAAGATAAGCTTTGAGGAGATGGTACCGGCAGGATTGGCCAAATAAAACGAGCTTGGTAGCCGTAAAAGCTTGTTAAAGACCTCTACTCGCAGCTCATAGACTAAGTTTCTGGACACTAGCGCTGAATAGTAGTTCCCTAAGAAGCTCCCAACGCCGCGCACGAAAAATAAACCAATAATCAACAAAGGAAATAGGTTTTGCTTGGCTTGATCGTTTTGGTTAATTGCGTCAGTAATGTACTGCAGCAGCTTAGCAATCCAAATCTCAGTAGCCGCATTAATCGCAAAGCCAAGCACAGTCAGTAATAGTGCCCACCAATATGGCTTTAAATAACGTAGCAAGCGCAGTAAGGTCTTATGTTTGGGCGGT
>VAPE01008022.1_pt1 | contig 11589 bp, 12 predicted proteins | sample 3393911 | NCBI WGS metagenome assembly VAPE01 (sample SAMN08290436, study PRJNA428436) | hydrothermal vent metagenome | isolation source: Deep-sea hydrothermal vent chimney | place: Atlantic Ocean: South-mid Altantic Ridge | reverse complement strand
TGGACCGGCCGCCCTCAGGGGGAAATCCCCGGATTTCGGCCTTCGGCCTGCATCCAGACTACATGGATTGACGTCGGATCGATTCGTCGATGGGAATGGGGTCAGGCTTGACTTATGGGTATTCGGTGCCTTGGGAAGGGAGGTTGGACCGGCCTCCCTCAGGGGGAAATTCCTGGATTTCGGCCTTCGGCCTGCATCCAGGCCGCATGGACGGCGTCGGACCGATTCGTCGATGTAGTCCGGATCGAGCGAAGCGAAATCCGGGAACTGCCGATGTTGGTCGGGGCGAGAGGATTCGAACCTCCGACCACCTGAACCCCATTCAGGTGCGCTACCAAGCTGCGCTACGCCCCGGAAGCAACCGAACCGGCGGGGTCATGATACCCCAACCGCGAACGAAATGAGAACGCGCCGACGATGCTCCTCAGCGCTTGATATCCTGCAACAGCCCCTCGAGTTCGATGCGCAGTTGCCGGATAATCTGGTGGCTCTTGTGTGCATCGTCCTTCGCCTGCTGGCCGGAGAGCTGCTGGCGGGCCCCGCTGATCGTGAATCCCTGCTCGTAGAGCAGGCTGCGGATCTGGCGGATCATCAGCACGTCCTGATGCTGATAGTAGCGGCGGTTGCCGCGCCGTTTCACCGGCTTGAGCTGGGGGAACTCCTGCTCCCAGTAGCGCAACACGTGCGGCTTGACCCCGCACAGCTCGCTCACCTCGCCGATGGTAAAGTAGCGTTTCGCCGGGATCGGCGGCAGTTCGTTATTGTTGCTGGGTTCCAGCATAGGCTTCCACCCGAGCCTTGAGTTTTTGTCCGGGGCGGAAGGTAACCACCCGTCGCGCCGTGATGGGGATCTCCTCGCCGGTCTTGGGGTTGCGTCCCGGCCGCTCATTCTTGTCACGCAGGCTGAAGTTCCCGAAACCGGAGAGCTTCACCGCTTGGCCGTCTTCGAGCGCCGCGCGCACCTCCTCGAAGAACATTTCCACCAAGTCCTTGGCCTCCCGTTTGTTCAGCCCCAATTCCTCGAAAAGCCGTTCCGCCATTTCCGCCTTGGTCAGTGCCATCGCTTATCCTCGTAACGTAGCACCCAGTTCTTGTTCGAGCCCCGCCACCACCCCCGCGAGGATGGTATCCATGTCCTGATCCGTAAGGGTACGAGAAGAATCCTGAAAAATCAATCCAAAAGCGATACTTCTTCGTCCGGACTCTACACCCCCTCCCCGGTAGACATCAAACAGGATCACCTCTTGCAGGACCTCCGGCGCATAGCGCACGATGCACTCCCGCACCGCCGCGGCGCTCACCGCCTCGTCCACGACCACCGCCAAATCCCTACGATTGGCGGGGAAGCGCGACAACTCCTGGAATGCGGGTATCCGAGCCTCTTGCAGACGATCGAGGCTCAACTCGAAAAGTACCACCCGCTCCGCAACTTCCAGCTCCCTTTGCAACTCCGGGTGAAGAGTCCCCAACCACCCCACGGGGACACCTTCGCAATGGATCCGGGCCGTCTGGCCGGGGTGGAGGGCCGGGTGAACCGCCGGGGTAAAGATAAACCCCTCATTTCGACCCGTCAAATCCATCAGGGCCTCGAGATCGGATTTCATGTCGTAGAAATCAACGGGTTGGAAGGGAAACCCCCACTGCTCCGGGTAGGCACCCCCGGCCGCCAGGCCGCTGATTATATTTTCCTGTTTTATTTCAGACTGTTGCTTAATAAACCTTAGGCCACACTCGAAGATTCTCACCCGTGTCTGCTGACGATTCTGATTGCGGATCAGGACCTTCAGCAATCCCGTCCAGAGACTCGTCCGGAGCACTCCCAGTTCCACCGAAAGGGGGTTGGTGAGCGTGAGCGAATCCAAAGTCGGATCGAGCCGCGCCTGGAACGCCGGATCCACGAAGCTGTAGGTGATGACCTCCTGGTAGCCCCGGTCGACCAGGGCCGTGCGGATCCGGCCCCGCTCGAGCCGGCCCTCCGGCTGCGGGACCATCGTGATGCCGCCCGCCGGCCGGGTGCCGGGCAACCGATCGTAGCCGTATACACGCGCCAGCTCTTCGATAAGATCCACCTCCGAGCCGATATCGAAGCGGTGGGTCGGGATGCTCACCCGCCACTGCGACCCGTCCCGTTCGACCTCCATGCCGAGGCGTTGCAGGATTTCCTCCACCTCCCCACCGGGAAGGTCCACGCCCAGCAGGCGCTCGATGCGTGCCGAACGCAGTCGGACGGCGTCACGCCGCGGCAGATATTCCGGCGCGGCGGTCTCGATCACAGGCCCGGGGCTGCCGCCGGCGATCGCCAGCAGCAGCGCCGTCGCCCGCTCCATGGCCACCGCCTGGATCGCGGGATCGACGCCGCGTTCGAAGCGGTGCGAGGACTCGGTGTGCAACCCGTAGCGGCGCGCGCGACCGGCGACCGCCGCCGGGGTAAAAAACGCGCACTCGAGAAACACGTCCGTGGTCTCCTCGCCCACCCCGGAATCCGCGCCGCCCATGATTCCCGCCAGTGCGAGGACCCGCCGCGCGTCGGCGATCACCAGCGTCTCGGGATCCAGCTCGATCTCGCGGCCGTCGAGCAGGGTCAGGCGCTCGCCGGCGCTCGCGCGGCGCACCTGGATCCCGTCCGCGAGCCGCGCGAGATCGAACGCATGCAGGGGCTGCCCGTATTCCAGCAACAGGTAGTTGGTCACGTCGACCAACGGACCCAGACTGCGCAGCCCGCTACGACGCAGCCGCTCCTGCATCCACAAGGGAGTGGGCGCGCACGCATCGAGACCGCGGATCACCCGGCCGAGATAGCGCGGACAATCCGCGGCGGCCTCTACGGTTACCGGGAACCGGTCCGCGACGACGGCCGCGACGGGGGCGGCGGACGGCGCGGTCACCGTCTGGCGGTTGAGCACACCGACCTCGCGGGCGATCCCCGCGAGCCCCAGGCAGTCGCCTCGGTTGGGCGTGAGATCGAGTTCGAACACCTGATCGTCGAGATCCAGGTAGCGGCGCAGGTCCGTGCCGACCGGCGCGTCCTCCGGCAGCTCCATGAGCCCCGCGTGCTCCTCGCTCAGGCCCAGTTCCCGGGCCGAGCACAGCATGCCCCGCGATTCCACGCCGCGCAGGCGCGCACGGCGGATACGCAGGTCGCCCGGCAACCGGGCACCCTCCCGCGCCAGCGGCACGCGCAAGCCGACGCGGGCGTTGGGGGCGCCGCACACCACTTGGAGGGGCTCGCCCTCCCCCGCTGCGACACGGCATACCCGCAGCTTGTCGGCGTCGGGATGCGGCTCCACCGCGAGGATCTCCGCAACCACCACGCCGGTGAACGCCGGCGCGGCGGGCGTGACCGAATCCACCTCGAGACCGGCCATGGTGAGCTGCCCCGCCAGATCCCGCGTGGAGACCGGCGGATTCACCCACTCGCGCAACCATGCTTCGCTGAACCGCATATCCGCCTTTCGTCCCCATTCGCCCGGCCGGCGGCGCACGACCGTTCCACCGCCGCGCACGCCCCAACGTCCTCGGCGGGCCAAGGCCCGCCCTACCGCGTGCCACCCGTAGGGCCGGGCTTGCCCGGCCGGCGGCGCCGCGCGCCCCGCGTCAGTTGAACTGGCGCAGAAAACGCAAATCGTTCTCGAAAAACAACCGCAGGTCGTTCACGCTGTAGCGCAACATGGCCAGGCGCTCCACACCCATACCGAAGGCAAAACCGGTATACCGTTCCTCGTCGATGCCGACTTTTCGGAACACCTCCGGGTGCACCATCCCGCAGCCGAGGATCTCCAACCAGCCGCTCTGCCCGCATACCCGGCAGCCCGCGCCGGCGCAGATCACACACTCGATATCGACCTCGGCGGAAGGCTCGGTGAACGGGAAGTAGGACGGACGGAAGCGTACCGCCAGATCGCGTTCGAAGAAGCGCGAGAGGAATTCGTCGATCACGCCCTTGAGATCGGTGAAGCGCACCGACTCATCGACCAGCAGCCCCTCCACTTGGTGAAACATGGGGGTATGGGTCAGATCGGAATCGCAACGATACACGCGCCCCGGGGCGATAACGCGCAACGGCGGTTGACGCCGCTCCATCACGCGCACCTGCACCGGCGAGGTATGGGTACGCAACAGCAGACCGCCGTCCAGGTAGAAGGTGTCGTGCATGGCCCGCGCCGGGTGCTCGGGCGGGATGTTGAGCGCCTCGAAGTTGTGGTAGTCGTCTTCGATCTCCGGGCCTTCCGCGACCTCGAAACCGAGTCCGGCGAACAACCGTTCGATGCGCTCCAGGGTCCGGGTGATCGGATGCACACCGCCGGGCCGCTGCCCGCGCCCGGGCAGGGTGACGTCGATACCCTCGGTGGCGAGCCGCGCGTCGAGTGCCGCCCGCTCGAGCGCGGCGCGGCGCGCATCGAGCGAGCGCCGCACGGCCTGCTTGACGTGGTTGATCGCCTCCCCGGCCTGCGGACGCTCCGCGGCGGGCAATGCACCGAGACCCTTGAGGCGCTCGGTGAGCACGCCCTTCTTACCGAGATAGCGCACGCGGATCTGGTCGAGGTCGTGCAGCGCCGGGGCGGCGGCGATCTCGCCTTCGGCCCGTTTCATCAGATCCTGGAGTTCCGGTTGTCTATCGACCATATCCGTTGCCGCCGCGGGGATGCCTGATCGGAATCGCGCGGTGTTTCTTGTGTCGCCGGCGGGCCGAGGCCCGCCCTGCACATCCCCAAACCGCCGCGCCCCGTGGGGCCAGGCTCGCCCGGCTGGCGACGTTTCATATCCACAATCAGACGTTGGGAAATGATCCACCGCCCCGGCGGGGCAAGCCCCGCCCTACACGCGCATCGGCGATCGTGCCACCCGTAGGGCCGGGCTTGCCCGGCCGACGACGCACGGGCGCTCATCTGCCGCGCGAATCCACCGGCACCGGCCGAGCGCCTGCGCCCATAACGAAACGGGGGAAAGGCAGCCTGTCCTTTCCCCCGTCCGGAGGCCGAACCCGCGCACCGCGGGCCGCTAGCCGGGAAGCGCGGCCTTCGCCTGCTCCGCAAGCGCGGCGAACGCCGCCTTGTCGCACACCGCGAGATCCGCGAGGACCTTGCGGTCGACCTCGATCGCGGCCTTATGCAGCCCGTCCATGAAGCGACTGTACGAAAGCCCGCACTCGCGGGCGGCCGCGTTGATGCGCACGATCCACAGGCCCCGGAACTGGCGCTTACGCTGGCGCCGGTCGCGGTAGGCATACTGCGCCGCCTTGGTGACCGCCTGCTTGGCGACGCGGTAGACTTTGCGACGGCCGTTGTAATAGCCCTTCGCCTTGCCGAGCACCTTCTTGTGCCGGGCGCGGGCGGTGACCCCTCGTTTGACTCTTGGCATGACTTATCCCTTCCGGATCCGGCGGGTCAACTATAGGGCAGCATGCGCCGCGCCAACGGCACATCCGAAGGATGCAGCGTCGTGGTGGCGCACAGTGTGCGTTTGCGCTTGGCGCTCTTCTTGGTCAGGATGTGGCGATGGTGCGAATGGGCGCACTTGTAGCCGCCGGCGGCGGTGCGCCGGAAACGCTTCGCCGCGCCCCGGTTGGTCTTCAGCTTCGGCATCGTAGAAACTCCACTTGAATGTAAGCGGTTCATCCGGGATCCCCGGCGACACGCGCCCGGGGCCGGGAAATCCTCAACTGCGTTTGGGCGAGACCAGCATCACCATCTGCCGCCCCTCCATGCGCGGAAACTGTTCCACGGCCCCGACCTCCTTGAGGTCCGCCTCCACGCGCTGCAACAGCCGCCGCCCCAGTTCCTGGTGGGCCATCTCGCGCCCGCGGAAACGCAGCGTGATCTTGGCCTTGTCACCGTTGCTCAGAAAGCGCACCAGATTACGCAGCTTGATCTGGTAGTCGCCCTCGTCCGTACCGGGACGGAACTTCACCTCCTTGAGGTGCGTCTGCTTCTGCTTGCGCCGGGCCTGGTGAGCCTTCTTGCTCTGCTCGAAGCGGAACTTGCCGTAGTCCATCACTCGGCACACCGGGGGATCGGCCTGCGGAGCGATCTCTACCAGATCCAACCCCGCCTCCAGCGCCATTTGCAACGCCTCCTCGCGCGAAATGATGCCTACCGGTTCGCCGTCAGCCCCGACGACGCGGAGCTGCGTGGCTGTGATCCCTTCGTTGATGCGATGCTCTCGATCGGCAGCGATGCTTCAGTCCTCCAAAACAGTGACGCCGCGGCCCGCGACCTCCGCGGCAAGACGCTGAGCAAACACCGCTACCGGCATCGCACCCAGATCCTCGCCGCCGCGCGCGCGCACGGCAACCATACCGGTCTCCTGCTCCCGGTCCCCTATGATCAGCAAATACGGGATTCGCTGCAAGGTGTGTTCACGGATTTTAAAGCCGATCTTCTCATTTCTCAAGTCCGAAATGACCCGGAATCCCTGATTTGACAGAGTTTGTTCAACCTCCCGGGCATAAGGGCCGTGGCGCTCGGTGATACTCAGGGCCGCCGCCTGCACCGGGGCGAGCCAGACCGGCAACGCACCGGCGTAGTGCTCCAGGAGAATACCCACAAACCGCTCCATCGACCCCAGGATCGCCCGATGCAGCATCACCGGGACCCGCTTGCCGCCGTCCTCGGCGATATAGCGGGCGCCGAGGCGCTCCGGCATGGAGAAATCGAGCTGAATCGTCCCGAGCTGCCAGACCCGCGCCAGGCAGTCGCGCAGCGAGAACTCGATCTTGGGGCCGTAGAAGGCCCCCTCCCCCGGCTGGAGTTCCCAGTCCAGGTCGGCCGCGTTCAGGGCCTGCTCCAGGGCCTGCTCGGCCCGGTCCCAGAGCGCGTCCTCGCCGACCCGCTCCGGCGGGCGGGTGGACAGGCGCACCAGGACCTCGTCGAAGCCGAAATCGCGGTAGACCTCGAACAGCAGGTCGATAAACGCCGAGACCTCGCCCTGGATCTGTTCCTCGGTGCAGAAGATGTGGGCATCGTCCTGGACGAAGCTGCGCAGCCGCATCAGCCCGTGCAGGGTCCCGGACGGCTCGTTGCGGTGGCAGGAGCCGAACTCCGCCAGCCGCAGGGGCAGATCCCGGTAACTCTTGAGGCCCTGGTTGAAGATCTGCACGTGGGCCGGGCAGTTCATGGGCTTGATCGCGTAGTCGCGGTTCTCCGAGTGGGTCGTGAACATATTCTCGGCGAACTTCTCCCAATGCCCGGACTTCTCCCACAGGGAGCGGTCCAGGACCGCCGGGGTATGCACCTCCCGGTAGCCGCAGGCGCGCAGCTTGTCGCGGATGTACTGCTCGATGACCAGATAGATGGACCAGCCGCGGTCGTGCCAGAATACCATCCCCGGGGCCTCTTCCTGGAAGTGGAACAGCCCGAGTTGGCGCGCGATGCGCCGGTGGTCGCGCTTGGCGGCCTCCTCCAGACGGTGGAGATACGCCTTGAGGGACTTGCGGTCCGGCCACGCGGTCCCGTAGATGCGCTGGAGCATCTCGTTGCGGGAATCGCCGCGCCAGTAGGCGCCCGCCAGCTTGGTCAGCTTGAAGGCCTTGAGCCGCCCGGTACTCGGCACATGCGGCCCCCGACACAGATCCACGAAATCCCCCTGCCGGTACAGGGAGATCGGCTCCCCGGCCGGGATCTCCTCGAGGATCCGCGCCTTGTACTCCTCGCCCAACTTCCGGAAGAAAGCCACCGCCTCCTCGCGCGGCAGGACCGTGCGGCTGATCGGGAGATCCTTGGCCGCCAGCTCCGCCATGCGCTTCTCGATAGCCTCCAGGTCCTCCGGCGTGAACGCCCGCGCATAGGCGAAATCGTAATAGAAACCGTCCTCGATCACCGGCCCGATCGTCACCTGGGCGTCCGGGAACAACTCCTTGACCGCCTGCGCCAACAGGTGCGCGGTGGAATGGCGAATGATCTCCAGGCCTTCGGGATCGCGGGCGGTGACGATCGCGAGGCGCGCGTCGTGATCGATTACGTGGGAGGTATCGACCAGGCGATCGTCCACCCTGCCGGCCAACGCCGCGCGCGCCAAGCCCGGGCCGATGGACTCCGCCACCGCCGCCACCGTGACCGGCCCGTCGAAACGGCGTTCACTGCCGTCCGGAAGTGTAATTACCGGCATGCCCCGCCCCCGCCGTCCGGACCCGCGCCTCCGGCCCGCCCCCCGCCGGCTCGATATGGAACGACCCCGGAACCAAACCAGGGCGCCCCGCGCACGCCGGACCCCGGCCCGCGCGGAGCACCCTGGAATATCGAATGGTAGGCGCGAGTGGGATCGAACCACCGACCACCACCATGTCAAGGTGGTGCTCTACCACTGAGCTACGCGCCTGACGCAACGCCGAAACGATACAGGAGCCCCCAACCGCGATGCAAGCCATAAGGTGGGGTCAGGCTTGACTTATGGGTATTTGCAGAGGTCCCATCCAAGCCTTCAACCCCTTCTTCGATCCCGGGCTCCGTCCGGAGCTTGCCGATGATGCAATCGGTCGACGGCTTAACTGAACTCGGCCGTCCTCACCCCAGATGCGTGCCCAGATCGGCCAGCGCCAAGTCTTCCGTCTCCAGACCGAATACCCATAAGTCAAGCCTGACCCCGGTGTTTGCGCAAGCCTGTGCGCGTACAGCATAATGATGCTTTGATGATATATGCGGGGCATCACCGTGCGTACGACCTTGACGATCGACGACCAGCTCATTGCCGCTCTCAAGGAAACGGCGCGTCGTAGCGGCAAACCATTCAAGCAAGTAGCCAATGAGGCCCTTCGTGCAGGCTTGCAGGAACTGGCTCGACCTACACCACGCCCCTACCGGCTGCAGCCCGCCGGCATGGGGCAAGCGCGTTTCGGCATCGATCTGGACAAGGCGCTGCACTTGGCCGCCGCGATGGAGGACGACGCCATCGTCCGCGAGCTGGAACAGCACAAATGATGCTTATCGACGCCAATCTGCTGCTCTATGCCGTAAACCGGGATCTGCCTCAGCACCAGGAAGCCCGCGTTTGGCTTGAACGCGTCCTATCAGGCAGCGAGGGCGTGGGTTTGCCCTGGATCGTCCTGCTGGCATTCCTGCGCCTGACCACCTCCGGGCGGATTTTCGAGCACCCATTGACGGTGCAAGACGCCAGTGCCTACGTGGAGCAATGGCTGAACCAGCCCGTGGCCACCATCCCCACGCCCGGTCCTGCCCACTGGCCGATCCTGCGCAATCTCCTGGCGCAGACCGGCTCCGGCGGCAACCTGACCACCGACGCTCATATTGCCGCCTTGGCCCTGGAACATGGCTACACCGTCCACTCCTGCGATCATGACTTCAAGCGGTTCCCAGGCTTAAAACACATCAACCCGCTTGAGCCAAGGGGTCAGGCTTGACTTATGGGTATTTGATAGAGACCCCTTCCAACCCCATCAAGCCATTCTCCGACCCCGGGCTCCCCAGTTTTCCGCCGATGCAATCGGCTGGCGGCTTAACTGAACCCGGCCGTCCCCGCCCCAGGTGTATAGCCCAATCGGCCAGCGCCAAGTCTTCCGTCTCCAGACCGAATACCCATAAGTCAAGCCTGACCCCGGTGTCTCGCGACCCCGGTGATATTCGTAATCGCCCCATCGGCATTCGGTCGTTGTGTTCATTGACAACGGAATTAGGTGTTGTAACAATTAACAACATGAAGGCCGATCTGCTCCTCCACGAGCGTATGGTGCTCAGCGAAAATGCCTTTGCGGATCTGGTCGTGTGGCGGGTACCGCGGGCTGCGCCAGGGAGCGCCCACACGTACAAGTACCGGTTGGCCTATGTGGTGTCCAGCAAGTGCCTGATGCGCTTCGACAACGAGGCTGGTAAGGGCGACCACTACCACCTCGGGGAGGACGAGGTGGCCTACGAGTTTGAGTCGCTGGAGAAATTGCTTGAGGATTTCTGGCGGCTCGTGGACGAACTGGGAGGAAGCGGACCATGAGAACGTTGACTATCGAGGTGGCGGACCGCGGGACCGCGAACAGTCGGTTCCTGTCGGCTATGGCTGGCGAGCGCCAAGGCGAATTCCTGTCTTTCCCTAGTCTGGATCTGCTGCACAAGGTGCTGAGTCCAAGGAGGGTTCGTATCCTCCAGGAACTGCAGCGCCTCGGGCCCATCGGCCTGCGGACGCTTGCCCGGGAGCTTGGGGTAGATGCCGGGAACCTGACACGTGATCTCAAGCAGCTCAGGGAGTTCGGCTTGGTCGTGGAGACGGGGCAGGGGCTTGCGGTGCCCTACGACGAGATCCGGCTGGAGGTGGTAATCAGGAAGGTGGCGTAGTTGGTGAAGAGGCTATGGGGTCAGGCTTGACTTATGGGCATTTGGTAGAGATTCCTCCCAATGCTGTCAAGCCGTTCTTCGATCCCGGGCCCCCAAGTTTTCCGTTGATGCAATCGGCTGGCGGCTTGACTGAACCCAGACCGCTCCCGCCCCAGATGCATAACCCGTTCGGCCAGAGCCCAATCTTCCGTTTCCAGAATAACGAATACCCATAAGTCAAGCCTGACCCCGCCTCTGACCCCGCCTTCGGCTGAGGGTGGACTCGCGGTGCGGGGACGACGCATACTGGCGCCGGGGCGGCCCAGGGGGTTAGGCCCCGACACGACTCGAAGAAGATTCATTGAAACACCTCGATGTCTTCTGCTGCAGGCGCGTCCTCGGGCACCTCGGCAGAAGGGGTGTGACGGGCCCCTTCCGCCGTCGTCCGGTGATGCGCCCTTCGCCCCGGATGCCTGCTCAAGCGCTCTCGATCACCCGCTCCGACCGGCTCACCGCGCAACCACCCGCTCCCGGCCCCCTGACCGCCACCCGGAACGCCGACACGATCCGTGCTGCAGCCCTGGCGCTGCTCGCACTGATGGCATGGTCGCCGGGAGCCCCGGCCGGTAGCCTGAGCGCCATTGCACCCGCCCCGCGTCCACGGTCCTTCGTCCTGCCCCCGCCGCTGGCCGTCTCGCTCGCCGCCGGGAGGGGATTGGTCGCCGGGAATCGTTCACCAATCATCGTCGAGCGTCCGATCCCGCCCGCCGCCGCGGTCCACCGCCACCGGCCCGCGAGCCCGGCGGCGGGCGGCGCCATCCGCCCTCCCACCCCCTGGTACAAGACCTCCTGGGGTATCGCCGGGATCGGCCTGGCCGCCACCGGCGCGGCCATGGGCCTGGACCGGAACATCAACCACTTCGCCCAGACCCGTCTCAGCCACGGCTTCCGCAACCACGCGGCACTCAACATCGCCGATGCGCTCACCGACAGCTCGCTCATCTTCGCCGGCACCACCTGGTTCCAGAGCCCGTGGGCGAGTCCCAAACTCGCCCATGCCTCCAGCGTGGCCCTCACCGCCGGGGCGATCACCACCCTGGAGGTCTTCGCCCTGAAGTCCGCCTTCGGGCGCGAGCGCCCCGCCGGACCCGACAGCAGCCCGTTTCGCTTCCACCCCTTCAGCAGCCGCTTCAGCGTGATCAGCGGCGGCAACGTCGTGCCCATCGGCCGTGGAAACACCGCCTCGTTCCCCTCCGGACACACCGCCGTGGCCTTCGCGATCATCACCCCCTACGCCCAGATCTACCACCAGCCCTGGCTCTACGCGATCCCCGTC
>VAPE01021427.1_pt1 | contig 11601 bp, 10 predicted proteins | sample 3393911 | NCBI WGS metagenome assembly VAPE01 (sample SAMN08290436, study PRJNA428436) | hydrothermal vent metagenome | isolation source: Deep-sea hydrothermal vent chimney | place: Atlantic Ocean: South-mid Altantic Ridge | reverse complement strand
TGTACAAGGTACTTTTCCCTCTAGTACAGGCTCTTTTAGTGATAATATTAACGTAACCTCAAACGGTGGAAACCAAAATGTCAGGATTCATGGTGTTGTTGATCAGATTTCAATATCACCAAGTACAATTACACTATCTGGAATACCCGGAAATCAAAAAACATTTACTATCACTTCAAACATTTCATGGAAAGTTCTTTCCAATATACCAAATTGGTTTAGCTTAGACAAAACAAGTGGATCAAATAATGCTACAATAGTTATTACCGCACAAAAACCATGGCAAGGTACTGACAGAACAGCAACAGTAACTATCGGAAATAATGTTGTAAGTAAATCAATTACTGTTAAACAAACTTCACTTACCGGTATCCAAAACCAAGAGATGAAAAAATCAATCCATGTTTATCCAAATCCGGCCAAAACAAAATTATTTATTGGATTTAAAGATATCATGCTGAAAAACATTTCTATTTTGGTTTACAACGAATATGGTCAATTACTTTTAAAGAAACATTACGATAAGACACCTCAGCAAATCATCAAAATAAATTTGCAGAATTATCGCAATGGATTGTATTATATCCGGTTTAAAACCGACAAAGGAAACGTTTCTAAAAAGTTTATTGTGGAGAAACATTAACCATACAACCCATTTCAACAGAAACCCCTGCGAAAGCAGGGGTTTTGTTGTTTACCAGGGTGAGAAGCCTGTCCCGGTGAGGCGATAGCGGGAAACCCTCCTTTGCGTTTCTGCGGCTTTGCGAGAACGAAAAAACGGAGTGTTGTTACAGAAAGCACAAAATAAAAAACCCAAAACAACGTTTAAGACAAATATTCTGTTCCATTAATTTAAACTAAATAAAAGAAACGATGAAGAAAACAATTTACTTAATAGCTACCATATCACTTGTTTTTATAGCCTGGAATACTTGGGCAGCTCAAAACGAAAAAACAAATGCCCAAGTTGAAAAATCTTACAACGAGGGGAATATGTATGTCAGCTTTTCTAATAAAGCAGATGTCGGGAATCCTATGGGGAGCAATGGTTTTACAAAAGAAAAGGCCAAAACCTTAACATCAATTTTAGATAGTTACCTGCAATTAAAAAATGCTTTGGTTTCTGATAACAGCCGCGATGCCGCAAAAGCCGGACAAAAGTTGCTCGATGCTTTTAGAAACTTCGATAAATCAGCACTTTCAGAAACACAAAAGAAAGAGTATTTAGATATTGAAGACGATGCCGTTGAGAACGCCGAACATATTGTGAAAAACGGTGATAGAATAAGCCATCAAAGGGAACACTTTGAAATTCTGAGTACTGATATAAATGATCTGATAACACTACTTGGTACGGATAAACTGCTGTACCGTGATTTTTGCCCAATGTTCAATAATGGTAAAGGAGCAATTTGGATTAGCGAAACAAAAGAAATAAAAAATCCTTTTCTAGGTAGTAAATCACCATCTTGTGGCGTCATTCAAAAAGAAATTAAATAAATGAGAGTTATTAAGAAAGTCCTTATTAAGAAAATCCTTATCGTTTTGTTGGTTGTTTTCGTGGTGATTCAATTTATCCCCACAAAACGTAACCAAAGTAGCAAGATGCTCCCAACAGACATCACTTTGACATACACTGTTCCGAATAATATACAGGCTATTTTAAAAACCTCTTGTTATAACTGTCATAGCAACAATACCAACTACCCCTGGTACAACAAAGTTCAACCCGTTGGTTGGTTCTTACAGTTTCATATAGAAGAAGGAAAAGAAGAATTAAATTTCAATGAATTTGGTTCCTACTCCATGAAGAAGCGAAAAAGTAAATTAAAAGCTATGGCACATGAAATAAAAGAAGGTGATATGCCCCTGTTTTCTTATACCTTAATTCATAGGAATGCGAGGATCTCCGGAAACAAAAAAGCGCTGTTGTTAAACTGGATAAATAAGGAAATTACCGCTGCTAATCAGGATAAATAATTCATTCTCAATAATTCACGGAATAAATTGTTGCTGCGAAGTATCCTTTCAGAGAAAGTCTCCTTTTGTTACATCGGCAGCCCGGCTTATCTTCTCCTGACTCAGCAAAACGCATCGAATACTCCTCGGGCGGTATGCATGACATGATAAAAAGATAGTTTCTCCAAACGTGTTAAAAAAACATAAATATTATCAAATCAGGACTATTTATCGGTTTTGCTCTTGACTTTTCCTGTAAACGAGTGTAATTTTGAAGATGCTCTTTTTGAAAAACAATATCGCGAGAATATCATAGTCGTTGTAAAATAAAAAAGTCATGAAAACAAATTCATTATTTGATAAAGTTGGGTTATACATTTTACTGTTTGCCACGCTGTTGTTTGCCGCCTCCTGTGCAAACCAAAACACAAAAAAAACAGTAAAAAAAATAGATCAGGAATCGGTTAGTGTTAAAAAGGCAGCTGTACATGAAGAAGTTCAGGATACCGTCATGTTTAAGAAAAAGCTTGCATTTTTTGAAGAATTTGATTTAAACAAGGACAAAAAAATTTCCCAAAAGGAATACATGGCTATGGCTTCTTCAAAGTTTGATCAATTAGACAAAAACCACGATGGCAAGCTGACAGTCAAAGAGTTTGATTTGGTAAGTACTATTGCCCAGAAAGGTCAAAATTACATTACCAAACCTGCCTTCCTTGCCGTTTACGAGAAAAAATTTCAAAAAATGGACAAAAACAAAGATGGTTATGTAACCATGGAGGAACTGGATGTGAGAGAAAATTAATTTTCTTTGGTTTCAAAAATAGTATGACAAACCACATCGATATACTCAGCCCCGGAAGGGGATGTCACAAAACACGAAAACTGCTTCGATATCTGGAAAAGTTTGTCAATAAGTATAATGTCGATGCAGAAATCAACATCATTACAGACTTGAAAATAATACTGACTTACCGCACCTGGATATTGCCGGCAGTTTTTGTTGATGGCAAGCCGGTTGCCCACGGTTACCGACCGTCGGAAAGAAATCTTTTTAAACATTTGAAATCAGGATAACCCGGAACAGTAATTTGAACGCAATAGTTTAAATTCCCAAAAATAATTTAATCATCATTTGTTTTTCTAAAAATAAACGCCGTATGTTTGCGTCATAAAACAAATGAATCATGACCTACGCTAAAAATGAAGCTTTTATACCTGAATTACAGCAAATTGCAGCTTTTGCTAAGGTGCTTGCACATCCGGCCAGACTCGCTATCCTGGACTACCTCGCCGGGCAAAACAAGTGTGTCAGTGGTGACATTACCGAAGAGATTCCTCTGAGCCGCACCACCGTTTCGCAACATTTGCAGGAGCTGAAAAATGCGGGCCTTATCAAAGGAACTGTTTCGGGAACCAGGATTTATTATTGCCTTGAAAATGACAAAATTTTAGAACTGAAGGAGCAAATGCACCGGTTTATGGAGAAACTGGCTTCGCATCAGGCGGCATGCAGGATATGAAAACTCAAATACATAAAAAGTCCTCCGATTTTCAGAGCAGGCTATGTGTTGGATTAAAACACACAACCGCTTCCATATTTCCATCGGGAAGAGAACGATTAAAAATCTTTGCGCTCTTAGCGTAAATTCTTTTCTGCGGTCTTTGCGTGAAATAGAAACGCTTGGTAAATAACGAAATACAAAAATATAAACGCATGAAAATTCTCATTCTTTGCACCGGCAACACCTGTCGCAGCCAAATGGCCGAAGGCTTTTTAAAAGCTATGGACCCCACGCTAAAAGTTTATTCAGCGGGAACCGAACCCGGCGAAAAAGTTCATCCTGTAGCCATTGCGGTTATGAAAGAAGTGGATATTGACCTGAGCAACGGGTATCCCAAACCGGTAGAGATTTTTATCAACACCCCGTTTGATTACGTAATAACCGTTTGTGATGGTGCCAGAGAAAGCTGTCCGGTTTTTACCGGAGAAGTTAAGCATCGCCTGCACATAGGCTTTGACGACCCGGCAGAAACTACCGGCTCAGAAACCGAAATAAAAGCCGTTTTCACCCGCGTACGCGATGAAATCAAGCGTGGTTTTACAAAATTTTACAAAGAAAATATTCAAAATACGCATTGACAAAACAAAAAAAATGAAATCAGTAAAAAGGCTTTCCTTTCTTGACCGTTACCTCACCTTATGGATTTTCCTGACTATGCTCGCGGGGGTGTTTTCGGGGTATTTTTTTCCGGCAGTAGCCGGATTTTGGGAAAATATGAGTTCGGGAACCACCAATTTTCCCATTGCCATCGGCCTGATAATCATGATGTATCCGCCATTGGCAAAAGTAAAATATGAAGAGCTGTTCGATGTGTTCAGTAATTGGAAAATATTGTCTCTCTCCCTGGTACAAAATTGGATTGTAGGGCCGCTGCTCATGTTTTTCCTCGCCGTAGTTTTTCTGCACAACTATCCCGAATACATGACCGGCCTTATTCTCATCGGGCTGGCGCGATGTATCGCCATGGTTATTGTGTGGAATGACCTCGCTGACGGCGACCGTGAATATGCTGCCGGACTGGTGGCGTTCAACAGTATTTTTCAGGTACTTTTTTATTCGGTCTTTGCCTGGTTTTTCATCACCGTGATGCCACGATGGTTCGGCATGAATACTTACAACATTGATATTAGCATGGGCGAAATTGCCCAAAGTGTCCTTATTTATCTCGGCATTCCGTTTGTTGCCGGTATCATCACCCGTTTTAGTCTGATAAAACTCAAAAGCAAAGAATGGTATTCCAAAAAATTCATACCGAAGATCAGTCCGCTAACACTCATAGCCCTGCTGTTTACCATTTATGTTATGTTTTCGCTTAAAGGCGAAGTTATTGTACAGCTTCCGCTGGATGTGGTAATGATTTCCATACCCCTTATCCTTTATTTTGTTATTATGTTTTTCGCCTCTTTTTATATGGGCCGCAAGGCAGGTGCCGATTATCCCAAAACAGTTTCGCTTTCGTTTACCTCAGCCAGCAACAATTTCGAGCTGGCCATCGCCGTGGCGGTGGCGGTTTTCGGGATTAACTCCGGAGAAGCCTTTGCCGCTGTCATTGGGCCGCTGGTGGAGGTTCCTGTGCTGATTTTGTTGGTGAAAGTTGCTTTGAAATTCAGGGAGAAATATTTCTCTGTTAAGGCCTTGAAATAGAAAATTACCCAAAAAGTACAATAAAATAAGACAGCAAAGTTTTGGTTTATTTGAATTTATTATTTGAAGTTTGTTTTTTGAGATTTGTTTTTGAAACTACCCACAGAATATAACAGAGTACTAAAATATTGAGTACATGCTATTTCAAAACGCGTGCTGGTTTTTCGTTTCTTTGCATAAAAAGAGCTTAAAATGAAAATAGGTATCCACACAGACAAAAAAAGGTTTATTCTGGCACTAATTGTCTTTTTGGTGCTTCTTTTGTTTTACCCTTTTCAAAAATCACAGCCCATCCGTTATGTGGACAGGGCAACAGGGCAGATTAAAACAGAACAGGTAGATGCTGGCGGATGGCTCTTCTGGCTATACAATAATCCCATAGGTGAACTTTCGCTACAAGCCGTTGTAAAAAGGAAATTTGCTTCCGAATGGTACGGAAAACGTATGGACAAACCTTCATCCGTTAGCAAAATTGCCCCGTTTGTCAAAAAATATCATATCAATTTAAATGATTTTCAAAAGAAAGATTATACCTCTTTTAACGATTTCTTTATCCGGGAATTAAAACCGGGAGCAAGAAAGATTGATACCAATGAAAATGTGGTTATCTCGCCAGGCGATGGAAAAATGCAAGCTTGGGAAGATATTGAATATCAATATTTTATTGTCAAAGGCTACCGCATGAATCTGCATGATTTCTTGCGAAATGACTCGCTGGCACGTGTTTATGCCGCCGGCAGTCTGATACTCCTTCGGTTAAGCCCGGCAGATTATCACCGGTTTCATTTCCCGGTTAGCGGCACACTTGCGCCTGTTGTAAAAATCAAAGGGGATTATTATTCGGTAAATCCCATTGCGCTACGGCAGGATATCCGGATATTTTGTGAAAACAAAAGGGAATATCAGATCATCTCTTCCAAAAAATTTGGTCACGTGCTGATGTCGGAAATAGGTGCCACTTTCGTGGGAAGTATTATCCAAACCCATCGCGGGGACATGGCAGTAAAAGGCGGGGAAGCGGGCTATTTCAAATTCGGTGGTTCTTCGGTCATACTGCTTTTCCGGAAAGGAAAAATCAACATCGATGCCGATCTGCTGAGAAACACCCGTAATCACCTGGAAACAGAGGTCAGGATGGGAGAACATATCGGTACGGCGAAATAATATCTTATTTTGTCATGCTGAACGATAGTGAAGCATCTCGATGACAGTAAAAAGGGGATTTAAAATCCCAAACTGAAAACCTCCGGATTACAAATCCGAAGGAGCTGCATTTGCTTCGCCACTATTCCAGCGGGAAAATATTCTGCTCTTTCAGATACTGTAACACTTTCTCGGCATTGGTTTCATTTTCCTGCGGTTTGAATTTCAACCGGACATTTTCAGGAACTTCATAAGGCATATCCATTCCGGGAATATTCCGTACTTCTCCTTTTTCAAAGCGCTCGTATAAATCACCATCGGCATGTTTTTTACAATATGCCATATCAGTATCCATATAAATCAAATGGAACCTGCCGGGGCCGATAATTTCGGCCACCTGCTCACGAATACCGGCATCCGGCGAGGCAAACGAACAGATGGTGATGATGCCCTGGTCGTTGAGGATGCGGGCGATGTGTGCCACCCGGCGCAGATGTTCGGCGCGGTCAGCCAGGTTGAAATCCAGCTCCCTCGACAGTCCCGAACGCAACGACTTGCCATCCAGCAATACCACTGTGGCACCTGAGCCCATCAACTCTTTCTCCAGCACAAAAGCAAGCTCATTTTTGCCACTTCCGTAAAGCCCTGTAATCCAAAGAGAAACACCTTTTTGATTGTAATGTTTCTCGCGTTCTTCTTTTTTCACCAGGCTCCGGCCCTCGGTAATCATATTTTTTTCACTGTCGGTGATGCGGGTGGGAAGTGAGTTGCTGTCTAATTTGTCGAGCATCATCCCTACCGCCACGGTGTTATGTGTGATAGGATCGATGAGTATAAAAGCTCCGGTCTGGCGGTTCTTTTTGTAAGAGTCAAAGTAAAGTGGTTCAACGGTAGTCATAATTACCCGACCAATTTCATTCAGTTCAAAGTGTTCAACTTGTTCATGTTCAAGTGTATTTACATCCACGCGGTAGCGAACCTGATCAATTTTTGCCTTAGTGCTGTGGGAATTATGTTTGATGTAAAACTGTGTGTAAGGATTCATAGGTTTCTCGTCCATCCACACCAGCATCGCTTCAAAATGGCGGCTCACTTTCGGACTGTTATCCGGATGAATGAGCATGTTTCCACGCGAAACATCAATTTCATCTTCTAACGTCAGGCTGATACTCTGAGGTGGAAAAGCATACTCAAGGTCACCATCATAAGTGGTAATGCTTTTAACGTGTGTTTTTTTTCCTGAAGGCAACACCATCACTTCATCGCCTTTACGGATGACGCCGGAAGCCATTTTCCCGGCAAAGCCGCGATATTTCAGATCGGGACGGATGACATACTGCACCGGAAAGCGGAAATCTTCAAAATTCCTGTCGCTGCCAACATGCACGGTTTCCAGAAATTCCAGCATACTTTTGCCGTGATACCAGGGCATTTTATCGGAAAGATCCACCACGTTATCGCCTTTGAGCGCCGAAAGTGGAATGAAAGTTACATCCGGCACATCTAGTTGTGTGATAAAATGTTTGTATTCCTCTACAATCTTATTAAAAGCTTCCTCTTTGTAGTCCACCAAATCCATTTTGTTTACTGCGAGTACCACGTGTTTGATGCCGAGTAGCGAAGCCAGAAAAGTATGCCGTTTGGTCTGGGTGATGACCCCTTTGCGGGCATCCGCCAGCAGGATGGCAAGGTTGGCGGTGGAGCCGCCGGTAATCATATTGCGGGTATATTGTTCGTGGCCGGGCGTGTCGGCAATGATAAATTTGCGTCTCGCCGTTGAGAAATAGCGGTAAGCCACATCGATGGTAATGCCCTGTTCGCGTTCGGCTTTCAGGCCATCGAGCAGCAGTGCGTAGTCAATCTCTTCACCGGCATGTCCCACCCGTTTGCTATCGCGTTTCAACGCCGTTAGCTGGTCTTCATATATTTTTTTACTGTCGAAAAGCAACCGTCCGATGAGGGTTGATTTGCCATCATCCACCGAGCCGGCAGTAAGCAGTCGCAACAAATCTTTTTTCTGATCCTGGTCGAGAAACTCTTTTATATCCATGGTTGTGTTTGTTCTGTCAATGTGTTTTCCGCCCGGAAGCGGTGTTCAAAATCGAAGCAAAAGTACGATAAAATGAAGATTGCGAAAGCGGAAAGTTGCCGGCTGATTTAAAGAAAGTTATACTATATCAAACTGATTAGAGTTTAGATAATTTCATACTAATAAAAAAAGAGCCAACTTGTTCTGTATAGAAGTATTGTTTACTTTTAACATCAGGAATTCAGTTGAAATCATGGAATACATCACTTAAAATACTGGCTATGAAAAAGATACTACAACCTTTACTAATAATTCTGTTTTTCCTGGGTTTGAGTTTGGGTGCCATTGCACAGTGTACCCCCGCCGATTCGACTACCTGCCCCGATCCTGAAAATAATGGACAAATCTGTCCCGACAGCCTGAAAAACGGTTACCTCAATCAGGAATACAACCAAACAATAAGCATTTTGGCTCCTCCACAAATTGTAGCACAGGGAATCCCTATCCCCATTAAATACATTAAGCTGGTAGATGTGGGGAATCTGCCACCAGGTGTTTCATGGAAAAGCAATGACAGCACCAATAATTTTTATCCACACATTTATTCATGCGTCTTACTTTCAGGTGTTTGCGCCGATACAGGAACCTATACTTTAAAAATTAAGGTGGGCGTTTATGGTGATTTGAGCGGAACAACTATTAATCTCGGGCAAAACGTCGACTCCACATCGTTAAGCATCACGGTGGAAGCTTCTAACGGGATTGACGAAAACATCTTTATCCGCCAAAAAATCAAGGTCTGGCCAAATCCGTTTGAAAAAGAATTTCATTTGCGGTTTCTATCTCCTTCCGGTCACAGCACGCGGATAGAAATCTATACCTTGTTGGGCCAACGTGTTTTCCGGCACGAATACCTTACTTCACCCGGACAGAATATACTGACGATAGACGGCAATGGTTTACACCAACAACATTATATCATTAAACTTACAACCGGAGGCAAACAATATACAGCTATCTTAACCAAAGCCCCTTAAGTTGATAAGTAATGAAACGGGGAGCAAAGAAAATGAAGTTTTCGATAAAATACCTCTTGTTCTTGTTCTCTCTGCTGTTTGCAGGTGTTGTAGATGCTCAGCAGGGGCAGGTTTCGGGTCATGTTTATGACCAAAGCAGCGGTAAATATCTTACGGATGTATCCATAGTTGTTGACAGTCTGCAGGGCTCGACCACCAACAACCGCGGATATTATGTAATAGAGTTGGATGCGGGTGACTATACACTGCATTTTTCCTTTATGGGATATAAAAAATTCAATAAAAAAATTCATATTCATCCGGGAGGCAAACTGTTGTTGAATGTTAAACTAAGGCCGTTAGCCATCAATTTGAATCCGGCTGTTATTTCGGCAGCTCTTTTTTCTCAGAAATTATCTCGCGTTAGCGTTTCGATGAGTGTGATTAAACCTGATTTTATAGAGAGTCGGAATACCCGGAATATGGCATCAGTTATCAATCAAATACCAGGCATTGATGTGCTTGATGGACAGGCAAGCATCAGAGGGGGAGGAGGTTATAGCTATGGCGCAGGGAGTCGCGTGCTTATGTTACTGGACGGTTTGCCGTTGATTACGGCTGATGCAGATGAAATAAAATGGAATTTCCTGCCCATTGAAACTATAGCGCAGGTGGAAATTATCAAAGGAGCAAGTTCAGCATTGTACGGTTCCTCGGCGTTGAACGGTGTCATCAATTTACGTACGATATGGCCAGGGCTCAAACCTAAAACCACCCTGATTATGTATTCGGGTCTGTATGATTATCCGGAAAGGAGACAGTTAGCCTGGTGGTGGAACGCCCGCCCTATGTTCAGTGGCATAAGGTTCTCACACTCCAGAAAAATAAATAATTTAGATTTGGTGCTGGGTGGCGACGCATACAGCAATGCAGGCTATCGTGAAAAAAATTATGAGCAGCACCTCCGCTTTGATGTGAAACTTCGCTATCGTTCTGAAAAAATACAGGGTTTGACCTATGCGTTGGAAACCATTGTTCAAACGCAAAAAACATCGGATTTTTTTCTTTGGCAAAATGCCGATTCAGGAGCCTTTTTGCAACAGCAGGTTGGTATTACTCCTGCAAAAGGTTTCCGGTTGATGGTTGATCCGCGAATACAATATTTCGACAAACATGGCAACAAACAGAGTTTACTTACCCGCTTTTATAAAGTCCGTAACAGTTTTAATTCAAATCCTGATAAAAACAATGGCTCTGATTTGTATTACGGTGAATACCGCTTTTACAGGAATTTTAATAACAAATTTCATTTTACAGCCGGCGTAACTGCTATGTACGGACAAACCAAAGCAGCGCTATATGGAAATCATTCGAACGTCAATTATGCTGTTTTTACTCAGATTGATGGCAACATTCATCAGAAGTTGTCGCTGTCAGCAGGGCTGAGGGCTGAGTATTACAGCATCGATAATGCCAATGAGAAAACATCAGCCGTTATGCGTCTCGGCCTAAATTATAAGCTGGCAAAATTCACTTTTATCAGAGCTTCTTTCGGACAAGGGTATCGTTATCCTTCTATTGCCGAGAAATTTACAGCTACCAGTGTGGGCGCCATCAATATTTTCCCCAATCCCGCATTGAAATCCGAAACGGGATGGAACTCCGAAATCGGCCTAAGACAGGGATACCGGATTGGAGGTGTAAGCGGTTATGTTGATGCTGCAGCCTTTTGGAGTGAATACAACAACATGATTGAGTTTACCTTTGGTATTTACAAGCCGGACAGTGTCAGGATTCCCACTTTGCGTGATATTGGTTTCAAATCGCTTAATGTTGGTAAAGCACGTATCACAGGACTTGATATTACGGTTTCAGGTGCAGGAAAAATTGGAGAGATGCCTTTGAAATTTTTTATTGGATACACTTACATTAATCCCATCGATTTGAGCGCTGACACGCTGAAAGATAATATTTTAAAATATCGCTACCGTCATGAAGTTAAAGGAGATGTTCAATTGTCTCATCAAAAGTTTTCCGCTGGTCTGAGCATGGTTTACCGTAGTTTTATGGAACGTATTGATAAAGCTTTTGAAGAAAAAATACTGGGACAGGAAATATTACCAGGTCTCAAAGAATACCGCCGAAAATATGATAAAGGAGCGTTTGTTTTTGATTTCAGATTTTCTTATCACCTGAGCCCGGAGACAAAACTTTCACTTATTGTTAAAAACCTTTTTAACAAAGA
>VAPE01037155.1_pt1 | contig 11624 bp, 17 predicted proteins | sample 3393911 | NCBI WGS metagenome assembly VAPE01 (sample SAMN08290436, study PRJNA428436) | hydrothermal vent metagenome | isolation source: Deep-sea hydrothermal vent chimney | place: Atlantic Ocean: South-mid Altantic Ridge | reverse complement strand
AAAGTTGAACCAGCTATAAGCAAAGTTGAACCAGCTATAAGCAAAGTTGAACCAGCTATAAGCAAAGTTGAACCAGCTATAAGCAAAGTTGAACCAGCACCCCAAAAAACAAAACCTGCCATTCAAAAAGCAGAAGAACTTGGAATATCACCAGTTAAAAATGATACATCTTTTCGGTTAAATAATTCTGAAGTAGCTAATATAATGGCGGGATTAACTCCTGATGAACTTATATTTGAAATAGAACAGTTAGATACCGATTTGCTTAATAACGACAAGATCATGTCAAGAATTAAGCAAACAGACAAAAAACTATGGCAGGAATTGAACAAGCTAAAAAAGTTTCTTGATAAGTCAAGGAACATTGAAGAGGCTTATCAAGATATTGCGATGGAATTAGATAAAGAAGGTGTAAGCACTTTAATCAGGCTAAATAAGTTTGCGGAAGCACAAGATATTTCGTATGAGCCCAAACAATTTGGCATAACATCAAAAAAGAGCAGCTTGTTTTCGCCAAAGAAACCAACAAAAAAGAAAGCCGAAGCCCTTTCTTTAGCTCAGTTTATAAAAAAATCTGGGGGCATATCTTCAAAGAAAGAAACCCTTAAGGGTGAAATTAAAAGATACACGATCAGAGAAGGGTACAACCTGATAAATAACAAGAAGGGCAAAACTCTTGACCAATTAAGAGAATTAGCCCAAGAAGAAGGCTATTTGCCAGAAGGCTCAACAGTTAATGATTTGCTTGTCTTGCTGGACAAGGATGTATCGGCAATAAAGGCAAAAACAACAGGTGGACGCATTTATAGCGTAAGTAAGTACTCGGCAGTACTGCCGCTAATAATAGGTGGAATCGTACAACAACAGACGAGCAGTTTTGGTGAGAAACCACCCGAAGGAAAATTGACAGGGGTCAGCACCACTCAGGGCGTAAGAGCAGGCGAACCTTTCCCTTTGTCATTGGTAGAAAATAGAACAGTCAATAGTGTAAATATACCAGCAGACCTAATCCTAAAATATGGCGGCATAGACAGCATAAGGCAAATGTCAACCGAAGACTTTGCACCTGAAGACCTTGCAAGAATTGAGACAGAGACAGTAGGTCCGATTACGGCATTAGGAAGACAGGCGGCATTAACCCTGCCAGGCATTGTTGGCAATAAATCACCTGTCTTTTTAGGGAGGGGAGTTTCATCAGAGGTGAATCTGTCCGAAGTTATTGCCCAAAAGGCAAAGGTGCTTAGAAAGTCTTTGCCTGAGCTGCTGCAAAGAGAAGAGGGGGCTATATTCCCTGTCTCACCACAGCCTGAATTTACAGGCAAGGCAAAAAAAGTGTGGGAGACAATGCAAGAAGCTAAAAAGCTGTCAAAAGCTAAAAGAAAAATGACTCCAAGTATATTTTACCGTATGCTGAAAAGAAATTTTGTTGATATAAGTGCTAATCTTGATGCTGAGCTTGAAAAGTTTGGAGCAATAGGACGAGAAGTACTAGATGACAAACACCTTATTGCTGGGTCTAATAATGCAGCAATGCAGCTTATTGATAAATCTATTAACGAGATACACAACCAGATGACACCGATTGAACAAAAATATTTTGACGCATATATTCAAGCTAAACGCAGCATTGAGATAGCAGGGAATAATCCTAACTTTAAGTTTTCAGGTGGTAATACTGTAGAAGATTATCAGGAAATTCTTAATCAGATTCCCTCAGAAATCAAGACAAAACTTGATAGTTTTGCAAAAAAATATTATGCGGTATTTGATAGTATTATATATGATTTACATGCAGAGGGACTGCTGTCATCTAAACAACTTACAGCACTTAGGGCGAAAGGTAGGCATTATTCTCCACGCCAAGTGCTTGAATATATAGATCCTGGCGCTACAGGTAGCGGGGGAAAGATTACTGTACCTGATAGCGGAATCAAATCGTTATCAGAAGAGGGCACAGAAAAACTGATTGAAACGGATACCAAGCTGTTAATGAAACAAGCCATAGCAAGAAGTCAGCAGAGACTATTTAGGAATAGAGCCAATCAGTCTCTACATCGGTTAGCCACAGATATACCTAATAATGGGTTAGTAACAATAGCCAAGCATAATCAAACCATACCAGCAGGATATGATACCGTTACCGTAATGGTTAATGGCAAACAAAAGAAAATGTTTATGCTGAAAGAATGGGCTGATGAGTGGAAGAAAAGCGATCCCATTCTTACGTCTTTGCAGGCTAATATTATCGGCTGGCTTTCAGGGTCAAAGATTCTTAAGCCAATGGCTACTGGAATTAATCCATTTTTTGCTTTGACTAATATTCCCAGAGATGCTGCACATGTGTTTATTAGTACACAGGAATATTCCAGCTTTCTGCCAAAAGCCATCTTGCAAATGGCTAAAGATGTTGATGCTGTCTTTGAGGACGTTCTTTTTAGAAAAGGGGTTGTTAGGGATTATATCAGAGACGGCGGAGGCATGGAGTTGCTATCATATGTCGGCAAGAGCAAAATAAGTAAAGTGTTAGGATATACTGGAGAGACATCAGAACTTCTAACCAGAATGGCGGTAAGAAGGCGTGCTATGCTTAATGGTAAAACAGCAAAACAGGCTACTGCAATAGCAAGGGGTTATATGGATTTTGCACAAGGCGGTAGTATAGTAAAAATGTTTGATGCTGCCCATCCCTATCTTAATGCAGGCATTGTTGGCACAAGGGGGCTATGGAGAGCTGCAAGAAAAAACCCAAAGCTGTTTGTTTACAAGATGAGCCAAATAGGTGCTCTGTCTATGGGCACTTATTGGACTGCTAAATATATGTATCCAGATTTTCACAATCATCTGTCATCAAGGACAAGGGCTAACAACTTCGTTGTTCCTTTCTTCAAATATCAGGACAAGAACGGAAACACACGATATTTATATTTCAAGGTTGCTAAAGACCAGTCGCAAAGAGCTGCATCGTCAGTCTTTGAAGGTCTTGCTGCTAAAATGTCTGGTGCTGAGGTTGATGGTGATCAGATCGCTATGGGTATTCAGGACGCTATTCCATTTTTACCAACAAGTGTGTTGCCACCTTCACTTGACGCTCTTATAGGGTATGCTGCCAACAAAGATTTTTGGAGGAACAAAGATATTTGGAACGAAAATTACAGCAGGAAAGTGTCTCCTTCTGAAGAGTATACACAATTTACACCATCTGCTTTTGTAAAAATAGGTCAAGCCACAAAAGATACTCCAGTGGAGGTATCTCCAGAAAGGCTTAGATATGCCCTAAGTAGGTTTTTTACAAGTGGTAATATCTATACGGCTATGGCAGGATATGGTTTTGAGTTAGCTTTTGGCGGTTTGCCCAAAGAAAAGAAAAGAATGGTTGCAGATAGAATCGTAAGACAGCCAGGTATTAAACGATTAATTGGCGTAACTCCACCAAGAAGATTAACAAAAAAGGATGAGGAATTAATAATAAAAGAAAACACAAAACAATTTGTTCAGAAAAGAGAATTTGATAAGCTATCTCAAGGTTTTTATGATGGAAATGTCAGCCAGCAAGATCTGAATAAATTCATAAACAAACTACCTCTGCAGGATAGGTTAAGACTAAAGAAAAGACATTTACGTCGCAAGAGACTACAAGATGTACCTGACAAGAAGTGGTGGTTAGACCTTTCGTTTGTAAGTAACCCCGAAGCAAAAGCAACAATCTTTTGGAATAGGTGGAGAACATCCGAGCCAGAAGAAAAAAAACAGCTTTTAGGAATTGCAAGAAAAGCACATATAATTTCACCACGATTTATGATAAGATTTAATATATTGAAGAAAAAAACAGAAAAGGTTTTAAAATGAGAATAATAATTAAAGAAGGTGCAATTATAAAAGAAATACCAGAAGAAATGATACCCGTTCTCTCTGCCATTTCTATGGCATGGAAACTATGTAGAAAAAAGGAAGTAGTAATTACTTCTGGAAGTGATGATGCACCTAACAGAAATAAATACAGTCTCCATCCCCTCCACCTTGCTTACGATCTCAGAACCAGAGATTTATCGGCTTGGGAGACAAAATCTATTGTCAAGGATTTAAAAATTATACTTGGCAGGGATTATGATGTAGTTTTAGAACCAACCCATATACATATTGAGTATGATAAAAAACAGGGATAAAAACAAGCCTTATATTCAAAGAATAAGGCTAATAAAATTAAAACCTAATGGTTTTGTATAGGTAAAGGGATAAGTCTTAAGGAAACGGGCAAATCTTTAGCCTACAAGGATTTTAATTGCAAATAGCAGGTGAGAGAGAGAAAATGCAAGGATGCGGAATGGATAAGGAAGAAATCGGGCGATTTGTAGGGAGAGTTGAGACAAGGTTAGAAGCAATTGAGAGAAAACTTTGTCAGATAGAAAAAAACACCCTGTGCAAGGAACATGAAGTCCGTTTACAGGGTGTAGAGAAAGATATTTATGTGTGGAAGAACCTGCTGTATGTTTTCTCTCTTATAGCTGGTGCTATAGGAGCAAAATTCTATAACATGATTAGCGGCGGGAAATAATTACTTGTTAATTATTTCCCGCTAATATTATTTTTTCGCATTTATAACAATCAATGAAGTCTCCCTCATCGCTCATGATTGTAATCTGATTATCCTTAATGATACCTATAAACAGCTTTTCTTTTTGGGAATCCTCATTTTTTCTGCATTCAGCAATAGCCCTCATCCATTGCAAGCTATGTGTTATCATTTTTGCCCTCCTTTCAATTCATTAATTACTGTTTCTATTCTCTTTATTGTTGTTTTATGCAGTCGTGGTTTAATGCTTTCCCAATTTTCATCAAACCATTTCCAGTTATTTACATCTGGATACTTCCCTTCGTAAACTCTGCTAGCTCCCAACCAATCTGCAATCATTTCTCTAACTGCTCTCTCTGTCATAGGGATTGGTTGGTTATCTAAATACTTTGGGTTACATCTGTTGTGTCCTGTTCTTGGTATCCAGTATTCCCAATGATGGACATGCAAGTTTTGATGGTGCAACCAAGCATTCATAAATCCATTAGGATCATCCGCTTTTCCAAAGAATTGTCTTTGGTAATGCGGTAATTCTGAAGGAATAAACTTACTCCAATCATGCTTGATTAAATCCCACAGGTTAGCTTTTGTCCATAAACCAGCTATGAACACAAATACTTTATGTCTGACTGTTAACCAAACATATCTCATTTTTGCCCTCCTTTCAGTAAGTTACGCTTGCAGTTAATATTGCTGCTGCAAGCCAATAGATTGTGTGCCTGATATCTCCGTCAATAGCATATATGATAGCAGACAGGCAATCCAAGATTATCAATATGGTCGGAAATATAGTTGTCATAATCCTAATTGATTTTTTCTCTCTATATATGGTAATCTTTGTATGGAGTTACTGGGTCACGTATCCTGTGACTAATGTCACATGGGGCATTGACCCAGGACCCAGAACTCCGACTATTTTTCCTCTATCTCTTCATCTATGCGTTTATTATAGCCAAAGAAATGTCCTATGCTATAACCAATCATAAAAATTACACACCCTATTACCCAACCTATAATTAATATTTTCATCTCTATCCCTCCTGCGGGCTATATTAACACCCTCTCCTGCCTGCCCGCTTGAGCAGGAGAGGGGCGGGTGAGACTATCTCACCCTAGGTAAAAATATGTTCATAAACATTTTTTTTATCTTTTATTGGTTGTTAAGTCTCTCAACTGCTGCTTCTCTTACATCCCATTTAGGGTCGCTTTTGGCTACCAACCCTAATACCTTTTTATCTGTAAGCCTCTTAACTGAGGCAAGTCTCACATTCCATTTGGTATCGTTTAGAGCTACCAACCCTAATACCGATTGGTCTGTAATCTTGTTAACTGAGGCAAGTCTCACATTCCATTTGGTATCGTTTAGAGCTACCAACCCTAATACCGATTGGTTGTTAAGTCTCTCAACTGCTGCTTCTCTCACATCCCATTTATGGTCGCTTTTGACTACTTCCCCTAATACCGATTGGTCTGTGAGTCTTTCAACTGCTATAAACCTCACAGCCCAATCGGGGTCGTTTAGGGCTACTTCCCCTAATAGATCTTGATCGGTAATCTTTTCAACGGCTGTAAGCCTTACGCACCCCTTAGGGTCGTTTTTGACTACTTCCCCTAATAGATCTTGATCGGTAATCTTTTCAACTGCTGCCTTTCTTACAGCCCAATCGGTATCGTTTAGGTCATCTTTTTCTTCCGTCTCTTCTTTTTTACAGGACAAACCCTGCTGTAAATATTCGGCTATATGCACATGCCTGTTGTCTGTATGTTCCACAGTGCCAAACAAATCGCCAAGCAAATCCCACAACTTGCTTTGTAACTGTTGCAAGACCTCTCTCTTGCCTATTTTTCTTCCTTCTTCATAGCCTCTGTTAAAGGCATTACTTTCGTTTGTCATCTTCTCCCTCCTTTTCATAAGTCTTTCTAAATATGTATGGTTTACAGGGATATATTTCACCAGCTATCCCTTTTATAATGTAATCTCCATGTTTAGCAACGCGATCACCTAATGTGGGAATAGTTAGTTCTATATAATCCCCTTCTTCCCCACAGGTTTCAGAATAGTCTTTCACCATCCTTGCGGGATTGCTGTCATTTATTATTTCTGGTATCCAATCGCAAAGTTTTTCCCAATTTTTCCAATTCAACTGGATAGCATTAATTATTATTGGTCTCTTCTTGTCTGTCATCTTCTTCTTCCTCCTCTTCTTCGCATTCTTTACTGCAATATTTCTCTTGATTATAAGCCGTACTTAATCTTTCTTCATACAGCTCATAACACTGTTCACATTGCAGTTTCTCTATGATATTTATGGGTCTTCCTCCTCGTATCCTTTGTTAAACTTCTCTTTTTCTTCTTTATAATCTCCCCGTTCTCTCCAAATTGGAGAGAACGGAATGTTTAAAGGGGTTTCATTTTTTACTAGGGTAGTAAAATATACTTTAACCCCAGATATTTCATCACAATCTTCTATTGCATACTCTTCCCCGCAATAAAGAAGAGCATCAGGTTTTTTGTCCATTCTCCTTAAGCCACCTGCAACTCTGTATCTATATATTTTATCCTGATTCCTATAGTTCATATGCTTTCCTCTATTCATTGTTATCCCAGAATATGTTTTCTTCTATCCAATCTATGGTATAGTCAATCAGCCAATATATTCCCATGCCTGTAACCATACCTATCATAAATATTTCCATTTCTTTGCCTCCTCTGTTAGCAATATTTTAGCAGGGGGCGCTGTCCCCCCCTGCCATGATAGAATATTGAAGAACTTAGGCTTAGCGGGTTGACTAGACCTCGCCATCGCCCTGTCTTCTACTCTGTTTTATCTCCCCATGAGAAAGGCACAGAGCTAAAGCCTTATCCCAAAGCTGGTTGTCCTTCTCTTTTCCTTTTCTCTCGTAAATCATTTATTGTTATCATCTTACTGACAATTTCCATTATTTTGTCAGCAAAAACGATATTGCCCCTATCTCTTAGCATATCAGCAATAATTCTAAGCTGGTCTTTTGCATTTATCGTTGATGTATTTACACGATATGCATCTTTTACTATCTGATAATCATCTAATACCATAAAATCTCTTCCTTTTAGCAATACTTTAGCAATACTTTAGCAATACTTTAGCAATACTTTAGCCATGCTGAACACAGGAGCTACCCAATTGGGACATTTCCCCCTTGCAAATATTACCACCCCCTGTATCTTATCTTCTTTCCAGCCTCTTGATATCATTAATCGCCTTTCAGCTTCCATGCTATGACCTGTCGTTAATACATCATCCACTATTAACAACACATCACTTTCTGGGTTGCAGTATTCAGATAGAGCCTTCTCTATCATCTTTCCGCCGTTGGGAATACCTTCCACAACATTAAAGGTAAACCTATTAGCGATGATCCACGCCAAAGTCTCTATGTCCTCATCTGACAAACCATCGCAATCAATCTTCCAATCAAGCGGTATCCCAGAATGGCTTATCATATTTACTCTCTTAAATAAGCTCATTCTCTTATCTCCTCTCTATTTTGTATTATCCTTACGATCACCCCTGCATTCTTTGGGTCAACGACATAGTCCATATCTCTAACCAAAAACCACTTGTCGTCAAGCCCTAACGCAGGGGCTATCGCATCGCATAGTTCATCGTGGAAGTTGGCACAATCTTGGTTTTTCCTCTTCTTTGTCCACCAACACTCCAAAATAGTCTTTTTATTAGGCTCAAAACAGTCATATTTAGCCGATAAGATTATTTTTACCTCTTCCCTATACCTTAATACCTCTTTTGTGAGAAGTGGTAAATTTACATACTTTTTGGCTTTTTTAAGGTATATCCCTTTTCTTGTCGTTCTCTTGTTTTTTGATGGCGGCAGAGGTAACTTTATTTTGAAAGTAATTTTTCGCATTGATACAGACCTCTCTTAGGTTTTTTTTCTCCAACCTGCCAATATTTTCAATGCTGAGATGTTTTTTTAAGAAAACCGTGTCATGGATTGAAAATAACTGTCCAAAGGCTATATTAAGAAGGCAGGTAGGAGCAAAGTCTACGTCTGCAAAGTCGGCTATTACCTTTTGTCTCTCAGTAAGACAAGAGGCTATCGCATCAAAGGTGTCTTGTGCATCTTGTGTGCTTTTTAAACTTACCTTTATTTTTTTCATGGTTATCATTTGTTCCTATGTTTTGACTGCCATAACGGTTTTTGCAAATACCTTTACCCCTGAGATTCTTGTCGCCCCTTTTAGGGCTTTAACTACTGCCCTAATCTTTTTTTCGTCAGGGATGAGATATTCGGGGGGTAGTTTTTTGGCATCTGTAATCGCAAAATCCCAATCTTCTCTTACTGTAACTCCTTTTGTTTTTGGCAGGTACGGTACAGGGGCATAGGACTCTATCATCGATCCTTCTATCACTTCTTCTATTACTTCTGTCGCCTGTACCGTTTTGCCTTTAGCCTCAAGTTTGACAGCCTCTTCAAGTCTAAGGGCTTCTTCTTTTTCTCTTGTCTTTTCTGCCTCTTTCCGAAGTCTCGCTTTTTCTCTTTCCTGCCAATCTATAATTTTTCCCTTTGCGATCTTTTCTGCCTCTATTATTGGCTCAAGATGACAATTGCGTTCTTTTACCAATAATTTGTGTAGGTCGTTCGCTTTTTTTATTGAGGGATTAAAACTCTTCTTAATGTCCTTCTGTAAGAGTTTTACCCCTTTTATAAATTCTATCGCCACATTACATTTTTGTGGCGTGTCAATTTGCATCTGTCTTGCCAGAGACAGTTTTAGTTCTGCCTCTGTATCTACCTGATAGGTATCAGGTAGATTTTTTGACAAATCGTTATGTTCCATCTCAAAAGTTCCTCCCGTTCTGTTTCCACTTGTAGATTTCATAACAAGCAGAAAAGGTTTTTTTTGCACTCTGCAAATCTCCGCACTCTATTAGGCTGTATTTGCCTGTTTTTTTTAAGTACAAGAAATATGCCTTCTCTATTTCTATTCCGTTTCTTTCGCACAGCATGGCATAGCCCGCCACCTGAAGGCTATGCCATGCTTGCACCTGCCCTGTCTTTATGTCAAGCAGCACCTGTTTATTATTCAGGCTTGCTACTATATCAGGTTTCCCTGCATAATTCAGAACAGGGTGATACATCGGCATTTCCGTGTAACGGGCTATATATTTGCTGTCCCGTTCAAAACACAGAAACGCCTCAAAATATGGCAAAATCAGAGGGTCAATGCTGTTAATATCAAGTCTCTGCTCTAGCCAATACTCAATGGCAAGGTGCACAGCTTGCCCCCTGATTTTGCTTACTTCTGTGTGGTATTTGGTTACAATAATTCCCACACTCTTTAATATCTGTGTGACAGAGGGTATAATCTTACCCCCTGCCTCATAGATATGGGTTTCAGGGTTAAAATGGACTTCCTTCATGATCTTCTTGCCTGCCCTTTATTAATTGATCTCTCTGCTCTGGGGTAAGAGCTGAGAGTTCTGCCTGATATCTCTCCATCGCCTTGAGATGTATGTCAGGTATCTCTGACAACATTTTTAGTTTCCCATAGGCAGTATGCTTCCATTTATCACTGCCTTTGAGGAGAGTATTCAGGGTTTTTATTTCCCCCGTTTTAGTGTCCACAAAGGCAGACGCCATTTCGAACACCTTTTTCTGATCATTGGTGTCCGTGCCTGCTAACTGCCGGAGCAACCCGATGATCTTTTTATCAAGCTCTGACATCTGTGGGGTTGCAGTTTGTGGGGTCTGTGGCTGTGGCGGAGTCTGTGGCTGTGGCGGAGTCTGTGGCTGTGGCAAAGAAATGGTAGCTTCTACCTGTACCCCCCCTTCTGGATCGTCTCCTGATGAGAGATTCAGGTTTTGGATTAGACAATACTTCAAAGCCCCCGTATAGGCCTTATAGAGGGCTTTATCTCCATAATCCTGTGCTTCCCCTTCGATCTCTATGGCGTATCGATCTTCAGGGTTATCTACATTGACAAATTCGTATTCCATAACAACAGTTGTTGTTGTTATTATGGATACTTTTTTTTGTCCTTTCCACTCTTTCATTGCTTCTCTTTGTGACGTTTGCACATCTTTCCGCCTCGCCACAAAGTTTATTCCGTTTTCGGCAAACAGGGGTCTAACAGCCGCTGCGATATCCTCTGCCTTTAGATAATCATAGAGCTGCCCTTCATTTTTGCCTCTTTTTTCCAACTGGCTTACTGCCATTCGGACAGCAAGCATCCGTTGGTGGATGTTCTTACTCTTCTCTTCTTTCATACTACCTCCTTCTCTATACAATCAAGACACAATTCCTTGTTCTCATTCCAGTCTTTCTTTTCGACCGATTTATTACATTTTCGGCAGATATATCTTCTGTCTTTTCCTTCCAATCTCCTGACCATACCTAAGATATCCCAGAGTTTGGACTCAAGACTCTGGATTATCTCTCTTTTGCCTATCTTTACTCCATCGGAATAGCCCCTTTTGTAATTATCATTCATCTTGTAATCATTCATCTATCATCTCCTTTTATGCTTCTAAAGATGCTTCGAAATAAACCCGCCATGTTTAAACACGGCGATTTTCTTTACAGTATCCCCTTCTTTTACCTCTTCCACAACCCTTTTAGAAAAAGAGTAAAGAGGGGTAATCTCTCTCTTTAGAAGAGCTGTCTCTAAATCTGCCATTAAATAAGGTGCTCCACCTATCATGGCAAATTTAACTTCTTCTGTGAGAGCAATGAGGGCTAACTCCTCTGCTCTTTTTCTAATATTTTCTTGATCTGGCCTGTCAAGAAAAGTCAGAGCTGTTCTGATTTTCCCTTTCAGGTAATCATCAGGCTCAGCAACGCCTGCTCTGATTTGCTCAGGGGTTGCCTGATGTTGAGTTAAGTTTAAAATTTTCATTTCTTATCACCTCCTTTATCCAATATTTCTTCCTCCTCGATGCGGCACACAGGACAATTACAACCGTCCTGCTCGTAATCCATGATCGCTTGTTGCAAGCAGAAATTATAGTCTATTTCTTTTGTTGTTATCATCTTTTCCTCCTTGATTTTTTT
>VAPE01027368.1_pt1 | contig 11672 bp, 13 predicted proteins | sample 3393911 | NCBI WGS metagenome assembly VAPE01 (sample SAMN08290436, study PRJNA428436) | hydrothermal vent metagenome | isolation source: Deep-sea hydrothermal vent chimney | place: Atlantic Ocean: South-mid Altantic Ridge | reverse complement strand
TTAAAGAAATAGACCAACAACATAGGAAGCTGGTGGAGATTATTAATCTATTATATGAATCATTACATCCAAGTACGGAGAAAGATGAATTAGAAGTTTTGGTCGATATTCTAAACAAAGAAGCCACGGCCATAAACGAGATGTTGGCATATACAATAAAACACTTCAAATATGAAGAAGAACTCTTGTGGAATAATAAATATCCTGAATATTATGAACATAAGAAAGAACATGATTCCTTCACCGGTCAGGTCGAGATGTATAAAAACCATTTCGATAGTGCCATAGAAGTAAATATAAACGAAATGATGAATTATCTAAAGGACTGGCTCCGTGATCATATTCTTGTAGAAGATAAGAAGTACATACCATATGTAAAGAAATAAAAGATTATCGAATAATATCGAATAATATGAAGAACAATCAGGAGGACAATAGGAGGCAGGCCACGTTTTCGTTGTTTATCAACGAGAAAAATTTTGACAAATTGAATTATAGGCGTGTCCTCCTGTGGAGATATAATCCGTGGCTCACGGGTCCGGGATAATGTTTGTTGGTCACATATATCGGGGTTAAATTGGGGACATACACCTTTTTTTTTGGATACGTTGTCGGAATAACCGGGATTGGGCGGGGTATTGCGTCCCGGAGACCCACGCAGCAACTGGCCCGAAAAAGCAAGAAAGACATGGTTGTATATACTGTCCCCGGAACTGGTCCCCCGGAACTGGTCGCCCGGAACTGGTCCGTCCCCGGAACTGTCGTCGGAACTGTCTGTCCCCGGAACTGTCCCCGGAACTCACAAGCTTAGAACGAGACAATGAAAAAATATTTCCTGACTTTATATCATTCTGAATTTCTTGGTAAATATTATACCCATTCATCTTTCGGTTCGCTAACGTCTGGTTAGATAATAATCTAAGGCGGGCTGTGCCCGCAACCCAAGACCAGAAATAATCAGTTCAATTTTTAAGAAAGCTAACTTATTAAGTTTATAAGATTTTATAATGATGCCTTAAAAATTTCTTGTTTTTTTTATGACAGGGTTTCAGGAGTAAGGCACTAATATTTACGGTTAATCTGTACAATAGGTAATTTTAGCAACCAATTTTTGGGATTTTCTTCATATGCTAATATTGTAAATATTTTCGGAAAAGCAGATTCATCTCTCAACCATATAGCTCCTTGGTATTCATTATCTTTTATTGGCAGCTGCATTCTTATAGATTCAATTTTGAATTGTTTGAGTTTGCCAGATGAGACTTCATTTTTAATTAATTCTTCTATTGCTTTATGATCGTGTGACGCCGGTATTGCTGAAAGATCTATTTTCATTTAATTCCTTTGAATACAATTGAATTTGAATCAGATCATGTATAATCGTTTAATTTTTTTTCTAAAGCTAACGTCGGCTGTTGCATGAAATATAGGGTCTGCTCTTGACCTTTCCTGACAGGCGCATATCAATACATTATTGATGAATAAACAGTCAGTTGTGTTGGCAATGAGCTTCTTCTTATTGTGATTTTTTCACGAATACAGGTTTCCTCTTGCCGCATTTTCTTGTTGCCGTTGCCTTTTTAGTTTTATCAGCATCAAGTTGATTTGTTTTTTTTGTTTCTTGCTGTAAAAATGATATGGTAGGGATGATTACCTGCGGCCATGGTCCTCTTGATGTTACAGTAATTATAAATTCACGGGCGGCACTGTACAGCAAGGAAGCACCAGTTACTTTGAGCAGCTTCTCTCGATCCGGAAAATTTTCATCAACCGTAAACAGACCTACCGTTATCAGGTGGATAGAATAAGGAATCTTGGATTTTTCATCCTCTGGCTCGGCAATGATCTCTAACGCAACCTGATAGATACCATTTTCTTCATCGTGCTCAACCGTTGTTCGTACCTCAAAATGTGGGCTGATCTTTTTGGCTGACGGCTCATATTCTGCATCTGCGGCTACCTGGACAAACGGAAAAAAATACTTCTTCAGCTCTAACGGCGGCACGCTGGTCATCCTACGCAACCCTCCAGTTCGTTATCATAATGATACGTCTCTGCCTCTAGACTTCTGCGCCAATCTTGCGACGAGTCGGGTTCTGCTGATGTTTTTAACACCTTGAACCATTGCTGCACCTGTTCTTCTTTAGGGACAACCTGAACATCTATCTTGCCGTCCAATGCCAGAACAAGCTTTGTCATCGAAGCCAACGTAAAATTGGCATTTCCCCGGAATATCTTGGTGATATATGCCTGAGATGTTCCAAGGCGTTGGGCCAGTTCTTTCTTGGTTACCTTCCTGTGCTTCATGAGTTGATAAAGCTTGGTGGTAAAATCAAGAATATTTTTTTCCGTCCAATATGCATCGTCGTTTTCTGCTGCTGCCCATAGATCTGCGAATGAAGAATATTTACTCATCTTTCACATCCTCTTGGATCGTAATATCATTACCGGCCACTGCTTTTTCATATGTTTCTTTGGCAGTAATGGCCGCTGCAATATATTTTTTAGGTGTTTTTTGTGATTTTTTCATAAACACAGTGGTGCAAACTACTACCTTCCTCGCTGCCGGCGAATAAAACCAGAGCAGTCGTAACCGGCCGGCTATAAATTCGTTAATTGCATGTTTATCGTTTACCCTGTGACATATATCTTTTGGTAATAAACGGGGGCCGTCCAGGGAACTGGCCGCATTATCAATAATCGCCAAAAGCCTTCGGACAGACGCCTGATGGCTCTGTGGTAGAGTCCCAAACTCCTCGAGTAATGGACATGATCCGTCAGCGTTGCCTAATGCGTAAAACGCCCAGAAGTCTTTTCTTATCGGTAAAAGCATCAAGCCTCTTAACCTTTAAGTTAAGTTTAAATCCGTTAAATGTCAATCCACAAGATATTGTGGTGTAGGCTTAAAAAGCAAGGAAATATTGTGGGGTCAATTGCATGTGTTACGTGCCGAATGATAAACTTTGCGTCCATTATCAGGGCATGGGCATGGGGTTGTGCCTGCTACTTTTTTCGACAGGAGCATGTCGTGATTTTTTCGCGGATACAGGTTTTCTCTTACCGCATTTTTTTGTTTCTTGCTGTAAAAATGATATGATAGAGATGATCACCTGCGGCCATGGTCCTCTTGATGTGGAAACGGTCCGCTGGGAGCAAAGGGGGCCTTCTCTATTGTCTTTGGGGATATCCTATATTCCTCCTATCAAGAGTTCCGTCTTCAGGTGGCCCCCCCATGATGTGGGGGGCAAGGGAAGGATGAGGGGACGACCTTAACCAATTAAATTACTTAAAATACTTGGGGACAAACGGGGGCTGCGGGAATAGGTTTGTTCCGTTCGCTTCTTTTTTTGCGGATTGGCGGCAAATCCTCGGCCGGGTTACGATCCAGGATTTTCATCTTGCAAAGAAATGCGAAAAATGTTTTCAGCGCATATTGATGATGTCCCAATCGACGGGGGCTAATGCCGGTTTGTTTCAATGTTTTCATCCATGCGAGCAGGTGGGTTCCCTGGCAGGTGAACGGATCGGTCTGTAAGGTCGTTGTGGTAAAACCCAAAACGCTCCGATGCTTGACACATAGTTGTCCACGGTTGATGGCGCAAACTCGGCAACACTGCTGAGTTCCTTGCGGTATTGGTCGATCATGGCAATCATTATCGCACCTCCCGCATGAAGGGATATTTCTTCATATACAAGGCATGCTTATCCGGGTTCAGGTGTGCGTACTTCAGGGTGTTGTGTCTTCTGGCGTGTCCAAGCACGGTCTGAGTGATCGTGGTTCCCGCCACCTTGTTGAGAAGGGTGGCGGCGGTAAATTGGTCCTTCCGGGAACTCAGTGGGTAACCCATCGGGGGCAGGGAAACGCAAGGCTTCTGGCAATGCCCGGTAATGCCTGGTGCTTCGAAATATTTTGAGAAGGGGGAAAGTGGAAGGAAAATCTATGGGAATTTTTTATAAATGTCTTTCCTGTGCCCAATTTTTACAATCAAAATAACCAATCTATTGTCGTGGATTTCATATATTATGCGGTAATCGCCGGATCGAACTTTATGAAAAGAATTATTCCCTTTCATCTTGGTTGTTTTCGGGTCGGGCAGATTGCTGCCAAGTTCTTCAATTTTTTTCTTAATTCGCACCAGATCCCGTTTGGGCAACCGCTTTAGACTTTTCGGCACAGCAGGGCGAAATTCTATAGAATACCGCACAGGTTAAAGCCCCAGTTGTTGCCAGACTTCTTCGGCTGAAATGTTGTCACCTGGTTCTGCTAGAGCTTTTTTAGCATCTTCAATGTCAATATGGTCTTCAATTTGTTGAAGCAATTCAAGTTCATCGATAGAAACCAAAGCGGCAACTTTTTGCCCTCTCCGGGTCAAGACAATAGGTTCCTTGCCGTAAGTGACCTTGTTAACGATATCTGCAAAATTTTTTCGGGCATCTGCGGTAGAAATTGTCATAGTCATGCGCTATCTCCTTTTTTGTACTTTATGTACAAATGGTACAATATGCGCTTGTTGGTGTCAACCACGGCAGCCATGTTAAAAAAAGTAAAAAGAAACAGAGGAAGGAATACGTACGGGATTACGCGGGATTACGGGGATTACGGGGACGTTCGTGTAATAGCGTAATTCCAATCAGTTTCAAGCAGGTAGCCATTATCGAGAGCCAACTTTTCTCCTCTCTGGGCCAGGCGGCTGACGGCCGATGGCGTAATTCCCAGCCGGGATGCCACAAGAGCTGCCGTCAGCCCCAACTCTCTTACCGCCCAATAGCAAAGTAAACTCCGGGCCTGGACGCGACTGGGAATCTTGACACTTTCATATGCCAAGGGGTTGATCTGTTATTTGGGACATTCCCGGCTGGGCCTTACCGGCAAGGAACTGGCCCTGTATTTCAAGATGAGTCAGCCCTCGGTATCCCAGGCTGTCCGGCGAGGCGAAAGGTTTGCTAGGGAAAACAAGCTTAAGCTATTAAGTTAACTCCGTCCCTCTTGCCGTTTGAAAAAATTTGTTTACAGTTTTTCATCATTTCCGTCTTCTCCACCCTTTATGATTCCGTAGCCATTTATTTTCTTCATCAATGATCTTATATAATATCGGCAGGTTAAACTCAGGCTGAGAGATGGAACTTGCTGTATCCCTCTCGTCCCATGTATCCAGCCTGGTCAGCTCTACGATTCCGTTGGTAATGGTGATCGTCTCCCTCGTGCGCAGATTTTTTATGATCTCTTCCCTGCTGCCGATGGGTTTGGAGAAAATCGCACAGGGATAGCATTCTCTAGGGAAATAATAGGGCTCTTTGGTACGACATCTGGAAAAAGGCAAAATTTTGTCGACTTGTCCCGCTCCCCAGCATGCATACCCAGGCTTAAAAATAATGAAACCTGTGGGATCTTCCCTGGCAATCGGGTTCATGATTGCCGTATAAGACGGAATGATAAAGATGCCGTTTTCATCGGTCAGAGCCTCCCGGGCACCGATTTCGCGGCTTGACGGGCCACCCGGACCACCGATCACGTCGGAGGTGGAATAGATCGCCACAACCACAACTCCTTCAAGGGGCTTCCTGGTTTCGGCGTCGATAATCTTTCCCTTGTATTCCGGCTTGTGGAAAATCAGCCAGGCGTGGCTCTCCTGCGGCTGGAGGACGGTAAGGGCAAGGAGTATCAATATCGCTGTCAAAACATGGCGCATTTCTTTCTCTTTCTGTGAGATGAAACCGGATTCATTTGTCAAGAGTGGTCTTAGGTTTACTGGATGGCCTCTGTTGACTAAGTACGCTTGTCTTCTTCAAATGTTCCAGTTTCTCAGGAGTTAACGTGTCCCTGCGTACAGGTTTTTGTACGACTTTTACTATCTTCTTTCCGGAAGACTCCACAACGACCGGTTCCTTTATGGCGTCCCTCCCTCCCTTTGAATGATCCTGTCCGAGCCTTGAAGCCTGGGCAATGCAACCCTTGTATTCCCCGGCGCATTCTTCTTTATCCGCCTTCGTTTTCGCATGCCGGTTGCACCACTGCATGGTTAATGTGCACTTCTCGGCGGCAATCGCTTTGGGGAGCAACAGCAGCCGGGAGTCGGGCAATAAAAAATTGCAGGCCTCATCACGCTCACTCCAGTCGTCAAGCTTCGTCAACCCCACGATTCCGCCGGTAATGGTGATCGTCTCTTTCGTGTGCAAATTTTTTATGATTTTTTTCCTATCGCCGATGGGAGTGGAAAATATCGCATGGGGTTCGCATTCCGGCGGAAAATAAGACGGTTCTTTCCGATTGATGCATGTTGCAAAAGGAAATGCTGTATCATATCCCGATCCGGGCAGGCTCGAATATCCCGGTTTGAATAGAATAAATTTTACATTCTTTTCATAGGCAATGGGACTCATAATTGTCGTATATGCCGGAATGACAAATATTCCGTTCTCATCGGTCAGGGTTTCCCGGGCGCCGATTTCACGGTTTGTTTTCCACCCCGGCCCACTGATTACGTCGGCGGTGGAATAGACCGCCGCAACCACCACCCCTTCAAGGGGCTTCCTGGTTTCGGCGTCGATAATCTTTCCGTTGTATTCCGGCTTGTGAAAGATCAGCCAGGCATGGCTGTCCGAAGGATTGAGGGCGGCAAGGATGCACAGGATCAGGAATAACCCGAAAATTCCGTCTCTGTTGCCTGCCTGATGGATGGTTTTACGCTGCATCATTTCGTTACCATTCAACAGGTATCGGTTTCCCGTTCTTGTCCCACAGGGGAAAGGAGTACAAAGTCCACCCATAGCCGTACATATTTTTATAAACAACAAGGGGAGGGTTCCTTGTGCCGACGGTTACCTGTATCGGCAGATAGTACGCTGTATCTTTGTCAAATTTCAGCAGTCTGATATTTTTCATGTTTTTGCCGATTTCATTTCTTGTTTTTTCGGAAAGGGACTGAAACATTTTGCGAATGGAATCCTGGCCCTTGCCCGGACAATACCTGACCGCTTCTTCAATATTGTTCGCGGCCAGGCTGGCAACCATGTCAGCCCATCTTTTTTTCAGCATGGTGTCCAGTTTGGTGATTTCCTGTTCGCCGGGTGGTTCTTTTTCGCGTTCCTGCCATTGATAATTCATAAATTCCGCCATCTGTTCGGACTGTTGAACAATGACGGGACCAAGTTCTTTTTTTATCCCCGCCACCATGCCCGAAACAGACGAGAGATTATTCCTTGCCCGGATATCAAGCTTGCTGTACACGCAAGACAGATTACACATTGTATACATTGAAAACTGCTGGTATGTGTCAAGAAGATAAAATTGTTCATGAAATTTGTCGTTTTCATGGTTAAATATTTCCGTACATTCCGACACTGTCTCTTCAACGGGAGGAGCTGCAAAAGATGCAAAAACAAGTGAGGGGAGCATTAGACATATAACTGAAACAAGCATGATTCCAGTGTTCTTCACACCGACACCTCCATATTCATTCTATCGGTCCACAAAAGCAGGGCACACATTGCTTTCCTGCCGAAACGGACAGCAGCTTCGAGGGGATTATGGGATTATGTGGGGATTATGGGGACGTTCGTGTAATAGTGTAATTTCTTCTAAGTAAACCCCCGGCTTTGCCGGGGGACAATAAAAGTTTGACAGTTCCTGAAATATGAAGGAGCCTCCAAACTCGTGGACCGCTCAAAGTCACGAGAAGGAGGCTTCAATGAACAACATAAACAGCTTAAGTCACTCAAGGTGGGAATGCAAGTATCATGTAGTTTGGATACCGAAGTGTCGAAGAAAGGTGCTTTTCGGTCAACTTCGGAAATATTTGGGAGAGGTGCTTCACGATCTGGCCAGGCAAAAGGAGAGCAAAATTCTGGAAGGGCATCTTCAGTCAGATCATATGTTATGTGGAGCTCCACATAAAAAATGGTTTCCGAGCAAAGTCCAGGCATAGCAGGATGTGGATGTGTGAAGAAGAATATCACCCAGCCGCTCAACAAACCGATCGCGGTCTTTATCATCGCGAAATATCTTTTTCCGTTCGATGCCCCTGCATATTATATGGTGCAAGGCACCGGGCGCATCGATTCTCGCTTTTCTCGGCATTCGAAATGTATATTAGAAGAGAACGTAAATGACAAGAAAAGAATTATTCCCCGAACGTCCCCCTCCCTTCCCTGAGTTCATCGGCGCTGCTTGATATGTATTTTCTAAGTGGCCGGCAGGTTGTCATGTGCAATAATTTGCAGGGAATATATAGAGGATATGGATAAAAAAAGAGCTGAAATATGCAGTAATCTTTAAAAGCTATACCACTGCCAGCCAAATATTGCGGACAAGATCACCGTATAGGCGAGGAGGACGTAATACCATCGGCCGGCAAACTTGGGAGTTTTAATCGGGGCCACATTCAAAGCGGCCAGCAGCATAAGCAGGATATAGATGAAAATAGAAAAAGCAGTGTGGCTGATTAAGCCATTAAACAGAAAAGCAAAGACCAGGATGATGATGTTATTGTCCAGCGCCAGTCCCATGTAGGTCGATTCATCCACCAGGCCGAAGACATTGAAATAGCTGAGTCGGAGTACCCCCGTCGCTATGATGATAAAGGCTCCGGGCAGGAACCAGGGACTGAAATGTCCGTAGCTCAACAGGATAATGGCCGGGCAAATGCTGAAGCTGACAATGTCGATCAGGGAATCGAGCTGTCCCCCGAACTCCCGCTGTTTATCGTTCCGCCCTTTCAGGCGCCGGGCGATAATGCCATCACTCCAGTCAAAGAATACCGCCCAGATCAGGCCGATCATCGCGGCTGGAAAGATGCCCAGGACCGCATAATAAATAGCGACAACCGCGCATAGAAGCCCTGCCAGAGAACATATGTTCGGCAGATCTTTGGCAAAAGAGAGTATGGAAGCGGGCGAATCTGATGAATGTGGGGCAGCCATTATTCCCTCTCCAGGCCGATAACGTCGCGCAACGCTTCAACCAATCTCCTGTTTTCTGCCTGGGTACGGCTGGCTATGCGGAGATAACGGTCGGATTCCGGCATTGTCTTGTCCTGACAGTGCTTTATGTAGATATTGTGCTTAACAAACAGTTCTTCGGTTACTTCCGGCCCGGATGCGGCCTGATCGGGCAGACGGCAGAAAATATAATTGGCGTCAGGCTGGTAGACGGTCATTCCCCGGACCGTTTGGAGTTGCTTGTAAAAATGGTCGCGATCAGCCTTGACCCTACTGCAGCTATCAATAAACTGCTGACGGTACTGCGGGGCAAGGCGCAGGAATTCTTCTGCGAAACCGTTAATGTTCCAGATATGGAGCCCTTGCCGGACTTTTGCCGCAAAGTCAGGGTTGGCGGTCAGCATGTAACCGATCCGGATGCCGCAGATGCCATAGGCCTTGCTCATGCTCTTGAAAATTGCCAGGTTCGGAAATTTATCAATCTCTTTTTCAAGAGTTTCCCGGTCGCGGTTTTCGGCAAAATCAATGAAAGATTCATCAACGATGAGCATACAGTCGTGGTCTGCCAATTTCTTCAGCAAACGGATAAGTTCAGCTTTCGGGACCAGCAAAGAGGTGGGATTATTCGGGGTGACCACCACTGCCAAACCTGCCTTGCAACGGATGGCCTCTGCAGCGAATTTGTCCACATCCAACTGAAAGGAGGGTGCTTCAAGGGCAAACTCAACTACATTTCCAGTGGGCGCCGCATTGGCGTATTCATTGAACGACGGAACCGGCACGATCAATTTGCGGCCCATTCCGGCGATAATCTTGATAAGCTCTGCCGCCCCATTGCCCACTACAATCCGCTCCGGCGGCTGGGCGATCAGGTCGCCCAGCAGGCCGGCCAGGTCTTTCTGGGCAACGGGATAGCTTAATACCAACTGATGGATGTGCCTGGTAATATGGCTGAAAAAATCCTCCGGCGGAAAATAGAGGTTATAGAGATAGTTATGATCGATGAAATCATGACGCCAATAACCGCCATGCTGAGCGGAAATAAACTCGTAGTGCTGTTGAGCGGTTGAGTATTTATTTGTCATTTCTCAGTATATTTTATCAATGGATTACAGTGATAACGTCGAAGCTGACATCTTTGGCAACGGACACTTCTATGCCGGGATGACGGCGGGAGCCCCTGTTAATTCTGTTAGTGGCAGGTGGCCGGTGATGTAGACCGAACACCTGTTCAGCTGCTCTGAGATCAGCAATGGTATCAATCTCATACCAGTGGTTGATATCAAAGAAAACCGGCTTAAAAGAGAGACAGCCCTCGTTGACCATATCCGCGAAAACAGTCTCATAGTAGCCATTCACCATATTATTTGAAATATGCTGGTCCAATCTTTCCCGGAGCAGTTGCCAGGTTGTGGTGGAAAGACTGTAAATATTGACGGTTTTGTAGTGGTTGTCATCATGTTTGTGAGCGCCGCAATAAAATGCCTTAATCTCCCGGCGGCGATTGATCGTCACCGTGGTGCCGTTCATCCAGGGCTGCAATCTGGCCACTGCGATTCGATCAGGATGGAGCATATCCTTAAGCATTTTCGGGTCGAAAACAAGATCGCTCTCAATCAGCAGAAACGGTTCATCTATTGCCTTTCTGGCAAGCCATAAAGAATAAATATTGTTGGTTGTTCTGTATAAGGGACTGGTGATACAAGTAATTTCCATTCCCCCGGCACGAGTTCCAAGGAAATTACGGATACAGTCAGCTTGATGCCCGACAACCACAACCAAACGCTTGAAATTGTGTACTTGGAGGGAGTGAATCAGCCTCTCAAGAATAGATATTTCATTGACCGGAACAAGGCATTTGGGCGTCATGTCGGTCAAAGGAGAAAGGCGGCTGCCCGTACCTGCCGCCAACAGCAGCGCCGTGCTTACCTGTTCATTCGCAAGACCAGGATAAATAGTCCTGTTTTTCATTTATATTCCCTCCGAAATTATAACCAGACCATGACAGTGACAACAACACGGTGCAGTTTAGGGTGTTGCTATTATTTTCTGCCAATTGTCTCTGGAAAACTAGCTGAAGGGCAAAAAGAACTGATAGCAGGGACGAACGTAAGAGGACGAGGACGACGGCAAAAAGGCATTTAACTGACAGGAAATCAGATGGCCGATTCGCGAAAATAACGATCTATATTAGGATTATATTAGGGTTACATTAGGATGACATCCTCGGTACGTCAAGGTTATTCGCTAATTTCTAAGACGATAAAACAGCCAGAAGGAGTTAAATAATGACCTTGGAACAAGGTGTTATTGAGTTTTAAAAGCCGAGCAGCCGGCCATGTTGAGGGAGAGTGAGGAGGGAGGGAGATGGCAGAGAGCGGGGGGGGGGGCGAAATTGTTGTGACGGATGGCCGAAGAGATACCACCTGAAAGGGCTAGGAGTCTGTCGGACTTTCCCCATTGCCACCTGAAACGCCCAACTTGACAAGCAAAGTTCAAGTGATGCTCCTCCCGCAGAGCGGGAGGCCTCAGTATATTGGGTGACGGCGATTTTGTTAATCAGGTGTTACTGGCGGCGGCAGAAACATTGACTCGCCGGGAGGAGTTGGTCTGTTATTGGGGACATTCCCGGCTGGGCCTTACCGGCAAGGAACTGGCCCGGTATTTCAAGATGAGTCAGCCATCGGTATCCCAGGCTGTCCGGCGAGGCGAAAGGTTTGCCAGGGAAAACAAGC
>VAPE01005857.1_pt1 | contig 11672 bp, 3 predicted proteins | sample 3393911 | NCBI WGS metagenome assembly VAPE01 (sample SAMN08290436, study PRJNA428436) | hydrothermal vent metagenome | isolation source: Deep-sea hydrothermal vent chimney | place: Atlantic Ocean: South-mid Altantic Ridge | reverse complement strand
TTTCCAGTTACCAACATCACCGCTATAAAGAACATCCGCACTACCAAAGCTGCCATTTGCCACATCCAATTTTTGGATATCCTTAGAAATCCTTGAAAGAAGATCCTTGTGGATAGTCAGAGCATCATCATAAACCGGTAATACATTGTCGATGTTTAAAGCCTGGGTATAAGGAATATCTCCCCACATGGTTTCCATACGATCCCAGGTATAGACAGCGAGAATATCAATGATGGTTAATTGATTTTTTTGTGCCGCAATATCGGCAGGAAGAATTGGTTTCTCCATTGAGATCAAGGAGTCAGCACGTTTCAGGTCTTCCAACACATCACGATAATATACGCCCCAGGCATTGTCAGGAACAGTCCGGTTAAAAATGTTATAGTTGCTTTCATCTTCATAGGTAACTTCTGTGAAGTATTGAGCCCATAATTTAAAATCATTCCTGTTCACATTAATGCTGGCAATCTGATCAGAAAGATTTTTTTCAGCATTGGAAAAGAGGGTCTGCCCCGGGACATCAGTAGGGTGCTTAACATCCTTGTTCAAGTCAGCAATTTTTTGCTTTGAACAAGATACTGCTAAAAAGGCCAGTAATATAATTAGTATTTTTTTCATCTTGAATAATGTTTAAAATTGAACGTTAAGATTGAAACCTATGTTACGCACGGTAGGCATTACACCGCTTTGCCATCCCTGGAGATTTCCGGCACCGAGACCGGCTTCAGGATCAGCATAAGGCAGGTTCTTGAAAATAATCCAAAGATTAGTTCCTACTATTCCGAGGGAAAGTGATTTGACTCCCATGTTTTTCAACATCTTATTCGAAAAACGGTAAGAAATCTGAGCTTCTCTTAACTTCACATAGGAAGCATCATAAATATAAGCAGAATTAGGATTACGTGCCCATCCGAAAGGACCACTATAACGGTCAGCATTTACACGTTTAGTGTTAGGTTTCCCGTCTGCAGTAACACCAGCCAAAATAACACCACCTCCATTAGAAATACTATTACGCATTGGATTTCCTAAATCGTTATTACCAACAGTGTTAGGATACAAACCTGTACCTTGTCCATACCATTGGTCTAAAGAAAACAAACTTCCCCCTTTTTGAATATCAATGAGGAAGCTGGCTGTCCAATTCTTATAAGTAAAACTATTGGTAATACCCGAGTGCCATTTTGCATTCACATCACCAATAACATTATTAGTGGTAGATGTTTTTTCATAATAGCCATTAGAACCAACTACTTTTTGTCCATTTTTATAAACAAATTCACGTCCCTGAATAATACCATAAGGCTGTCCGACTGTAGCATTAAGGGTAACACCCCCCTGAAAACGACCAAGCTGCAAATTGTGAACTTTTTCATACAACTTAATCACTTTGTTCCGGTTCATAGACCAGTTTACGCTAATATTCCAACTGAAATCTTTGGTTTGAAGCGGAGTTCCATAAACGTTCAATTCAAGTCCTTTGTTTTCAATTTCTCCGGCATTAACATATTTGGTTGAATAACCGGTAGCACGGGAAACGGCAACAGGCATAATCTGGTTAATAGTATTGGTTTTGTATGCAGACAAGTCGAATCCCAAACGCTTGTGAAGAAAAGTCATTTCCAAACCGGCTTCCATACTTTTAGTCTTTTCCGATTTCAGTTGAGCGTTATTCTTCGTACTGGGAACCGAGAATAAAGTTACACTTCCAAATGGACTTGGCTGAGCGTACGTATCAAACAAACTTGCAAATGGAGCATCGTTTCCTACTTCGGCATAATTCAATCTTACTTTAGCAAAAGGTAACCAATCAGCTTTAAGCAATTTGGAAAAAATAAAACTACCTGAAACAGACGGATAATAATAAATCATGTTATCAAGAGGCAATGTGGAGGACATATCTCTCCGCAAGGTAGCATCTAAATAGAGTAAATTATTCCAGCCGAGTGATATACTTCCAAAAACACCATATACACCAATGGAAGATCGTCCTTCTAAGGGTGCAAGAGGCGAACTTTTTGAATTGGCGATAGCATAAAGGTTTTGTACTATCAGGCCACCGTTGGTTGAAGCATAAATGGAACCTCTGTCGGTACGTCTGATGTTGCTACCAACCATAGCAGTAAGATTCAATTTTTCAGTAATATTTTTGGTAAAGTTAACCAATAAATCATAGTTTGTTTCCATGAAATTCAGGTTATAGCGGGAATAGCCGGAGCCAATAGTTCCCAAACCAATACCGAAAGCGCCCGGAACACTACCGACTGCTTTACGTTGTTCCTGCAACGTAGTATAAGTGTCGAGAGAAACACGGCCCGTTACACTCAGGTAACTGGTAATGTCCCATTTTGCCTGAATATTACCCAACAGGTGGTTGCGGGTATCTGTTTCGTAGTTTTTATAGCGTTCCCAATAAAAGTTATTCCAATAAATAGGCTTTAAGTTTCCGCCTTCGGGATAACTCATATTCCAGGTAATGTTATCACCTGTTTTATCGTACATGGCTTTAAGCTCTTTCACGTCCACATTCATTTCCCACCACTGACGAAAACTGGTTAAAAAGTTGTCATTATAGCCTGTACCGTTACGTCCTGTTGTGTTTTGGCGAACAAAGGAAGCAAAGGCACTAACCTTTAGGTTTTTAAGCAAATTGTGACTTGCAGAAAAAGTAAAGGTGTTTTTTATCAGTTTACTGTTGGGGACAACACCGGTTTGATGAAAGTTTGTATAAGCCAAACGGAATGTGCTTTTATCCGTAACCCCATTTACTGCCACTGTATTGGTGGTAGAAATAGCAGTATTAAAAAAGGTAATAGGACCGTTGGCAGCATTCACCCACGGTTTAGCTTTCTTGTAAAAAGGCGATTGGGGTACAAAAGCATCCCATTGGTAAACCATAAGGTTCGGGTCAAACTTAGTACCGTAAGAAGCATCCTCGGTAGTAGGTACAACATAAACTTTTTTACCGCTGGTCCAGGGCAAAGTCTCGTAGTACAGACCAGGATGGTCAGAAGCGCTATAATAAGGGCCATAACCGGCGCCGTATTGAGTCTGGTAGGTAGGGAAAGTACTTTTATCGATCGTACCTACAGATGTATTGGAACTAAAGCTGATGCCAATACCTTTATTAGCAAGATATTTATCATTCCGCCCGGTTTTTGTGGTAATAATAATCACACCGTTGGCAGCACGGGAACCGTACAAAGCGGTTGCAGCAGCTCCTTTCAGCACGTTGATAGACTCAATATCAGCAGCGTTAATGTCAGAAGCTGCGCTACCAAAGTCAAATCCGGCACCTCCCCGGGATTGATAACGGGAGTTTGTGGTTGTGTTGGTAATAGGAACACCATCAACAACAAAAAGTGCCTGGTTATTACCGGTAAGTGATTTGGAACCTCTGATGATAATGTTGGTCGAACCACCAAGGTTACCACTTGTTTTTACCTGTACACCGGAAACACGACCGGAAAGTGCATTGATAACATTATTAGATTTTGCAGCAGAAATATCAGCTCCGCTAAGGTTCTGCGTTGCATAACCCAATGATTTCTTTTCTCTTGTAATTCCCAAAGCTGTAACCACAACCTGGTTAAGAGCCAAAGAGGAAGATTTCATAACAACATTAATGGTATTGGAAGTACCTATTGGTATTTCCTGGGTAGCCATTCCCACAAAAGAAAAAATAAGGGTATTACCCTCCTTCAGATTCAAAGTAATGGAATATTTCCCATTATAATCTGTAATCGTACCACTGGTGGTACCTTTTACTTGAACAGTAACTCCGGGGAGAGCAGAACCATCATCCGCGCTGGTTACCGTACCGCTAATTGTTTTTGACTGTGCAAAAGCAAAATTCAGCCCTGCAAAAAACAAAAACACAAGCATCATTGTAAATTTCCTCATAATGATAATTATTTGTTAATAATTTAAAGTGTAAAGTTAGAATATTATCACAAAATTCATAAATAATATTAATTTTTTTTAATCTTTCTAAATTAGCATGCTTATTTACTGATTTTCTGGTTATTACACTATCATTCAAAAGCGATGCAGATGTTAACAATCAATTTGCTCTTGAATACTTAGCCGACTATTTGCTCATAATTCACAACATTTCACCATCCCGGTAACACTCAAAAAATGATTTTTGTGAAGAAATTTAACAAAAATTTTCCCTTTTTTAGGGAAATTTTTTGATTGATTCTACTCTTTGCAATATGCATTAAGAGTGAGGAAAAAAATTCTAATTTTGATTACTTCCTATCAATCCGATACATACTAACGTAAATTCGATATAACAGATATTATGTAAAAAATCACGCCTTACTAAAAAGGTTATAGAATAATCTCCGCCACTTTTACCTTATTAGACCAGACTCACTACTATTTAGGGGCTACTGAAAAACTATTATATACCTGATATACAATAAAATAATATATGCAAAATAAAGCACAAGCTTTTTGGTACACATGAGTCCACTCCGGAATCTATTGAAGTGCGTCATTACTTCTCTTGCCTGCTTCAGGCAAGAGAAGTAATCTTCTAAATTGCAATAAGAGCATATTGAGATTGCCGTGTCCTCCTTCGTCGTCCTCGCAAAGACGAATAACGACTTTTCGGAACAGACTCAATAATTTTTTCAGTATACACTATTTAATAACAAATTTCTTTTTGATAACAGACTGATCTACTTTGAGAACTGCAACATAAACACCTTTTTTCAATTGCCTTAAATTCAAAGTATATTCGTGAGAACTATTTCCTACCCTATCCTGTATGTGTCTTACCAATTTTCCCTGCATATCAAAAACAGAAATTTCAAATATTTTTTTCACTTCCGGCACATAAAAATGAACGATACCTGATGATGGGTTTGGATAAATTTTTATTCCACTCTTCCCCGGAAGTTCATTCACAGCGGTAGTCGGAATTCCAAGCCATTTCCATATTCCCCGTGAAGTGGAGTTCAAATTAAAACCTCCGGCCCAGCCCACGGCACTACTATAAAATTTAACCGTAGTATATTGAATAGAATCGTCGAGCATGGTCCAGGTATTTCCTTCGTCCAATGAATAAGCAGAGCCGCTCAGAGCCAAATCCTGAGAGATACCTGTAGAGATTAGTATCCCGGGGGCCTCAGGAATCACTGCCATATCCGATTTAAAATAATCACCGGTGGGGGTTACCGTTGTCCAGGTAGTACCACCATCCACACTTTTTTTTATTTGGTAGCTGGTTATAGTTCCTGACTTATCATACTTTGTGTAAGTAGCAATACCAATACTATCATTATGGAAACCAAGGGTAGAAAAATCTGCCAATCCGGTAGATGCCACGGTCCAGTGAAGTCCTCTGTCCATAGATTTATATACTCTCCCTTTATTAGTCCCAAACCATACTGTGTTACCATAGACGGTATATAAATCGGTATAGCCATATTCGCCGGAAAGTGAAACGGGAATGTTTGCGGTAGAGACCGGTGTCCATTTTACACCTCCGTTGGTAGTCGTATAAATTTCAAAATAATTATTAACGGGATCTCCCATAGTTACGCCATCCTTGTCATCCCAAAAATAAACAACATCAGGGAAAGAGGCTTTATCACTATAAGCAGCTGTAGCCTGGTGATTCCATGTTTTTCCTCCATCATTGGTTGCATAGACGCCCCCATGACCTAAAGACCCTGTTTTGCTGTACATTGCTATCCAGGCATTGGTACTGTCGGTAGCAGTAATGCAAGATACAACATAATCTGTAGGCATTCCGGAATATTTACCTGTTTTCCATACTTTTCCACCATCCACGGTTTTTGTGAACTCCAATGGATTAGTGCTATTACCGGAACCATCGTAAGCATTCGCCCAAACCACATTAGGATTGACTATGGAAATATAGTTAATTCCCCGGCTTTGGGCTGAAAAGCCAGTGGCCTGAGGGAGCCAGGCACCGGAAACCAAAGGAAAAACTAAAATGAAATTGGTTTTGGTTTCCGTATTGGAATTCGCACCATTAGAAACGGTAAGAGTTACCTCATAAGATCCAGGTGTTGAATATTTTATATTAGTTGGATTTTCCCTGATAGAATGAGAAGGACTCCCTCCTTCAAAGTCCCAGCTCCAGGAAGTGGGATTTCCTAAAGATAAGTCGGTAAAGCTCACAACTTCCCCCTCAGGAACAGAAACGGTACCGGCCTTAAAGTTAGCAATTATCGTATGCAGTACCATGCTGTCTTTTACGGCTTCTATGGCTTTAAAAGCATTGATACGTCCGGCACCAAGCTGACCAACATAAGCAGCATTTTTAGCATCGATATTATCACAGGTAGCTTTCATGATGGCAGTAAGTTTCTCCGGCGTTAAAGTAGAATCCTCAGAAAGCATCAATCCGGACAGACCTGCAACAATAGGGCTTGCCATGGAAGTGCCCTCCATATACCCATATTTTGCGGCAACATAATCGACGGTACTGTATATCCCATGTTCTTTTGCATCGCTCCCGCCCGGAGCACAAACATCCACTGCCTCTCCGTACTGTGAAAAGGATGATTTAGCATCATCAGAATTGGTAGAAGCCACTGCAATTACATGATGATAATCGGCAGGATATAAATGGCTTGTGTTGCCATCGTTTCCGGCAGAAGCCACCATTACGCATCCCTTATTATAAGCGTAATTCACAACGTTCTGTCCCGTCTGATAATACCCCGGACCGCCCCATGACATGTTTAAAACATTCGCACCATGATCTGCTGCCCATACGATACCCTGATAACCATAGGACATGGTTTTCCCATCAGTCGAATCGCTGGAAATTTTTACGGCCATCAAACTCACATTAAAACCAATAGAGGCAATGCCAATGTCATTGTCGGTAGCAGCTCCGGCAAGTCCGGAAACATGGGTTCCATGTGTCCAGTCCATTGTCTGCTTTGGCGGGGCGGGGTCTGAATCATTATTTGCAAGATCAATTTTGGCAACAATTTTACCGCTTAAATCGGGATGGTCAACATCAATTGCATTATCGAGGATAGCAATTTTAATATTGGGATTTCCCTTTTGAATGTCCCACGCTTTTGCTGCCTGAATAACATTGAGAAACCATCTATGATTAGGGCTGGAATTATAATCAGGATCGTCGGGCGTATATAAAATCCTGAACAAAGGAGCCTTTTCGGCATAGACAACATTTTTGTCCTTTTTTAAATTACTGATTAAACTGTCAACATCATGGATGTCTTTAAAATAAAGAAGATAAGTCCGTTGTAACTCAGAATCATTGGCCTTATAAAATGGCCGTTTAACCTGTGTAACCTGATATGTGTCTTTTAAGCCGTTTATAAAGGCTAACTTATTGACATTGACAACACCGTTAATTCCTTGATGTTTAAGTGAAGCCGCAGCTTTAAGCTGAAAATAAATTTGACCGTCCACGGCGTTGGGATCAACAGTCTGGGCAAAGAGAGACATATTTAAGAAAACGACGAGAAAAGAAAGATAAAAGATTCCGATAAGTTTTTTCATAATACAGTTGACTAAAAAATAAATAATAAGTAAAAAATCACACCTTCATAAGAAGGGGGCTTTGGTTTACCCCTATTGGGGGCTTTTGATTATTTTCTATTTTTTGAATATAGAACGCCGATTAATCCCGTTTGAAACGGGATAAGCTGATTTTAGAATTTTGAAGTTTTAATTTACTTCTAAAATCGTGATTCCAAGCCAGAGGCATGGCAAGCTGTTAATCGATATTCATCATTTAATTTATTTCAACAAACAAAAAAGCATAGCCAAAGGAACATAACCACACCTAAAGGACATGGTTTTTAGGATGAAATAAAAAAGAGACCATCCCTTACGAAACAGTCTCTTTTTTCAATCAAATACCCGTATTGGGGGAAACCCCTTTCAGGATATTTTCTATTTCTGCCACCACATTGGAGTGTAAAGGGTGGTTTTGGGAGTATTTTTGTTGTATAATACTTCCGCTGTAGGATAGGGATACCTATCCGGAATACCTCTTGAATTCACAGCTGTTAACTCCGGAAAACCGGTTCTGCGATAGTCAACAAACGATTCGGGTTGCAGGTAATCGGCAACGTATTTTTGTTGAATGATTTCCTGCAACGAAGGTGAATCAACCGTACCGGTATAGGTGGCTATTTTGGCAGCGAGCCATGCAGGTGCTGCAGTATCATAATCAGCATCAATTCCCATGTATTTATTTATGCTTGATGTAATGCCTTTGATGATATACTCCTTGGCCTTAGCATAATTACCAGCATCATGATAAGCTTCGGCAGCAATGAACATCAATTCGCTATAAGTCATAAGTTCAACAGGCGAATCCTTTTCTCCGTAATAAATGCCGGCAAAATAATCGCCGCCGTCAGGTGTAGCCTTATAAATAAGACTCCGCGGATCGTTATTATCACTGGTGAGAGAATTAAAGAACCCGACACTGTTTCTCATGTCACCCCTTTGATCTTCATATTGATACATAGGGTTTTGCACAGAGGGACCTGTACCGAATCTGAATGCCATATCGTCGGAGTTACCGGTCATAACATTCTGGTTTTCGATAATACTAATGACAGAAGCAGCCCAGGTACTGTTTTTATTTGACAAATGAAGCGTGTACCTTGCTTTCAGCGCCCAGGCAACTTTTGTCCACGAATCCGTGTTCCCTCCAAAGAAGTAGTCATAATCAGACAACTTAGCATCAAAGACTGTGGGAGTTTGTTTTAAAAGATTGATCGCACTGGAAAGCAGACTTTGAATAGTATCATAAACCTGTTGTTGTGAATCATATTTGGGAGTTAAATTAGCATCTCCTTTGAAAGCATCAGAATAAGGAACAGCGCCCCATAAATCGGTTGCATTTCCCAACCAAACAGCCATCAAAATTTTGGATATTCCACCATAAATGGGGGCATAAGATTTCGGATTTAAGGATTTATCCATCAAAATCTTGGTACTCATCATACCACCCTGAGTATAAAATGAACCCCAGACATTATCCACATCGGACGAATGGTAAATATAGCCATTAATGGCAGCAGACTGACGAGCTGCACCAATAGCATATTGATCCCACATAGAAGTTGTTCCGACAATGTCCATACCGCCGAGGATGTATCCCATTTGGGCTTCGATAGAGGGCAACAGGACAAATCCGGGGACATCAGTAACTGCATTAGGATCCTTGTTCATAACAGGATCCAACCACTTTTTCTGGCATGATGTAACAGAGAACATCACCAAAACGAATGTGGCAATAGATATAATATTTATTTTTTTCATAGTCAAAAAATTTAATAATTTAAACAACAATTAAAATCCTACTTTTAAACCGACAGTATAAGATTTTGTGCCAGGCATATTAAAATAATCAAATCCCTGCGCATTGGAAGCTCCCAATAAGCTTGTTTCGGGATCAATGCCCGTATAAGGTGTGGACAGCCATAAGTTGTACCCTGTGAAGTAAAGGCTAAGATGCTTAATCCAGGTAACATCCTTTACAACAGCTTTCTTGAAATCATAAGAAAGTGTAATCGTACGCAGACGAACCCATCCGGCATCCTGGATATAAGGTGAGGAAGGGCCTATAAAACCACTACCATAACCATCCCAGAATCTCCAGTTTTCATCTAACTTAACTTTTTGGGTATTGGCTGTGCCGGAGGAAACAACATCTCCGGTAGTAGGATCTACATGTCCCATAACCCCTTTCCAAACATAATCTTTGTTACGATCTTCTGTGATTTTGCTCATACCAAAGTAATTCAAAGCACCAACGGTTCCGTTCCACATCTGTCCGCCATGTTTAATATCAATTAAGAATGAAAAACTTAAGCCTTTATATGTTAAGGTGTTGGTAATGCCCATCGTCCATTTGGCCTGAATAGAACCTAACTTGGTGGTAGCAGAAGAAGGAATAGGATAACCGTAAAATTCATCACCAGTATTGTCATCAATTATCAAATTACCCGATTTATCTCTAACCCAATCGGTACCATAAATACTACGATACTGGGTTCCTGCAACAGCTCTTACCTGAGGTTCGGTAAATCCGCCGAGAAACACATTAGGAACACCGGGAGCAAGCTTTGTAACAACAGAATTGGGATTTGACCAGTTTACAGTAACATTCCACAACAGATTATTCGTTTTCACAATATCTGCCGACACTAACAGCTCAATACCGGTAGTTTTCATTTCGGCAGCATTCATATACCTTTGGCCATAACCGGAAGAAGGTGGGGTAGGAACATTCAAGAGCAAGCCACTGTTTACACGCTGGTAATAGTCAGCATCTATCCTAAAACGACTTTTCAAAAAACGAGCATCGAATCCGACAGACCATGATTTGGCTTTTTCAGGTTTTAAGTTATTACTTCCCAACGTATAACTTTCGGAATATCCGGCTACGCCCAAAAACGGGAAACTAATGCCATTAGTCCAGCCATCATTGGCGGCAGCCTGGTAAAAGTAGGTATCGGTATTGTAAGGACTGGGAACATTGGCAGTAACGGCATAAGAAGCACGAAGTTTAGCAAACGAAAGTACTTTTGAGTCTTTCAAAAAAGGCAATTGAGAAAACACCCAGCTGGCGCTTACCGAAGGATAGAAAAACGAATTATCGTTTTCCGGCAAAGTTGTTGAACCTTCGTAGCGACCGGTAACATCCAAATAGAGCATATTCTGATAAGCGAGGGATACATCATAATACCAGGCACGTGTTCTGTGTGAACTTTGCCCCTGATATCCTTTTACATCGTAAGTATTGGAAACATCAAAGAAACCGGGAATAACAAGTCCGTTTGCTTCAGCTGTAACTCTTTTGTAGCGTCTCTGATACAAATTAAAGCCGACCATTGCCGTAAGCGTAAAATCTTTGCTGAGGTCTTTTTTAAAATTAGCAAAAATATCCTGATTAAGGTCCATGCTAAAGTACTCGTTAGGACTGGCATAACCCTCAGGATTACCTCTTGAGTATATGGCAAAATTATTGGTTGAATAATAATTGTAAAAATCAAGACCGCTACGATAGGTTAATTTCAACCATTTGTTAATATTCCATTCGGTAGTAAGTGTACCGAAAACACGGTTAACTTCATCGTTATAATTGATCATGTTTGCCACCCAATAGGGGTTGTCATAGCCTTTACCGTTGCGGTAAGTTCTTTGTTGGCCATGTCTGTATGTCCCGTTAAAACGATATCCGTAAGCATCATTAAAGGTAGGCGGAGTCCTCAATAAGCCTAACATAACCCCGGAAAGGTTACTTCCCTGTTGTTTACGATTAGCGACTGTATTGGTATAATTCATAATAGCGCTAATCTTCAAATTTTTGGCCGGTTTATGAGAAGCATTCAAACTAAATGTTGTTCTGTTTAAGGTATTGTTAGGAACAACGCCCTTAACATTGGTATTAGAGAGAGAAGCATAAAAGGTTGTAACATCATTTCCCCCCGAAACACTAACATTATTGGAAAGGGTAATCCCGGTTTGGAAAAAGTCGTAAGGATTGTAAGTCCGCACTTTTTTGTTTGAAGCGTAAGGGCTGCTTTTCCCGACAATACGACCATTGGGGTCCCAATATTTCATATAATCGGACATGGAAGTTGTCCCTCCAAAGTCATAAATATTTCCTGGAACATATTTCGGATTTG
>VAPE01003933.1_pt1 | contig 11683 bp, 10 predicted proteins | sample 3393911 | NCBI WGS metagenome assembly VAPE01 (sample SAMN08290436, study PRJNA428436) | hydrothermal vent metagenome | isolation source: Deep-sea hydrothermal vent chimney | place: Atlantic Ocean: South-mid Altantic Ridge | reverse complement strand
GTTTGTTTGTTCGCTATTTCGACAATCCCATCCTGCACGAGCAGGGCGATTCGGCGCTTCTGAAGTTACATGGGCAAAATCTGGCATTTACCACCGATTCGTTTGTGGTAGATCCGGTTTTCTTTCCCGGCGGAAACATTGGCAAGCTTGCTATTGCAGGTACCGTGAACGATTTGGCCGTTTCCGGAGCCGTTCCCAAATATCTGAGCGTGGGATTTATTCTTGAAGAAGGATTTCCGCTTGATGAGCTGGAAAAGATTGTGAGAAGCATGTCGGAAGAAGCCAAAAAGGCCAATGTTTTCATCGCTACCGGCGACACGAAAGTAGTGGAAAAAGGAAAGTGTGATAAAATTTTCATCAATACCAGCGGAGTAGGGGAGATAGACGATAACCTATTGGCTATCAGTTCCGGGAAAAATATAAAAGCAGGCGATAAAATCATTATCAACGGCGGAATTGCCGAGCACGGCATGGCCATCATGGCGGCACGAAATGATATGAATATTTCAACGCCTGTTTTGTCGGATTGTGCTTGTTTGAACGGACTTATAGCAGAGGCTTTGGAAGTTTCGGAAAATATTCGCTTCATGCGCGATGCTACCCGGGGAGGACTGGGAACGGTGTTGTCCGAGCTGGTGCGAAAAAAGGATTTCGGCATTCAGATAAATGAGGATAAACTTGTGCCGAAAGATGCGGTGAGGGGAATGTGTGAATTGCTCGGCTTCGACCCGCTTTATGTGGCAAACGAAGGAAAACTGGTGATGGTTGTGGCAGCAAAAGATGCAGACCGGATCGTCGAAACCATGCAGGCTAATCCGCTGGGTAAACAAGCTGCTGTTATTGGCGAGATAACCGGTGAGCATCCGGGAAAAGCCTGGCTCAACACATCGGTTGGTGGTAAAAGGATGATTGAGATGCTTTCGGGGCAGCAATTACCCCGAATTTGCTAGATCTCATACTTTTCATAAAATTTTTGCAGCTCTGTGGATAAATCCTCAAAAGCTACATAGTGATTGGCACATCCTGTTCGCGAGCATAAGCTCACTCTTCCGCCTGTTTTAAGAAGCAATGAAACCATAGGCGCATGGCAAATGCGACATACATCTTTGGTGTTCAGTTCTTTATTGCAGTGTGGACAGGTAAAATCAACAGCCTCCTTTTCGGTAAGAGTTACCTCTGTTTTATAATCAAAACATTCGTAAATGGAACACAGATGAATAATTCCTCTGCTTTCCCTTGTTTGAATGTTTAGTTTAATGGTAGGCTCTCCATGAAGGAGTTCATCCCTATCCATGAGCGATTTTCCGCAAAATGGACATTTTACAGATAATGAAATGTATTTTTTCATGATTTTGTTTTAGTTGATTTATGGTGCAATTTACAAAAAATTTCTAATGAAAGATGTTTTTATTCCTGTTTTTTTTGATTGAAGTTGTTTAAATTATTCTTGCTGAAAACCGTTGCTTACCTGATAAATACCATCTTTGGCTGACAAAATATTTAAACCGGAAAATGCACTTCGGTTTCAGAATATTTTCATCATGGTTTATCAGTTTAATGAAAATATGACCTTATTCTTCTGCGCCGGGAATTTATCCTGGCCTGACTCCGTTTTCCTTTTCAATCCCCGGTCAATATAAACCGGGACAGAATTCTTAGGCTTAATGTCGGAATTATTCGTAAATTTGCGCCCCTATTTTAAACTGAAAAACGAATACATACTTCGATGATAAAGAATTTACCCGGCAACACGGTAGAACGGTTGAGCAATTACCGGCGAACGCTTCTTAATTTAAGGACTGAAGAAAAAACATATATCCATTCACACCAACTGGCGCATTTGCTGAAAATTAATCCGGCTCATGTGCGGCGCGACTTAATGCTCATCGGCTTTTCCGGCGATATTCACAAAGGTTACGACATTTTGAAACTTATTAAAAGTATCGGACATGCCATCGACTGTGTTTATGCACAGAAAGTTGCTTTTGTTGGTGTTGGAGATTTGGGCCGGGCTGTAGCCGACTATTTTAATTATCAGGGAACAAAATTGCAGGTGGCAGCAACTTTCAGGATAGGGCAGGCACCGGGTATGCAGTTTCCTGATGTGAAATGCTATAATATTTCACGAATGAAGGAGATTATGAGAAGGGAAAATATTGAGTTGTGTGTGCTTGCAGTTCCCAATGATTTTGTTGCCGAAGTCTCCAAAACAATTGTTGATGCCGGCGTAAAAGGTATCCTGAATTTTACCTCCGCCCAGCTGAAAGTTCCCAAAGATATTTACGTGGAACATTATGATATGATTAGCAAATTGGAGAAACTGGCTTATTTTACTAACAACGATAACTGCCTTGAAGAATAAATGTTGAGATAACAATATACACATTTTTTAGTCCGAATAATAATGAAAGACACTGGATGATGATGAAAAGTGTACTGGAGACTGACCATTCAAATATGACTTTATTTAATCTATGGCAATGGAGTCAAAATAGAGAATATCAATATCTTACAAACTTTTAAACATTATGAAATTTAAATACTTGTTTCTAATTTTGATAATGCCGTTTTTCACTTATGGCCAAAAAAAGGCTGTTAATAACGGATATGAAAAAGGGTTGCTGTTAAATGGTTATAAGACAGGTGTTTGGCAATATTATGAAAACAACAGATTAATAATCAAAGTGGATTACTCCACCGGAAAACTGATATATCTTACTAAAGATACTTCAAGATATGTTATAAAAACGGAAAAGGGCTGGAAACTTTCAAAGTTGGATATTTATCCCCATTATTTGGGAAGCGATGAAGAAATATTAAGGATTGTGGCCGATAATCTCCGCTATCCGGAAAAGGCCAAGCGAGAATCTGTCATAGGAACCGTTTTGTTAAGTTTTGAAATTAATTTACTGGGAAAGGTGGATAGTGTTCGAATTATTCATGATATTGGAGGTGGATGTGGTAAGGAAGTGCTGAGGGTCTTTCGTATGCTTCCTAACTATTGGCTGGTGGCTCGTAAAGGAGAAAAAAAATACATCGCGCGTTATATCTTACCGGTTCGGTTTCAAATAGGTGCCGGCAGTTTTCGCTCCGATACTGTCTGGAAAAAAGTATCGTTATATGAAAAGCAGGCACTGGCGCAGGCAAAAGCAGCCGTTTATCCCTCAAGGTATCTGGAGACGATTGTTGTTTCTGCCATCGGGGGTGACTAAATATTTGCAAATGAATTATATTGCTGCCTTTTGCAGGCAAATAGCCAAATTTTAGAGAGAGATAGGAAAGTGGAATGGATTTTGTTTTTCTCATTTGAAGAGTGCCGTTTTTTATTATCTTAAATCCGCAGACTAATTCTATTACGGCACCGAACTGCCATTGTTGACAATGCTCGCTTAAAGCTTCTTCTTGTCTCAGACAAGACTACGCCTGCAATTTCGCCTCAGGCGAGACTGTGCTTACCAATCCTGACGCACATTTTGGCACTTCACTATGAAGTAGCCTGCGGAATTTAAGGTATTACCCTGAATGTTATCCATTGCCTGCTATTAGGTATTATGCCGTAATTATTTCTAACTTTACACCTCAAACCAAAAATCAAATTCAAATGAAGAAGATTTCCGTTTTATTGACAGCCATCCTAATGGTTATGACTTTTTCTATTACCCGGGCACAATCCAACCGGCTAATTCCCATTGAGGTTCAGAAAGCTTATGCTGCCGGAACGCGTTCGAAAGATGGCCGGCCCGGGCCAAATTATTGGGAAAACCATGCGCATTATCAAATTAATGCGGAACTGCTTGCGGCAGAAAGCAGCCTGAAAGGGACGGAAAAAGTTACCTATTTTAATAATAGTCCCGACACTTTGCACATGCTGGTTATCAGGCTTTATCAGGATTTTTACAAGAAAGGCGCTGCCCGTGCCTGGAATATTGGCTCTGCCGACCTGACCAACGGCGTCCAAATAGACTACATAAAAGTTAACGGTGAACCGGTTAAAATGCCAGCCGGACAGTATGGATATCTTTTTGGCACAAACCGTTATATCCGGCTGCCTCACGCACTAACTCCGGGAGATTCGCTAACCCTGACAGCCGGATGGAAATTTCATATTCCCAAGACCACCCGGAACCGCATGGGAAACTACGGAAAAGGCCGTTTTTTCATCGCTTACTGGTATCCGCAAATCAGCGTTTATGATGATATCAGCGGATGGGACAAGACTAAATTTAACGGCATTACCGAATTTTATAACGATTTTAATGATTATAATATTCATATCACCACACCTCCGGGTTATGCCGTTTGGGCTACCGGACATTTGAACAACGCAGATGAAGTGTTTGCCAAACCGGTTTTGAAACGGCTGAAAAAGGTAAAAAAATCGGACAAAATCATTGCTGTCGTTACTCAAAAAGACTGGGATAAGAACAAAGTGTTGAAAAACAAAGGCGCCAACATCTGGCATTTTACGGCTAAATATGTAACGGATTTCTCCTTTGCTGCTACGTTGCGTTATAACTGGGCTGCTTCGTCCGTTTTGGTTGATTCGGCTACCGGCCGGCGCGTTCGCGTGGAAGCCATTTATCCCGATTCGTCAGACTCTTTTCAGCGGGCTGATTATTATGCCAGGAAAAGCATTGAATTTATGTCATACGAATGGCCGGGATACGCCTATCCTTTCGAGCACATGACCTCTTTCAGCAACGGTACGCGAAGCGGAGGCATGGAAACCCCCATGATGGCCAACGATGGCGACCCGAAAGATACTACCTCCACTGCCGGCCTGGTGTTTCACGAGATTTCCCATTCCTATTTCCCGTTTTTCATGGGAACCAACGAACGTAAATATGCCTGGATGGATGAAGGCTGGGCTTCCTATTTTACAGGTGCTTTTAGTGAAAAAATGGCCCCGGAGTATCCCTATTTTCATAGGACAGCGCAGCGCTTTAGCCGTACCAGCGGACGGCAAATGGAAATGCCGCTCATGGTTCCTTCCAACCTGATTTGTGATTATTCCTCTTACAGAATTCAGGCTTATACGCGTCCGTCGCTGGCTTATAAGTTTTTGCGTAATGCCCTCGGCGATACTGAATTTAAAAAGGCTTTGCATACATACATGAACCGTTGGCACGGGAAACATCCCATACCATTTGATTTCTTCAATTGCTTTATGAATGCCACCGGCCAGAATCTTATGTGGTTTTTCAAACCCTGGTTTTTTGGTCCCGGTTACGCCGATCAGGCTGTAAAAGAGATTGCCACCGACAATGAAATTGTGATTGAAAATGTTGGAGGTCTTCCTATGCCGGTCAAAGTGGTTTGCAAATATGCCGATGGCTCAAAGGATACTTTTTCGGAATCTACGGCAGTGTGGAACAAAAGACAGGATACGATCAGCATTCAGGCTAATAAAACCAAAACTATTAAAAAGGTTGTTCTCGGAGCACCTGATGTGCCGGATGTGAATCTGAGTAATAACGTTTGGGAAAAGTAGAATGATTTTACCGGGGAAGTAAGCTCTTTAGGATTTGCCTGCCCACCGTACTGCCAAGGCAGGCAGGGCGAGACAGATGCAATTCGAAAGTATTGGAAATAAGGATTTTAAATCCTAATCCGGGAACATCCGGGTTTCAAGCCCGAATGAGCGGAGGTCAGGTTGCCAACATTTGGGTTACACTTGTATCTTGACGGTAATCCCGAAAGTGTTGGGTTGTGAAAAATATTTATTGACAATAATTTGATGACTATGAAAAAATATTTCCTGCTCTTTTTACTTGCACTGTTTAGCATTCCACTCTTTTCTCAGATTGCTCCCGACAAATATTATATTCAGTTTACCGATAAAAACAATTCGCCTTATTATGTGAACCGGCCTTGGAAGTTCCTTACAGTTAGGGCGTTGGCACGAAGAGTAAAATATAATATCCCTATAAAAGAAAATGATCTTCCCGTAAACCCGCAATATGTCAAAGCAGTGGCCGGCACAGGTGTGAAAATCCTAAATACCAGCCGCTGGCTGAATGGCGTAACGGTTTACACTACAGATACGGCGCTTATCGATAGCATCAAAGGCTTTTCTTTTGTCAAAAAGACACTGAAATTTGGCGCTGCAAAGCTGAAACAGGATAAATTCCGAAAAGAAGCGGTGTTGCCGAAAGGGGTTACTCCTGTTTTTAAAGCCATTGATACCATGCAGGCACAGTATGGCTCTGCTTTGACACAAATTAAGCAGCTTAACGGCATTTACATGCACCGGAAAGGTTTCCGGGGACAGGGTATGGTGATTGCTGTTTTGGATGCCGGATACAGTTATGTGCAGACACAGCCTCTGTTTGACAGCCTGCGGAATGATCACCGTATCTTGGGAACCAAAGACTTTGTAAATCCCGGCGGCGATGTTTATTCTCAACATTACCATGGCCGCATGGTGCTTTCGTGTATGGCAGCCGATATGCCCGGAATCATGATTGGTACGGCGCCGAAAGCTTCTTACTGGCTGTTGCGTTTGGAAGATGCGCGTTCGGAAAACGTCATTGAAGAGTACAACTGGGTTTCTGCAGCGGAGTTTGCCGACAGCGTGGGAGCCGATGTCATAAACAGCTCGCTTGGATATATAGATTTTGATGATACAACCTATTCTCATCCGTATTCCGATATGAATGGCAAAACCTGTATCTCCACACGGGGTGCAGAAATTGCAGCAAGCAAAGGAATCCTTGTGGTAAACAGTGCCGGAAATGGTGGACAAAACAGTACCTTTCCGTGGATTGGTGCACCTGCTGACGGCGACAGCGTTTTGACTGTCGGAGCAGTTACTGCTACCGGTGTCAGAGCCTTATTCAGCTCCATTGGACCAACCTGCGACGGACGTATTAAGCCCACGGTAATGGCTATGGGTCAGGGTGATGCAGTAGCCAACTCAACGGATTCCGTCGAGCGTGCAAGCGGAACTTCTTTTTCCTCACCGGTTATGGCTGGCATGAGCGCCTGTTTGTGGGAAGCACATCCACAAGCTACAAACATGCAGATTATTGAAGCGCTGAAAAAGACGGCTACCTTAGCCGGCGACCCCAACTCGTTCATGGGCTGGGGGATTCCCGATTTTGCCAAAGCCGATGTTTACCTGACGGAGATCCTCGGTGTTCCGAACCGGAAAACAGGGGAGAACAATTTAACCACTTATCCCAATCCCTTCCGGGATGGTTTTTCTGTGAAAATTCCTCAAAACATTTCCGGGATGTTCCGGCTGACATTGTATTCTTTGGATGGAAGGAAATTGTTTGTGAGAGAATTCCCGGCCACCGGTTCACGGCTTTCCTTGCACAATGCTTTTCTGTCTCAGCTTAAGCCCGGGATTTATCTGCTCCGCCTTTCCAGTGCGGAAAAGAGCTATTACGGTAAAGTTGTGAAAAGATAGGACCGGAAAAAGACAAATTTCAAACCACAAAACCCAAATAAATTCTAATAATCAATATCAAAATACCAAACAATTGGGTTTCCGTTTAAAAATTGGTTTTTTCGAATTTGTTATTTACCTGCCTCGCCGCTCCGGCAGGATGATTTTCTGATAGAAGACAGACGAATATTAAAATTAAACGCCTGATTCCAAGTCCTTAAGCTCATTTCAAATTTCTTTTACATCCTCTCCGGAAGCTGAATCCCCAGCATTCCCATGGCTGAGCGCAGCACCTGCGAGGTGAAATCAGATAACATCAGCCGCAGGGCTCGTTTGGCGCTGTTTGCTTCTTTCAAAATGGACAAATCGTGGTAAAGCTGGTTGTACTCTTTGGCAAGCTCATAGCAGTAATTGGCAATTTGTGCCGGACTGTAACCCTCAGCGGCAGCGCTTACAACCTGCGGGAAATCGTACAGCAGTTTTATAAGCGTTTTCTCTTTTTTTTCCAGAGATAATCCTGAGATGTCTTCCGTTTCGGGAGAGATGCCGGCAGCAGCAGCTTTCCGGATGACCGAACGAATGCGGGCGTGTGTGTATTGGATAAACGAACCGGTATTACCGTTGAAGTCGATGGATTCTACCGGATTGAAAAGCATGGTTTTCTTCGGGTCTACTTTCAAAATAAAATATTTCAAAGCGCCAAGACCAATCATTTCAAAAAGTTTAGAGGATTCTTCCGGGGTAAAATCATTGAACTTCCCGAGTTCCTGGGAAGTCTTTCGTGCTGTCGCTGCCATCTCTTCCATCAGGTCATCGGCATCCACTACTGTGCCTTCGCGCGATTTCATCTTGCCGTGCGGTAACTCCACCATGCCGTACGAAAGATGATAAATACCTTCTGCCCAGCTTTTGCCCAGCTTTCTAAAAATACTTTGCAGCACCTCGAAATGATAATTCTGTTCGTTACCTACTACATATATAAGCTTTTGCGGGTGGAAATCGTTATAACGCAACTGCGCCGTTCCAATGTCCTGTGTCATGTAAACGGAAGTGCCGTCGGCGCGGAGCAGCAGTTTTTCATCCAGTCCTTCATCGGTCAGGTCGCACCACACGGAACCATCTTCCTTTTTGTAAAAGGTACCTTTTTCCAGTCCTTCGTTTACCAGCGCTTTGCCGTGCAGATAAGTCTCCGATTCGTAATAAATCTTATCAAAATCAATACCCATGCGCTTGTAAGTCATATCGAAACCTGCATAAACCCAGCTGTTCATCTCTTTCCACAGCTGACGCACTTCTGCGTCACCGGCTTCCCATTTTACGAGCATCTCTTTGGCTTCGAGGATGAGCGGCGCCTTTTGAGCAGCCTCTTTTTCGTCCATGCCTTGTTCTCTCAACCGGGCGATCTCCTTTTTGTACTCCTTATCAAAAAGTACATAAAAGTTTCCCACCAACTTGTCGCCTTTCTGACCGGTGCTTTCCGGTGTTTTCCCATTGCCCCATTTCTGCCAGGCAACCATGGATTTGCAGATATGAATGCCACGGTCGTTTACCAGGTTGACTTTGATTACTTTTTTTCCGCTGGCTTTCAATATTTCGGCCACCGACCAGCCCAGCAGGTTGTTGCGAACATGTCCCAAATGCAGCGGCTTGTTTGTATTGGGAGAGGAGTACTCAATCACCACCGGCGGCTCATCCTGTTGTGGCTTAAAGCCGAAATTTTTCTCTCCGGCAACCGTCTTGAAAAAGGAGAGCCAGTAAGTATCGTCAATTTCCAAGTTCAGAAATCCTTTGATGACGTTGTAAGCTTTCACTTCATCCAATTGTTCCGTCAGCCATTGTCCCAGCTCGTTGGCAGTGGGTTCGGGTGCTTTGTGCGACAGACGCAACAGCGGGAAGACCACAACGGTCAGGTCGCCCACAAACTCCGTACGGGTTTTCTGTATCTGAAAAATTTCCGGTTGCACCTCTTGTCGGTACAGCGTTTTTACAGCTTTTGTCAGGGTTTCTGCCAGTTTGGATTCAATCATATTACTCTGCTTTTTTGAAGGTGCAAAATTAGGAAAAAATGCCGGATGTGAACGTTCTGACCTTTCAAGTGGCCTTACAACTGTATGGTTGTAAAAAAAGAGAAAAGAAGGAACAAAAAGCCAAGAGCTCGAAGATAGAATTTTGCGAAGCTGCTTGCATGAGTTTTTTAATAAGACAATAAATTTGAATAAGGCAGCTGAAGCAACCTCCCCGTACAAAAGGGTAGTTTTGTGGAGAGATGAATTCCTCTCACGCAGCTATTCCGGATTTCCCGCATTTGTCTATTTTTGCGCCATTACAAAAAATATCAGCAAAAATCAATTCCATGAAAGAAGCAACAGATGCCCTTTTCCTGTCCCAGCAACGAGCTGAAATTACGGAATATCAGGTCTATACACGTTTGAGCGAACTTTGCAAAGATGAAAAAACAAAGCCGTTTTAAAAGCCATTTCAAGAGATGAGTTGCAGCATTACCGTACCTGGAAAAATATTACCAAACAGGAACAGAAACCCCGTCAGTGGAAAGTATTCTGGTATGTTATGCTGGCCCGTCTTTTAGGGTTGAGCTTTGCGCTGAAACTCATGGAGAGCGGTGAAATTCATGCGCAGGCATTCTACGAGAAAGCAGCCGAAAAGCATCCGGAAGTAAGCAGGATTGCTCAGGACGAAGAGGCACACGAAAAGGAACTCCTCGGTATTTTGAACGACAAACGGCTTGCTTACGTAGGCGCCATCATGCTGGGGCTGAACGATGCTCTGGTGGAACTGACCGGAACGCTGGTGGGGCTGAGTTTTGCATTCAGCGATAACCTCGTTATCGGTATTACCGGCCTGATCATGGGAATTGCCGCAGCTTTGTCCATGGCATCGTCCGGCTATCTCGCCTCGCAGGAAGAGGAGGAAAAAGAGGATGTCAATCCCGTTACCGCCGCCATATACACGGGCGTGGCCTATCTGATAACAATGCTGCTGCTCTTTCCCTATTTCCTGATTCCAGCACCAAAAATGCTATAGTCATCATGCTGGGCATGACGCTGCTCATCATTGCCACTTACGATTATTACATTTCGGTGGCCAAAGAGGTCAATTTCACGAAGCGGTTCTTAACCATGGCGTTGATTTCGCTGGGGGTGGCAACTGTCTCCTTCGGTATCGGCTTTTTGGCCAAAACCCGGCTTGGTATTTCCATTTTAAAGAACGGTAAATCAAATGGTTGATTTGGTTTCTTTTTGGGTAGCGGCCGCGCTATCCGCTATTCTTTCTTTGTTCAAAGTATGACACTCACCATTCATTGAGGGTTTAAATGTGATGGAAACAACACTATAAGGGTTTTGGAAAAGAATAACGAATATCGATTAACGAATAATGAATGATGAAGTAGTTAACGGGGATAAAATCGTAAATCGTAAATTTTCAATCGTTAATCGGTGTTCGGCGTTCAAAGAATTCTAATTTCCGATAGAGTTTACTCTGTTCCTTTTCATTTTTCATTTTCCCGCCGCCCGTTGCACAGCTTGCCTGCCATAACGCCTGCGGATGTGGTCCATGGCCTGGTAAAGGTTGGCCAGCTCCGGTTTTTCCTCAAAGAGATCTAACTGCTGGCTGCCTCCGGTCAAATGGCTAAAACGTATGCCGATTAGCCGGATGAGCATCCTGCGTTGATAGAGACGATCAAAAAGTTCCAGTGCGGTTGCTATCAAAGTATGGTCAAAGGCTGTGTAGGGGAACCGCTTTTGCAGCGTGTGGGTGTCGAAATTGGAATAGCGGATTTTTACGGTAATGCAACCCGTGAGCTTTTCCTTTCTGCGTAACTCAAAAGCAATTTTTTCCGTCATCCAATGAGTACGTGGCGTAGTTTTACCATGTCGGCGGTGTCGCGGTCAAAAGTATGTTCGGTGCTGATGGATTTCTGTTCGGTATAAGGCATCACCGGCGCTGGGTCGATGCCGTTGGCTTTTTTCCAGATAACCAACCCGTTTTTGCCCATGACCTGCATAAGCATTTCCGGAGGAATCAAACTCAGCGTACGAATGGTGGAAATGCCCATAGAGCGCAGCAGCCGGTAGCTTTTAGGCCCGATCATGGGGATTTTCCGAATGGAAAGCGGAAACAAAAACGGTTTTACCTTTCCGGCCGGGATGTATAGCTCACCGTTGGGCTTGGACTCGCCAGTGGCAATCTTTGAGACGGTTTTGTTCACCGACAGACCAAAAGAGATGGGCAGCCCCGACTCTTTGATAATACGCTGCCGCAACTCGTGCG
>VAPE01019602.1_pt1 | contig 11696 bp, 9 predicted proteins | sample 3393911 | NCBI WGS metagenome assembly VAPE01 (sample SAMN08290436, study PRJNA428436) | hydrothermal vent metagenome | isolation source: Deep-sea hydrothermal vent chimney | place: Atlantic Ocean: South-mid Altantic Ridge | reverse complement strand
CTGAAGAAGAAGGTGCCGAGCACTATAAACAGCAGGGAGACAAGAAGGATTATTGTTATATCAAACAATAATCCGAAGTCAGGTCCCATGGTCCCCTTCTCCAGGGGGAATATAATGTTTTTAAGGGCGTCTATTCCGTAGGTGAGGGGATTCATGCGGGCGAGTATACCAAGGACAAGGGGAAGGTCCTTTACGGGGTACATTGCCCCGGAGAGAAAGAACATGGGCATTACAATGAAGTTCATGATTACGGAGAAGCTCTCGAAGCTTTCGTAGAATGTGGCTATCACGATCCCTATGGAGGATATTGCAAAGGCAAGGAGGGCGCTGGCAATCAGGGCAAGAATTATCTGCGAGAGGGCAAGTTTCAGGCCGACAAGGGGGAACAGCAGCAGGATAATCAACGCCTGAATGGTAGATACAACGGTCCCGCTCAGTGCCTTTCCCACAACAATGGATGTCCTTGATACAGGAGCAACGAGCATCTCCTTCATGTATCCGAACTCCTTGTCCCATATGATTGAAATAGCTGAAAAGATCGAGCTGAAGAGGATGGTCATCCCTATTATACCGGGAAAGAAGAACTGGAGATACGTAATCCCCTCCTTATTAACAGGAACGAGCCGCGTCATCCCCCCTCCCACAAGGAAGAGCCATATGAGGGGCCTGGCTATGGTTGAGAGGAGCCTGCTCCTCTCCCTGATGAATTTCTTCATCTCCCTTGCAACGATTACATAGACTACCCTACCCTCTATCAAAACGCCTCCTGTATGCCCTTATTGCGTCCTTTATCTCGTTGGAATCACCATGTCCCTCATGTCTTATGCCCTTTCCCGTCAGCTTAAGGAAGACATCATTAAGTGTAGGTCTCTGCATCCTTACGGATAGCGCCATCTCTCCCAGTACCCTGATCAGATCGGGGATGCATGCCTCCCCCCCGGTGACGGGAATGAAAATCTCATCGTCCTTTATTGTTGCCGAAAACCTGAAGCGTTTATTCAGTATATCAAGGGCCTTTACGTTGTCAACGGCCTTCAGGTAGATTACATCCCTCCCCACCTCTTTTTTCAGTTCTTCGGGACTCCCCTCTGCGATTATTTTTCCTTCGTCGATAATTGCAATCGTATCACATACCTCGGCTTCTTCCATGTAGTGGGTGGTCATAAAGACGGTAACGCCCTTGTCTTCAGGGAGTCTTGTGATGAACTCCCAGAGCGAGGTTCTGCTCTGTGGATCGAGGCCGAGGGTGGGTTCGTCAAGGAACAGTATGCTGGGCTGGTGGACAACTGCACGGGCCACCTCGAGCCTTCTCTTCATCCCCCCGGAGAAACGCCTTACTATATCATCCTTCCTGTCGTAGAGACCCACAAACCTGAGCGCCTCATCCGCCCGTTTTTTGCGCAGGGGCTTCTCAACGTTATAGAGGATGGCATGGTAGTAGAGGTTCTCAAAGGCCGTCAGGTCCTTGTCGAGGGTGGTGTCCTGAAATACTATCCCTATCGACTGTCTGACCTTTGAGGGTTCCTTCATGCAGTCGTATCCGTGCACAACTGCCCTGCCACTTGTGGGCTTAAGGATTGTGCAGAGGATACTGATTGTGGTCGTCTTGCCTGCACCGTTTGGCCCCAGAAACCCGAAGATCGTTCCTTCTTCGACATTAAAGGATATGCCCTTGACTGCGGGGATGGAATTATAGCTCTTGGTGAGCCCCTCAACAGAGATGATCGGCATTAAACTCCGATAATCCCTGTGTATTACAATGCACCTTGCCGAAAGCCCCGACCTTTGGTCGGAAAGCTTGACTACGGGAAAACATAACTGTTTCTCCCACTTGACCGGGGAGGTTTAGGCGGAGGTGTCATAAAAGGTCTCTCTCCTCTGAGTTTTCTCGAAGGATTTGAGTAAAAAGGCTATTTTTTATCAGCAGGCTTTGCAGCCGGTGCACCTTTCTGTGGTACAGGCTTTACACCGCCGGCCCCGGGAGTAACTCCCTTGGTTGGCGCGGGTATTGTTCTCTCCTGTGTGACCGTTCGTTCGCTTACTATGCTCTTCTGTCTGACAGAAAAGATTGCAAGCAGGAGGGAGGTGAGCATGAATATCACGGCTACCGCTGTTGTGAGTTTATTCAGAAACGTGGCAGCGCCCCTGCCGCCAAAGAGTGTCTGGCTTGAACCACCTCCGAAGGCAGACCCGAGTTCTGCTCCCTTACCGCCCTGGATCAGGACTATACCTATGAGCAAGAAGCTTACGAGGAGATGGATTATTATAAAAAAAGTCATCATCTGTTCAATCCTCCACTACATTATCTATTTTTTGAACTTCACAATATCTGAAAAACTGTCCGCCTCAAGCCCTGCACCACCTATAAGCCCGCCGTCGATGTCATCTTTCGACATCAGCTCGGAGATGTTTTCGGGCTTAACACTGCCGCCATAGAGTATCCTGACTTGGTCGGCGCTGCTGTCTCCAAAGAGGTTCCTGAACTCATCCCTGATAAACCTGTGTGCTTCCTGTGCCTGTTCGGGTGTTGCTGTTTTCCCGGTTCCAATGGCCCAGACAGGTTCATAAGCCACAACAATTCCTGATGGATCAACACCCGCAAGCCCTCCGGCTATCTGCCGTTTCAGCACCTCGAATGTCCTCCCTGATTCACGTTCCTCGAGGGTTTCTCCTATACAGAAAATTACCGTAAGCCCTCCGGCCCTGGCTGCCTTTATCTTTCTGTTGGTCGTCTCATCGGTCTCCCCGAAATACCGTCTTCTTTCCGAGTGTCCCACAAGGACGTATGTGCACTCCACATCCCTGAGCATCGGTGGTGAGATCTCACCGGTGAATGCACCTTTTTCCTCCCAGTAGACGTCCTGTCCGGAGAGTTTGATGCCTGTTCCCTTCAGAAACTTAGCCGCCACTGCAAGGGAGGTGAAGGGCGGTGCGATCACGATCTCCACGTCCGCCACATCCTTGACAAGGGGGATGAACTCTGTAATGAAGTCCCTCGTCTCCCGGGTCGTCTTGTGCATCTTCCAGTTCGCAGCTATAAGCGGCATTCGCATGCTATTAATTAAACACTAAAAAGCCCGATATTGTCAATCATGGATCATAACCCACAGACGAGACAGACCGGATAGAACAGATCAACGAAATCAGCCGAATAGACCATAATGTAATCGAGAAGCTAAAAGAAGAAGTTTTTTAAGCTTCTCGATTTCTTGCGATTTGAAAAAACAAAAAGAATTTATCTTCAGATCCGGGAAAACTAAGACACACACCTTGCAGGTAGATATTTAAGTGCAGATTCATACCTTAATGAATATATAATTTGTTAAAAAGATGGGAGGATGTGTCTATGCCAAAAATAAAGGATGTTGATATAAATTATGACCAGATTAGACGCAACCTCTGCACTGGCCAATATTGCAGAAGGCTTTATCCGACGCTCAGACAAAGAGTTAATCTCGTAATCCCGGTTTGGTTATGCTATAGTATTATCCACTGATTATGCCTTCAGACATGAACAAAGGAGCCGGCGCCGGGTCCGCGAGAAGAAAGACTACCTGGACCCTCACCACCTATTTCGCTGAAGGACTCCCCTACATGATCGTCAGGTTCCTCTCCTCCGTATTCTTCACGGATATCGGACTGAGAGAGGCATATCTCGGTTTCCTGAACTTTCTTGCAATTCCATGGAACATCAAGTTTATCTGGGCGCCCATTGTAGATATCTTTGGTACAAAGAAGGGTTGGCTCATAAGGGTCCAGTTCCTGATCGGCCTCTTTGTGCTTATCATCGGGGTCCTTTCCTTCAGATTTTCTGAAACCGGCGGCACCTCATGGGTATCGGGTCTGTTAAGCAACGAAATGACCCTGGTTGTTATAACCGTCCTCTTCATAATACTTGCCTTCCTGAGTGCCACACATGATATAGCAATTGATGCCTACTACCTTGAGGCCCTGTCCAGCGAAAAGGATCAGTCCCTTTACTCGGGGCTGAGGGTCCTTGCATACAGGGTTGCCGTTATCTATGCAAAGAGTGTCCTCGTAATCGTTGCTGCCATGACCAACTGGTTTATGGGATTCGGCCTTGGGGGAATTACAATGCTTGCCCTTTACCTCTTCCACCTTCTCTATCTCAGGGGGACGGATAAGCCCGATATGTTCCTTCAGAAGGGGATGGATAAAATAACCCGGTTGAAACTCAACACCCGTTTTTATAAGGAGGCATTCAGCACCTATCTGATGCAGGACAGGGTCTATCTGGTGTTGTCCTTCATAGTCCTCTATAAGCTGGGAGACGAGATACTCTTTTCCATGAACACCCCCTTCCTTCTGAGGGAGCTGGGCATGACAAAGGCGCAGCTTGGCTGGGTCTCCGGCATCCTCGGCACGGTCTTTGCGATAGCGGGTTCTCTCTGGGGTGGAAAATGGATCTCTTCCCGGGGGCTGAAGAGGGCTATCTGGCCGATTACCTTGATCATGAATGCAACCATCCTCGCATATGCCCTTCTTGCATGGAACAAACCGGACCCTTCAACAACCGGGGGGTTGGCCCTGATTGCCCTTATTAACTGTTACGAACAGGTGGCTGCCGGGCTGGGAACGGCCGTGCTTATTGTGTTTCTGATGAACAGATGCCAGCCTGATTACAAGGCTGCACACTATGCAGTGGGGTCGGCAATAATGTCCCTTGGCGGAACTATGATGGGGGGCTTTGGAGGTGTTTTCGTGGAAAACTTCGGCTATCTGAACCTCTTCCTGCTTGGCTTTCTGAGTTCGATTCCATCAATGATCCTCCTTTTCTGGGTGCCTATGACGCCAAGAGGGCAACGGGAATGAAAATCGTCCTCGGCAAATGGACCCGGGAAATGATCAGCCGGTTCCTCCTCTCGGCCTCAGAGATGAAGGATCCCGGAAGGATGGTTGAGTTTATCTCCGGCCGGTTAATCGGGACCGCATACAGGGAGTCCACGCTGACCGGCGGACCGGGAGTGAGTGAGGTTTTAACAATCAATCTCAAAGAGATGGACTGTTTTACATTTCTGGATTACGTTGAGGCAATGCGTCTGTCCGGTAACTTTTCCGGGTTTATTGAGAACCTCAAGAGGGTGAGATACAGGGGAGGTGTTGTTTCCTATGGAGAGAGAAACCATTTTTTCACTGACTGGATAGAGCACAACCCGGATCTTGTTGAAGACTGCACGGGGCTGGTTGGGGGTGAAAAGACGAGGAGGGTCGGAATAAGGCTCAACGTTATGGAAAACGGGACCGGGATACTTCCGGGGATAAAACCTGAGCAAAGGGAGATATCCTATATACCCTCCGGTGATGTCGATCCCGAGGTGACCGGAAGGATGAAGACGGGTGATTACGTGGGCATTTACTCCACAAAAAAAGGGCTCGATGCCTCGCATGTGGGAATCTTTATAAGAAAAAATGACCGGCCCTGCCTCAGGCATGCCTCGTCAAGGGAGGGGATAAGGAGGGTTATCGATGAGCCCTTCACGAAATACATTGTGGATGTCACCGGGATTATCGTCCTGAGACCCCGGTAACATGCAGGATTCCCCCCTGTTTTTTCATGACCTGAAATTGGTATTATTACACTTGGGTTATGATTGAATAATCATTTCAAATCACTCAATTACACAATAAGGAGGTCGCGATGTGCAAGATTGCCGGCAGCAGTAAAGATCTTAAGACCATCCTGTCCGGTGCTGTTTCAATCAGTGACGGAGGGAGCATCGTCATCACCGATGAGAAAACGATAAGGGACAGGGTGATTGATGATCTCATCTATACGGCTGTGTTTTCAGAAGACGCCGGGGTCAGGGAGCAGTCAAAGATACTGATAAGGGATATAGCCAATGAACTTAACGTTGTTCCGTCATCCATTCACGACCTCTACATGGCCATGGGAAGGGGTAAAACCCATGACTTCACCACACCTGCCATGAACATCCGCTGTCTTACCTATGACATTGCACGCAGGATCTTCAGGGTGGCAATGCAGAAGAAAGTCGGGGCCTTTATTTTTGAGATTGCCAGATCTGAAATCGGCTATACATACCAGAGACCATCGGAATATGCCTCATGCGTGCTTGCAGCGGCTGTAAAGGAAGGATTCCGCGGTCCCGTCTTCATACAGGGTGACCACTTCCAGTTCAGCGCTTCCAAATACAAGGAATCACCGGAGAAGGAACTGGAGGGGATTCAGGAGATCACAAAGGAGGCCGTTGAGGCGGGTTTTTACAACATAGATATAGATCCTTCAACCCTCGTTGATTACTCAATGGAATCATTACTTGATCAGCAGAAGGAAAACTATTTGAACACTGCAAGGATGACCGGATTCATAAGGGCGCTTGAGCCCGATGGGATAACCGTATCGATCGGGGCCGAGATCGGACACATAGGCGGTAAGAATTCAACCCCTGAAGAGGCGAAGGCATTCATGGAGGGCTACAGGAAGGCCCTCGGTGAAATGGGCAAGGATACCCTCACCGGTATCTCCAAGATTAGCGTACAGACAGGTACCGCACATGGAGGTGTCCCCCTGCCCGACGGCTCCATTGCAGAGGTTAAGCTGGATTTCGGTGTCCTCAACTCCATAGGAGAACTCGTCAGGAGGGAGTATGGACTCTCCGGGACGGTGCAGCATGGTGCATCAACACTCCCGGACGAACTATTCGACAGGTTTCCCGAGAACAACTGTTCTGAAATTCATCTTGCCACCGGGTTCCAGAACATCATGTATGATCATGCACCCGAGGAACTAAGGGAGGAGACTTACAGTTTTATTAAGGATAATTTCGGGGGTGAATGGAAGGAAGGACAGACCCAACAGCAGTTCCTTTATAAAACAAGGAAGAAAGGGCTTGGTCCATTCAAGAAGGACTGGTGGATGCTGGACAGGCATCACAAGGACAGGATCCTCGACGCACTTGAGGAGAAGTTCTCCTTTCTCTTCAACAAACTGAATGTCCCCGATACAGTCCGGTACACCGGTGAATATATCAAACCCGTGAAGACGCCCTACAGTGGAAGCGGGGTATCCCCTGAGCAGGTTGATGTGAGAAACCTCAAACTCGAGGAGGGGGCGGACTAATGGCAACTACAGGAATGGATCTTATAAGGTTTATACTTGAAGAGGAGATGAAGCATCCCAAGGCAACAGGATCCCTCACCATCGCCCTTACCGCAATCACAACGGCTGCAAAGATCATAGCCTCTCATGTCAGGATGGCCGGCCTTGCCGATATCCTGGGTTCTGCGGGGACTGTAAACATACAGGGTGAGGATGTGCAGAAACTCGATGAATTCTCAAACAGGATCCTCGTCCAGCATCTCTCCGGCAGCGGGCAATTCTATGCCCTTGTGTCGGAGGAGCTTGAAGAGCCCGTATTTCCTGAAAGGGGAGAGAGGGGGAAGTATGTGATCGCATTTGACCCCCTTGACGGGTCATCAAATATAGATGTAAACGTAAGCATAGGAACCATCTTTTCCATACACAGAAAGATTGACGGCACCGTAAACGACTTCCTTCAGGAGGGCCATAAACAGGTAGCGGCCGGATATGTCATCTATGGTTCATCAACCGTGCTTGTCTACTCGACGGGTAACAGTGTGAACGGCTTCACTCTTGATCCATCGGTCGGCCTCTTTCTTCTCTCCCATCCTGATATGAGGATACCCGAAAAGGGCAAGATTTACTCCATAAATGAAGGTTATCACCGGAGGTGGAACGAACAGCTGAGAATGCAGATCGATTCCTTCAAGGATAAGGGGTACTCCCTCAGGTACATTGGATCGATGGTATCCGACGTCCACAGGACACTGATTAAGGGAGGGATCTTTGCCTACCCGGCTGACAGTAAAAACATAAACGGCAAGTTGAGACTCCTCTACGAGGCATCCCCCATGGCATTCCTGATAGAGCAGGCAGGGGGGCGTGCCTCTACCGGCAGGGAGGAGATTCTCAAGGTAAAACCCGAGGCGCTCCATCAGCGGGTCCCTGTATTTCTGGGAAGCAGGGATGACGTCGAACAACTGGTCGGGACCATAAACTGAGGAATCTGTTATCATCTGAAAAATCACACTTCGGAGGTGCGGGTTTTAGGTAACTTAGGAGGTGGCATGCGAAGAATCAAAAGGATAGGTATCATCACCTGCGGAGGTGACTGCGGGGGGTTAAATGCAGTCGTGAAGTCCGTAACGCAGACGGCCCATTCACAGGGCCTGGAAACAATGGTCATCCCCAACGGCTATGCAGGTCTCTATAACCTCATCGATATAAAAAGTCCGACATTTCTTACCCCCGGGAGGGTCGACCTCATAGATGCCAACCTTGCCGGTTCTGAGGCGGGGCACTCAAGGGTGAAGATATCAAAGATCCAGGACCCCAACAAGTATGAGAGGATAAAGAAGGGGCTGCAGAGGTTCGAGGTTGACGGACTCATCATAAGCGGCGGTGACGACACGGGCTCGGTAATGGTGGAACTTGCCGAGCAGGGCATACGCTGCGTGCACGTTCCCAAGACGATGGACCTTGACCTCCAGCCTTACAGCGTGGGGGGTGATTCGTCCCTTAACCGCATTGCCCAGTTTACCGAGGAACTAAAGACAACCGGCCTGAGCCATAACAGGATAATGATCGTCGAGGTCTTCGGGAGGTACGTAGGACATACTGCACTCAGGGGAGGCATCGGTGCCGAGGCCGACTGTATACTCATTCCTGAAATCCCTGTAAACTTCGACATAGTTTATGCCCATATGAAACGGCGCTACATGGACCGTGTTGAAAGGAGCGATGTCCGCTCAGGAACTTACACGATAGTGGTTTCGGAAGGGATAAAGGACGCCGGAGGCGAGCATATCTATGATCAGTCCGCCGGCGCTGACGCCTTCGGGCATAGAAAACTCACGGGTGCGGGGAAATACGTCAGAAGAGAGCTTGAAGAAAGGATGAACAGTGACCCGGAGGTGAAGGAGTTCATGAAGAAAAAGGGATTATTCGTCCCAGGCGTGTATGAACTGCCCGAAATCCGCGAGGTGGTTCCGAGTCACCTTGTCCGTTCCGGCCATAGCTCGGTCTATGATATAAACTTCGGCAAGGAGGCCGGGGCGGCAGCGGTGCGTCTTCTTCTCAGCGGGATAGACGGTATAACGGTTGTAAAGGTAAGGGGAAGAAAGATCTACTACATGCCGACAAAAGAGGCGATAAGGCAACGCAGCGTGGACCTCAATGTGGTTGCCCTCTTCGAACAGCAGGGGATATGTTTTGGAAGAGAGCCCCGCATGTATGAGCCGGAGTTCATCAAGGCGGAGGGAGAGATCGAGAGGCACCTGTAACCCGGATTCACCTCCGGTTCGCCCGGTTCAATCAAGGAGTTGCCGGTTTACGGGTTGGGGGCTCTCCATGACTCGATCAGTGCCTGAACAGGCTTGAGTCCGTAGGGGCTTCCCTGCTCGATCGCCGTAAGCACCGTACCGCCACCTGTAAAGAAGTAATACTTGGCGTTATCCATTACCGACAGATAAAGCCCGGGGCAAAGATTCTTGAACTCCTGAAGGGTATCGCCACCACCGTATATCTTCATGGCATCCCTGTTCATGTCAATGGTATGGTCAAGGGCCTGTGAACCGTCTGTGAAGTGAGGGGTAAACCCCATTACCGCATTTGTGAATATCGTCCTTGCACCGTTCAGAACGTCGGCCACCCGGGGTTCTTTAAAGGACCTCGGGTCGATATCCAGGATATACCCATATGTCTCACCGGCCTTGAAATCACTTATTGAAAGAGTCCTGTACCTGCCCTCGATCCTGCCCTCAAGGGTATCGGACTCCACCACATAGGGAAGCTCTACGATCTTTCCATCTTTTTCGTCCCTCTCAACAAGCGCCTTTGCAAGCCGGATGTCATCATCCGCAACTCCCTTGATCCCGACACTGTACTTTGCGCAGAGGAAGGTGTTATAAATAACCCCTCCGAGGATAAGCCGGTCCACCTTCTCATATATTGCGTAGAGGGGACCTATCTTTGTGTCATACTTTGCACCTGCTACAATTGCAAGGAACGGTCTTTCAGGGTTCAGCACCCTGTCGAGGTTTATAAGCTCCTGCTGCATCAGAAAGCCTGCATACGACGGGAGATACCCGGTAATATCGAATGTGGAGGCATGGGGCTGCCAGGAACCGAAGGCATCATTAACGTAGATATCCGCAAGTCCTGCAAGTTGCAGGGCGAAGTGCTTTCTCGGTTCACCCTCTGCCTCTTCTCCCTGAAACCACCTGGTGTTTGGAAGGTAAATACCGCCGATCTTTCTCCCCCGCAGGTCTTTGATGGCAAGGTTAACGGACGTATCGATACCGGGAATGCCCCTGCCTTCCACAATTGGAAATTCCGGGATGTGAATTTTGGTATGGAGCTTCTGCTGCAGGTATTGCACTATGGGTCTGACGGACTCCCCCTCCCGGCAGTTTATCCTGCCCCCCTTGTCCCTCGGCCTTCCCACGTGGGTCATCATCACAGGCCGCCCACCGCGTTCAACAATATTAAACAGGGTACCTATCGTCCTGTCTATCCTGAAGGGGTCGCGAATCTCTCCGTCTTTTACAACATTGTGGTCGAACCTGATCAGGACCACCTTTCCTTCCAGGTCAGCGTCCTGGATGAGCGGCAAACCGGGATTAAGACCTTTCCTTTCCATGTTGAACCTCCTTTATCCGGGATCCGGCAATAAGCAGTCCCGGTTTATCGCTTAAGACAAGGCTTTTCGGCAGTTCCAATCTCATTTCGCTACATCCGTGAAACTCACCCCGGGGTTTCCCGAAACAAGTTCGGGATCACGGCTGTGGAGGCTTCATCCCGAGGCTACCTCATAATCGTCTCTCTGAATCCGCTTCAAGGATATAATACAAAAAATCCGGTCCTTTCGTGTTTTAGTTGAAGAGAGGCTTAAAATTCAACTTAACATTAACCACAACACACAATATCCTTCCCCGAAAGCGTTCGGTGAATGACGGGCTGCTCGAGTGTTTTTAACTTTTTTACGAACGAACCTGAAGTTTCATCTCTTTTCACCGACAATTCCGACAGGAGAACGAGGGCACGGGTTTGTGTTAAAATTACTGAAATCCTGCGGTTCCGGAGGCAGTCACATGACGAAAGAGAGGGCGGACCTTATCATAAAGGGAGAATATATCCTGACCATGACAGGTGGAGAACCCCTGATCATAAACGGCGCTTTGGCAGTAAGGGGCAAGAGGATAGTTGCCGTGGGCAGGGAGGAAGATATAAACAGCGCCTACACTGCCGACGATACCATCGGCGGTAAGGGAAAGGCGGTTATGCCCGGGTTCGTAAACACCCACACCCACGCTGCGATGGTCTATTTCAGGGGCATGGCGGATGACCTTCCCCTTAAGGTATGGCTTGAGGAGTATATCTGGCCTGCAGAGGCAAAGTGGCTCGGTGAGGAGTTCGTCGGGGATGCCACCGAGCTTGCCTGTCTTGAGATGATAAAGGCAGGCGTTACACTTTACAATGATATGTACTTCTTTGAGGACGCCTCGGCAGAGGCCGTGGGAAGGGCCGGCATGAGGGCGGTGCTTGCCTCAGGCATACTCGACTTTCCCTCTGCCGCTGCCGGTACCAGGGAGGAATACCTGGAAAGGGCTGAGGAGTTTATCCTGAGATGGAG
>VAPE01037415.1_pt1 | contig 11703 bp, 11 predicted proteins | sample 3393911 | NCBI WGS metagenome assembly VAPE01 (sample SAMN08290436, study PRJNA428436) | hydrothermal vent metagenome | isolation source: Deep-sea hydrothermal vent chimney | place: Atlantic Ocean: South-mid Altantic Ridge | reverse complement strand
GCCGCCAGCAGCAGGAACCCACCGAAGCGACTCAAGGGTGGCTCAATGCCATGCCTGAGCGCCGTAGGAATCTCCGGCCTTTAGGCCGGGGAGGATGTCAAGATTCATCCCCCGATTCGTACGCACCCCGTTGTTTCAATCGACTGTTTTCATGAGGACGGTTATGGAGAGTTCGCCCGAAGGGCTGGCGGGGTATCGACGCGGTGTGGAGCGGATCCACGGGACGTGGCGGGCATTCCTCGGCAAGCGGGCGGAGCGGCTGGAACAGCAATCCCGCCATGGGGTCGCGGCGGAACGCGTCGCCGAGAACATTCTCGAAGATCTGTTCACTCAGGTGCTCGACTGGCCGCTGGCCGATCTCAACAACCAGGTGGGGTACGCCGATCTGTTGCTGTCGAGCTTGGGAATCAAATCTCTGCTCATCGAGGTCAAGCGACCGGGGGCGCTGGCCTGGAACCGGCGGGCGGTGGACCGGGCACTCGATCAGGCACTGCGCTATGCAGCGGAGCAAAAGGTCCTCTGTATTGCGGTGAGCGACGGGTGCATGCTCTATGCTGCGGATATCAAGGGCGGCGGGTTGAGGGATCGGGTATTCGTGTCCCTGAAGTCGAAGGAGCCGCCCGAGATGTTGTGGTGGCTCAGCCTGCATGGGATCTATCGGATGCGGACGGATACGCGAGGTGCAGCGCTCGATTTGTTGCCCAGGCCCTCGAGTCCGGTCAGTGCGGAAACGTTGCCGACCGATGACGCGCTTCTTCATCCCAGGTACCAGGTTCCCGCACGCTGTTTTGCGTATGTCGGGGACGCCGGTAATACTGCGACCTGGAAACTGCCCTACCGCACGGCCGATGGCGGCTCCGACGTGAAGCGGCTGCCAAAGGCCATACAAGCCATACTGAGCAACTATCGTGGCACGAAGGTGTCCAGCGTACCCGAGAAGGACATCCCGGATGTGCTGGTGCGTCTGGCGCGGGCGGCGATGAGCCTCGGCCGCATGCCGCATCAGTCGGGCAAGACGGCCGCCGTGTACGTCCAGCTCGAAGCGGTGTTGCGGCAGCTCGGCCGGCTGGATGAGGTGCTGGGTACGTAAGGTGACACGCTTGCCACGATTTCAAGTTTGTTCGAGCTTTTCGTTTTCCATCGCTGCCGGGGAGGTTGATTCATGGGAAATTACATGAAGGCCATGGTGTTGGACGGGCCGGGCGGGCGATTGGTGGAGCGGCGTATGCCGCAACCCCGGCCCGGGCCGGGGGAGATCCTGGTTCGGGTCCATGCCTGTGGTGTCTGTCGCACGGACCTGCATATCCTCGATGGAGACCTGGTGCCGCCGTCCTGGCCGGTGATTCCCGGCCACGAGGTCGTGGGGCACGTAGCGGCCTTGGGCGATGACGTCGAAGGGTTTTCTCCCGGCGAACGGGTGGGCGTGGCCTGGCTCGGGGGCGCTTGCGGCGAGTGCGAATATTGCCTTCGTGGCGAGGAGAATTTGTGTCCGAAGGCCGAGTTCACCGGCTTCTCCCGCCCCGGCGGATATGCGCAATATTTGGCCGCACGCGCCGATTTCGTCTATCGGTTGCCGCCGGGAGAAGACCTCTCGATGGCGCCGCTTCTGTGCGCCGGCCTGATCGGCTACCGTACCTGGCGTCTGGCGGGCCAGGCGGAACGTGTGGGTCTCTACGGTTTCGGGGCCGCGGCCCACATACTGGCGCAGATTTTGCGCATGCAGGGCAAACAGGTCTATGCCTTCACGCGACCGGGCGATGAACGCACCCAGGCGTTCGCGCGTCGACTCGGCGCCGCTTGGGCCGGCGGGGCGGACGAGATGCCGCCCGAGCCGCTGGATGCAGCGCTGATATTCGCGCCGGTGGGCGCCCTGATTCCCGCCGCGCTGGCCGCGGTGCGCCCCGGCGGCAGCGTGGTCTGCGGCGGCATCCATATGTCCGATATTCCCCGCTTCCCCTATTCCCTGCTATGGGGGGAAAGAAGGCTGCGCTCGGTGGCGAACCTGACCCGCGCCGACGGCGTGGATTTTTTCCAGGTGGCCCGGAAGTCCCAACTGGATATCGAGACGCATCCTTATCCGCTCGGCGCGGCGAATGAGGCGCTGGACGACCTGCGGGCCGGGCGATTTGAGGGTGCTGCCGTACTGGCCATCGATGGGATCGGACTCGATTGATATTTCAGGTCAACGTCGTCGGCGGGCCGAGGCCCGCCCTACGTACCCCGTCATCCATCGCCACCCCCGGGCTTGCCCGGCCGGCGCGGTTGACCGGTTGGGATTCAGGTAGTGATCCTGGATTTCGCTGCGCTGTATCCGGGCTACGGTTCGTTCAGAAGGACGGCAGGTCGGGGCGGTGGTCGGCGACGATGCCGACGCCTTCGACCTCGACCAGCCACTCGGGGCGGCAGACCGCGCCGGCGACGATCACGCGGGGCAGGTTCGGGAGGCGCTCACGCAGGCGCGCGTCGATGCGGGGATAGTCGGCCGGGTCGCGCAGGTAGACGATCAGGTACATCAGGTCCGCGAGTCCGGATCCGCCGGCGCGCATCAGGGCATCGACGTTGGCGAGCGCCTGGTCGAGCTGGCGCAGGACGTCGCCGAGGTGCACCACCCGCCCGGTGCGATCGATGCTCGCGGTTCCCGAGATGAACAGGTGCGCCCGATCGGCGTAGGCCACGCGCGTCCCACGTTCGAAGGTCACGTGGTAGTCCTGAGTCGGGCACATGTGCTCGAAGTCGTTGAGATAGGTCACCTGCCCCGGTACCAGCCCCAGGATCGAGTAGGCGTCCATCGACACGAGGTCCGAGCGGTGGGCGCATGCGCCCTCGATTCCGGTGCTGGCGAGGTAGTGGGTCGCCGGGGTCAGCCCGTGGCGGGTGAAGATCTCGGTCCGGGCATCGACCAGTCCCTGGTAGAAGACGTCGACATTCTTGATGTACAGCCACGTCCGGATGCAATGATCGCGCAGTGTGCCGCCTTGGGCCGCCAATGCGTCGATCAGCTCCTCGAACACTTCGCGGGTTTGCGTTTCCACCGGATCGGCGGACGCATCGCAGGCGCCGGCACACAGACGGGTGCTCCACAGATGACCCAGGCCGTCGTGGCGCACGAGCATGTGCTTGACCGACAGGCGCTCCTTGAGCGGCGGTTCCGGACGATCGAGGTGATAGGCCAGCAGGGCGATCTTGGCACCGGACAGCGGCGGCTGCTGGATGATCGAGACCGCCACCGGGCTGTGCGGAAGATCCGCGGCCAGGCTGCTCTCACGCACCAGGGCGGCTTGGTTCAACACGTCGCTCAGAAAGATGCGCCGGAACACCGCCGTCTCGGGGGCGAGCCCGAGCGCGGTGCGGATCTCCTCGTAGCGCCTGCAGACGAACGCGACCTGCTCGGGGAACGCAAGGGCCTGCGGCGCCTCCACGAAGAGGAAATGCTCTCCCGTCGCGCCCTTCCCCCGAAACGACCGCGCCGGAATGTCGCCCTCAGCCGGCATGGGCGAGATCCTTCGCCGCGGCGTATCGATTCGACATCCTCGTGACGGGCACCGGGGGGACGGGCCGGTTCAGGCGACGACGATCGGACGGTCCGGAAACGCGAGTTGATCCCGGTCCCGCCAGTCCGAACGCACGTAATTGACTTCGAGCAGCCGCCGCACGCCGCGGATCGGCCGCGGCTCGAACCCGTGCCAGGTGTCGGGACCGGGGACGAAGATCACGGCCGAGTTGAACTGTGCCGGGGTCCTGCCCACCCAGCGGCGTTCGGAGTCGTAGATATCGGTGCCCCACTCCTTCGCCTCCGGTCCGGTGCACAGGTAGAGGACCATCGAAAACAGCTTTTCCGGGATGTCCCGGTGCGGTTCGAGCCAAGCGCCGTCGGTGTCCTGGATATACTCCATGCGCAGATAGCCGCCCGCGACCTCGATCCCGCAGGTCTCCTGAAAGAGACGCGCGATCTGCGGACGTTGCAAGCCCTCGGCGAACGCGGCGCACGTCGGAAACCGCGCCCGCAGTTCGGGCGTGAAGAAGGTGCGCTTGCGGTTGTCGGTATCCCGGACTCCGTGGGAATCTCCGACTATCGGCGGCACGATCGGCAGGACCAGGACACCCACGGCCAAGTCCTCGGGCAGGACGTCGCTCAGAGCCCAATGACGGTACGGGGTGTCGTCGCGCCGCGCCGCGCGCAACGCACGGGCGAAATGCTCGGCGACGGCGGAGGCGTCCGGCACGCGGGGGAAGGTCATGGCGGCTGCGATCTCTGTCCGGAAATCCCTGGTACCGCTAGCGCGGCGCCCAGTCGATGATCTTGCGCAGGACCGGGACCGATTTGGCGAAGGCGCTCACGCGGTGGCGGAAATACTCGCGCCTGACGTAGGCCTCGGAATCGACGAAGCACAACTGCAGGCTCATGCGCTCGCCCTTCTGGGGCAGGAAGCCGTGCCAGGAATGGTCGCACACGCGGAACAGGAGCATCCGCCCGAACTCGGGCGGGTATTCGAAGGCGACGTCCTCGCGGTCCGAGCTGCGCAGGATCCGCAGGTGGCCGCGCTCGTAGGGCCATTCGCGACTGAAACCGAGCAGTACCGTGACGATCTTGTGCTTGGAATCCGGGTGTGCGTAGCCTTCGTTGTAGTGGCCCGTCGTGTTCCCCATCATCACGATCACGGGGGGATAGGCGCTCAGGTCCATATCGAACTTCTGTTCCACCACCCGCCGGAACCGGGGACTGAGCAGGTCCTTGACGGCGGCCTCGAAGCGCGATCCATAGCGCAGGCTCGGCAGCCCGTAACTGCCGCGGTCGGGGATGTGCGGCGCATCGGCGAGCACCTCGTCCTTGAACCGCTCGGGAATGGCGTGCTCGACGAAGCTGAAGTCGTAGGGGTCGTGGTGCAGCTCGGCGGCGGTGATGGCCGCCTCGTCGAGCAGCGAAAATGGGGCGTCGTGATCTATCATCCTCGGGCCTCTTCCCGGGCCGTCGCGCGCGGGTGATAGTGCCATGCTAGGAATGATCCGCAAGGTGCAACTTGATCTGGATCAATTCGCGGTTTGTCCGGCCGACCCGGGGGCGCGAATAGCGCGGACCCGGCTGCGTGATGGGCCGGCTGTGCCTCGAACCCGGCTGCGGGCTCGCGGCCTGGGGCATCGGGCCCGCAGCCGGGCCTCACGCGACGGTGCGCTCGTTCATCCATGCCGCAAGCGCCTCGGAGCCGCCGATGTGCACCCCGTCGGCGAACGCCTGCGGGACGGTGTCGGCCCCGGTGACCGCCCGCAGGGCGGCGAGCGATGCGCCCTCCCCCACGACGATCTCCTGGTAGGGCAGCGCGGCCTCGGTCAGCAGCGCCTTGGCGCGCGCGCAGTACGGACAACCCGGACGGGTAAACAGGGCGATCTTCGGGAGTGCCGCGGCCTTTGGGTTCAGATGGTGCAGCATCGTGTCGGCATCGGAGACCTCGTAGGGGTCCCCCGCGCCCTGCGGCTCGATGAACATCTTCTCGATGACGCCGTCGCGCACCAGCATCGAGTAGCGCCACGAGCGCCGGCCGAAGCCCAGGTCCTCCTTGTCGACGAGCATCCCCATGGCCGCGGTGAACGTACCGTTGCCGTCCGGAAGGAAGCGGATCCGCTCCGCACCTTGCTCCTTGCGCCAGGCATCCATGACGAAGGCATCGTTGACCGAGATGCAGACGATCTCGTCCACATTGTTCGCGCGGAACACCGGCGCCAGTTCATTGAAGCGCGGCACGTGCGCGGAGGAACAAGTCGGCGTGAACGCGCCGGGCAGCGCGAACACCACCACCGTTCGTCCCGCGAACACCTCCTTGCTCGTCACCTCGGCCCAGTCGTCGTCGCGTCGTACGCGAAACGTCACCTCGGGTACTCGTTGCCCTTCACGATTTTCCAACATGCGTCGTTCTCCTGTAGTCGTTCCCCTGTACCGGTTGCTCGCCGCCGGGTATCCGCGCCGCTACGCCGACACCCGATCGTCCGAAACTCAGCAATAGTACGGCGTAACCCCTTGAAACATCAAGAGGAACGCAACGGATGTACCGGGAAGCAGGCCACCAGGGCCGTGGTCTCCGTCGAACTTCGCCCCTTCGCCGCAGGCATTGACAGCGCCGGTCGAGGCGCCACGCGCCCCATGCCCGGCGCCCCCCGAAAAAAAAGCGGCCCGAAGGCCGCTTCCCCCCCCCTTGCAAGGTGGTTCACGAATCAGTGTTGCCGCGTCCGCCGCCGCGTCCAGGCGAGCAGGAACGCCCCCAGGCCGAGCAGCGCCAGCGTGCCGGGCTCGGGTACGGGGGGCACGCCGCCGCCACCGGTATCCTTACGCGCGGCGTAGTCGAAGGAAAGGTCCTCGAGGACCTTTTGCCGGGCAGTTGTGTCCAGACTGAGCACCCGCAGGAGGTTTCCCGTAGTTCCATCGAAGATGCTGATTGAGTGCTTGTAGATGTTCGAGACGTAGAAATCGGTCCCGTCGAAGGCGATGCCCGTAGATCGTTCCCCGGTCTCGAGGAAATCCGCGGTCAAGAGATTCCCATCGATATCATAGACGTCGTAGACTCCTCCATAGGCGGCGTCACCGCGATTGGCAATGAGCTTGCCGTTGAAGTACTCCAGTCCGTCATAACTATTACCGGCTTTCGCCAAGCTCACGGTCTTGATGGTGTCGCCGGTCGCCGGATCGATCCGGTAGGCGTTTTCATTACCCGTATAGTCCGAGGTCCAAAACGCACTCCCGTCCCAGCCGATGGTCGACATGCTCCGGACGGCGGTGGTGATCGGCGAGCCGAGATCGGAGCCGTCGATCGCACTCATGCGGTAGATATTCTTGTCGCTAACCAGTGTGTAATAGAGGATATTTCCCACCTGCACGACACCCCGGCCGTTGCCGCTGTGCGGTGAGAGGAACTCGTGGACCAGGGTGCCCGTGGTGCTATCGTAGGCCTGAATGTACGGTGCCCCGCTGCTCGCGTTGTTGCCCCATATGAGCCCCGCCTGAGCGGTGCCACCTACCATCAACAGGGCCAACCCCAGCCAGCCAATCAATTGCCTTCTCATGATCCGTCCCCCCTTTGCGTCTGCGTGAAGCGCCCGTTCATCGACTGCATCATTTCTGGGTCGATGGGAAACCCGGTGTGCATGATGTTGCGAGATCTATGCCAGAATTTTTAATTGCCGGAACATCAAAACGTTATATGGTTCTTTGTGTAGTCATAAAAATGACATGTAAAAAATCTGGACATAAAATCCCGATCGAAACACGGACTGTTTTTAGATCGAACATGCAGAATCATCCGCAGCCTACTGTTGCAAATAGTATTATCGTTTTTTTGACTATGATCGAGCTTGGTTTTGGGGGTGTAAAATCCGTTGACACCGGTTGCGGGATCCTCTGACGGGAAGACGGCTCCTCGGTACATCCGCCATTTACATCGGCTCCCCGTCTCCGGAGAATGCGACGGATCCCGGCTTCGTCACGGACCATGACCGACACCGATACCTCCGACCTCACGCCTCCCCTACGCCGTGCCCTGCTCACCAACGAGTTCATGCCCTCGCCCGGCGGCGTGGAGCGGCTGCTCTATCTGCGTGCGAGCGAGTTCGAGCCGTCCGGGATCACGGTCTTCGCCCCGTGCGTGCCGGGCTGTGCGGACTTCGACGTCGGCCGGCCTTACACGACCCGGCGCACCGCCGTGCCCGGCGCCGCCATCCCCGGCTGGCGCGACTTGGCGCGCTCGCTCGCCCCGGCCCTGCGCCTGTACCGCGAGCACCGCCGGACCCCCTTCCAGTTGATCGAGTGCGGCCAAACCTTCCCCACCGCCCTCGTCGCCCTCGCGCTGCGCCGCCTCACCGGCACGCCCTACCTGGTCTGGGTGCACGGCAACGATCTGCTCGGCCCGGCGCGCTACCGGCTCTTGCGCGTTGCGATCCGCGCCGCGCTGTGCCGCGCAGAGGCCATCGTGACCAACAGCACCTACACGGCGCGGCTGATCGCCGGTTTCGGAGTGCCCGAGGCGCGCATCCGCGTGATCGAACCGGTGGTCGACCTGCGCAAGTTCCGGCCGCAAGCGTCCTCCCCGGAGTTGCGCGACCGTTATGCGCTCGGCGATGGACCCGTGCTGCTCACCGTATGCCGGCTGGTGCGGCGCAAGGGCGTGGATCTCGTCATCGAGGCCCTTGCGCGCCTGGCACCGTCACATCCCGGACTGCGCTACCTCGTGGTCGGCGCAGGCCCGGAGCGGCGCAACCTCGAGACGTTGGCACGCCGGCACGGGGTCGCCGAGCGGGTGATCTTCGCGGGATCGGTGCCGGAGGAGGAACTGCCCGCGCACTACCACTTGGCCTCGGTGTTCGCGATGCCCAGCCGCCACCTCGGCGCCGAAGCGAGCGTCGAGGGGTTGGGGCTGGTCTATCTCGAAGCGATGGCGAGCGGCTTGCCGGTGGTGGCCGGGCGTAGCGGCGGGGTACCCGATATCGTGCACGATGGGATCAATGGCCTATTGGTCGACCCGGGCTCCGTGGAGGCACTCGTTCGTGCACTCGATACGCTGCTTGGCGACCCGGAGCACGCCGCGCGTCTCGGCGCCGGCGGGCTTGCGTTCGTGCATCGCCCCCGAACCTGGGATGCCCTCGCCCCATAGGTGGGGCAAGCTCCGCCCTATGGGCCCTGCAACAGCCGGGACATACGGTAGGGCCGGGCGAGCCCGGCCGACGCCGCTGAAATCGGACCGCGACATCGAGGGATAGCCAATATCGCGCGGATCAGCGGGCTCCGGCCGCCTCCCGTGCCGAGCCCGGGCCGTCGGTACCCTCCGCCGTCACCCCGAACTCGTCCAGGAACCGCGCGAACGCGTGCCAGTGCCGGCGCTGGGCGCGGATCCGCCAGCCCATCACCAGACTGAACCCGATCAGCTCCCACAGAAAGTACAGCCACGGCACCCCGAACACCGCGCCCAGGAAGATCCCGAGGGTGCGATAATTCGACGAGAGCAGCGCCCAGGCCCGCACCGGGCCCGCGAAGAGTTCCCGGTAGCGGGCCCGGATGCGCGCCTGCGCCTCCGGGTGCCGGGCCAGGACCGCCGCGAGCCGCTCGCGCAGGCGCACGGCACCGCCCGAGGTCAGGTACTGCAACTGCACGTAGCGCACGTACAACCGGTGCAACGGGCCGCCGCGCCGGGCACGCAGGTCTTCGAGCCGCGGCAGCTCCGCGGAGCGCTTGTCGTGGCCCCAAAAGTCGTACTCCTGGCGTTGCAGCTCGTAGGCCGCCGACTGCACGGCATGGGCGAGCCCGGCGAGCGCCACCAGCCCCCACAGCTCGGGCCCGAGGCGTTCCGCCATGGCCAGACCCAGCCCCGCGTAGACGGAGAGGAAGGTCACGTAGTCGCAGATCCCGTCGATGATCTTGCCGAACGGCGACTGGCGATGGGTCAACCGGGCGAGCTGACCGTCGCTCCCGTCCAGGATGTGCCAGGCGATCATCAGGGCGAAGCCGAGCGGCGGTCCCCACCACGACGTGTAATGAAAGTAGGCGATGCCGGCGAGGATTCCGCACGCCATGCCGGTGAACGAGACGAGGTTCGGCGTCACTCCAATGCGTGCGAACCACAGCGTCAGGCGGCGTGAGGCGGGATGGATGAACCGGAGATTGGTGAACTCCTCGATCTCCGGCGTGCGAGAGGCCGATTCCAGGTCTTCCAGTGTCGCCTTGGCGGTCGCTTCGGCAGAGGCCGGCCGGCCCGAAGCGTCCGCGCTCAAAGCAGGCCCTGGTCGATCAACTGCTCCCCCTTGTGGAACGCCGCGGGATCGTCGACGTCGACCCAGAGCCGATCCTTGATGTCGAAGCTGCGCGCCTTGCCCCACTCGGCGAGCACGTTCATCGCCCCGGAGATGCTCTCGTCGCCGCGCGCGAAACTCTCCTCCAAGGCGTCGAAGAGCACCGGCGTGCACAGGAACACGCCGGTATCGATGGCGTTGTAGTCCCGAATCACCTTGCCGACGAGTTGGATACGCCCATCGGAACAGCGCACCCGGGTCACGTCTTCCGGGTCGTTGAGCGGGTTCTCGATGTTGTGGTCGACGCACAATGTGACGGTGTCCGGCTCATGCGGCGCGGCGAGCACGTCGCGGATGATGTCCGGATCGACCAGGTGGTCGCACATGGTCAGCAGAAACGGCCCGGACAGATAGTCCCTGGCCTTGTATACCGATACCCCGTTGGCGCGGTCCCAGTCCTCGTTGATCACGTGCGTAATGGACACGTGTTCACGGGCGGCGAACGCGTCGAGCGCGGCGCGCAACGGTGCGCCGCGGTAGCCGCTCACCACGTGGAACGTCTCCACGCCCGCGCGGCGTGCGTTGTTGATCACCCGCTCGATCAGCGGCACGCCCTTGACCTTGATGAGCGGTTTGCTCTCGCCCTTCTCGCGGAGCCGGGCACCCTGCCCCGCCGCCACGATCAGACCGTTCATCCCACGGCCCTCGCCGCCCGCAGGTGGTTGCGAATGAAGGTCTCGGTCCGCTCATAGGCCTCGTCGTCCGTGAACTGGCGCGCCGGGTGCTTGCAGAAGTACGCCGAAGGCGCCTCCAGGACCCCGCCCTCTCCGCTGAGCAGCGCCAGCTTGCAGCAGCGGACCATGTCGATCGCCACCCCGGCCGAGTTGGGAGAGTCCTCCACGGAGAGCCGCAACTCGATGTCCATCGGCACGTCGCCGAACAGACGGCCCTCCATGCGCAGAAAACAGAGCTTGTTATCGTTCTGCCAGGGCACGTAGTCGCTCGGACCGACGTGGATGTTCTCGTCGGTGATACGCGTCTCGGCCACCGCCTGGACGGCCTCGGTCTTGGAGACCTTCTTCGATTCCAGGCGCGTCTGGTTCTTCATGTTGAGGAAATCGGTGTTGCCGCCGGTGTTGAGCTGGTAGGTACGCATCAGCTTGACGCCGCGCTTGGCGAACAGGTCGGTCAGTATGCGGTGCGTGATCGTCGCGCCGAGCTGCGACTTGATGTCATCGCCGATGATCGGAAGGTTGCGCGCCTTGAAGCGGCGTGCGTACTCGGGGTCGCTGGCGATGAACACCGGCATATTGTTGATGAACCCCACCCCCGCCTCCAGCGCGCACTCCGCGTAGAAGCGCGCCGCCTGCTCGGAGCCCACCGGCATGTAGTTGAGCAGGATCTCCGTGCCGTTCTCCTTGAGCATGCGGACCACGTCCTCCTTGGAAGGCTGCTCGGCATCGGCGACCATGAAGGTGCGGTTCTCCTCGTAATTCGCCATGTGCTCGGAGACGCCGTCCAGGACCTGCCCCATCCGCACCGTGACCCCGCCGGCCGGCAGATCACCGCAGAACACCGTGGTGCAGTTGGGCTTGGCGAAGATCGCCTCGTTGATGTCACGCCCGACTTTGCGCTTGTCGATGTCGAAGGCCGCCACGACCTCGATGTCGCAGGGCCGGTAGCCGCCGACCTCCACGTGCATCAAACCGTTGACACCCTCGGCGCAACGCTCGGGCGTATAGTAATGAATCCCCTGAATCAGGGAACTCGCACAATTGCCCACCCCGGCGATCGCGATCCGTATCTTGGGCGTCTTGGCCATCCTGCACCTCGCTGACATAAAAAACTAAACATAAACAGTCTGTTAAAAGCGCACTACCGGTCGACGGTACAATACCCGCGGAAAAAGGGCAAGCGCGGCGTTTCCGGCCCTCTCCG
>VAPE01019937.1_pt1 | contig 11715 bp, 11 predicted proteins | sample 3393911 | NCBI WGS metagenome assembly VAPE01 (sample SAMN08290436, study PRJNA428436) | hydrothermal vent metagenome | isolation source: Deep-sea hydrothermal vent chimney | place: Atlantic Ocean: South-mid Altantic Ridge | reverse complement strand
CTATGATAAAGCATAAAAAAGGGGCACTGATGAATTCTATTTAATGTATAATTAACATTAACATCATCAACAATACTCCATTTATTAAAGACTAGGTCTGCACTATTCTTAAGGTTTGCAGAATCAGTAACGACATAACAATCAACCTTTTTTTTAGCTAATGCTTTAGTAATCCAATAAAGGGTTATACTTGGCCCGCCACTATTGTCAGGATAATATGAACCTGTTGGAAAAAGTATTTTCATAATTGTTACTACCTAATAATTTACTAGAGAACTACTTATTAATGTTACTATATATAAAAGTCTTGGAAAAGGTTTTAATCATTCTTTTTATCAGATATTGCTTCCAAATTCCTGATATATCTTTCCCCAAAATCATTCCAAGTGAAACCTTTTTCAACTTTCTTCTTCGCTTTTTGCCCCATCGCTTTGGTAAGGGAGCGATTGTTATAAAGCAATAATATCTTTTCTTTAATTGCCTCTACATCCCGTATGGGAATTACAAAACCTTCTTCCCCATCTTTTGTTATTAAATCTTCGCCACCTGTATTAGTAGTGCAGACTAATGGCAAACCACAAGCCATTGCCTGAAACTGAACATATGCAAAACCTTCTTCAAGCGATGGCATTATAAACATATTTCCCTGGCTATAAAATTCATAAAGTTTATTTTGAGGCTGATGTCCTTTTAAAATCCAGTTCTTGTGTTTGTATTTCTCTAAAAAAGGTTTTATTTCATTAGAAATCTTACCAAGATGCCATAACTCACAATCAGGAAGATCAAGCTCATAAAACGCTTGAAGTAGATAATGATATCCCTTCCTGATTGTCCCTCCACCAGCAAAAATTATCCTAAACACGTTGTCTTTTTTTTCAACCTGTTTAAATTCAGCCAAATTAACACCATAAGGATTAACCAACAGTTTTTCTTCGGGAACACCATTTTCCAAGAAAGTACGCTTAACGAAAGATGATGGGATTTGTATATAATCTGCAAGCTCATATTCCAAAAGCTCTCTTTGCCATACTTTGTAATTAAGGTCAAATTGTTTTCCGTATTTAGAATACTCTTCTTGAAGAATTTTTCTCCAAAAATTACAGTGGCTGCTACAACGTTCCAATATAGTAATTTTCCCCCTTTTTTTTGCTTCTATAATTGCTTCTAAACTAGATCCGCTCCAGCCAATGAAGATATCACAGTTATCTATATATTTCGCCGAATTTTTAGCATGTAGTTTGTGTACTATTCGATCCAGATACCGTTCAGACAATAACGGTATTTTTCTTTCGTATCTTCTGATGAATTCCAGAAAAACCTCACTGATTACATGACCTTCCTCAATTCCCCAACGTTTAACAATAAACTTGGGATAAGTTGTAATGAGCTTTTGCAATAATCCTGCTTTCTGCAAAGAATATGCTAAATTAAATGCATGAAATCTTCCCACAACAGCAATATTAACTTTCATCTTTTAATTATTTTTTTAAACATAAAATCTTATTAGCAGTTTTAATCCACTCATCTTCATTGATCTGTAACGCTTTTTGATGGCTTTTCGCACCCATAGAACTCAAAACCTTTTTCGTTTTTTGACTCATTTCAATCATTGCTTGTTTTAATGCTTCAACATCTCCGGATTTGAAAACAATCCCATTCGTATCATCTACAAACACACTCGCTGCCCCAACGGCATTTGCAACAATCATCGGAAATCCGGCTAGCGCAAACTCATGCACTACAACCCCCCACGGTTCATAGTGACTCGGCATTACAAAAATTCCACCCTCCAACAGATAATGTTTCAATTCTGCAGGCTGCACAAAACCAATATGTTTGATTTGCGGATGAATCTTTTTTTCTTTAAATAATGGTCCAGTACCGATACAGTATAATTCCCAATCACTTGGATTTTCTTCCTGAAACTCAATAAATGCCTGCCAAAGATCTTTAATGCCTTTTATTTCGATATATCTTCCGACATATATAAATCGCTTTTTGAACAATCTTTTGGGATTAATTAACTTAAGTGAGCAATTCGAACGATTGGCAACATAAAAACCAAATAAAATCTGATCAGACTGAAATCCAAGTTTCTTTGCATATTCAACCTGAGGCTCCCCCGGCACCCAGATAAAAGAAAATATATTCTTCAAAAATAATCTGCTGGCAATCCGTGCAATGTATTGTTTTGGTTTACCGTGCCACTGAGTATCCATAGACATAACCGTAGGAATTTTCCCAGAAAAAATACGGACTACTTTTAAATAACGTTTATCCATCCATCCGGCGCACAAAATCATAGTAGGATTAATCTCCATCACTTTATTTATGAGCATCCTTACAGGGAATTCATCTTCATTAAACAGATAAATATTTTTATAGTTATCGTTAAATTTGAATGGAGCTTGTTTTATGTCCACTCTTCTTCTGAAAATATACAACTCAACTTTAGATTTTTTAACCCAATAGCAAAAAACATTAAGCATATAGTCAGAAAGGCGAGTAAATAAAATAACAACTTTTTGTTTTTTCATCTTATTTCCATTAGTCTAAGCAATCTCGCTCCGACTCTGTCATATGAATAATGTTCATCTGCGTATGTCCCGGCTTTTTTTGACTGACACATTATCTTTTCGGGATATTCAATATAATCGAAAATAATCTGATATAACTTTTTTGCAGTATAAGGTTCACATATCGTGATTATCTCCGAAGGCAGTTCAACAAGATCACCGACATTGGTGGCTATTACTGTCTTGTAGTGTCCTAAATATTCGTAAACCTTGGAAGGGGTTTTGTTGGTTGCGTAACGTCCATTCGGGTTTTGCAAAGCTATACAGATATTTGAGTTTCTGAGGAGTTCTTTGTATTTTTTGTCCGTGACAAAACCATAATATTCTATATCTGTCTTTTGAAACTGTAAATTTTGATCTCGAAGCCACTTTGTTTTTGAGCCTCCTCCGCAAATATCAACTCGTATTTTTTTTGATAGATCACGGTTTTTTTCAATAATTTTGATAGTTTCAATCAACATATCAATTCCATGTTCAAATTCAATTTTTCCGGAAAATAAGATATTTATCTTATCATCTTTTTCGATTATATTTGTACTTTTAATAGTTGGAGTTACATTGATACATCCAGTTATTATTTCAACAACGGTATCGCTTTTCAAAACACCTTGAAACTGTTTTGTCGGGATGATATAGCCTTTTGATATCGATGCAATCATTTTCATACAAAAGAAAAATACAAGTTGCTGTATCGGCCTTACTTCTGTTTGCCTATACCAGTCCTTTAACTTAGGTATTGACACATCCTCAATATTATGAAAAATTGGTACTTTATAAATAAAGCGATACAGTAAAGCAATTACAACAAGCAATGGGCTGAAATTGTAAATAATGATGGCTGATACTTTTCTTTTTTTTCCAAAAGAGATTAAACTAAAGGGTACCGTAAAAAGAGACGACAAAGAACCTAAAATCGGTAAGCCAATAGCTGCCGTAAAAAGGACTGGTACATTTCCGGTCTTTTTTATTTCTGCTGATAGAATCTTTTTATCAGACTTTGTTCTCAAACTTATTGCGGGGGAAACGATTAATACCTTTTTCCCCACAGCCTTTAGTGCATTAGCTATTCGGTGCATCCTGTTGGAACCAGCAGGATTTCTCGTAGGAATTCTACGGCTCTTGACAATTTCTTCATTTAAGAAACCTCCAACATATAATATATAACCGTCACTTCGCATTGGCATGAACCCTTTCAATATCAGGATACCTATCTTTTAGTAAAGCTACTACTTTTGCCGGCTGTCCGGCTGCTATTGAATAAGCTGGTAAATCATTGGTAACGATACTTCCTGCAGCAACCACAGTACCTCTTCCAATTCGTACTCCTTTTAAAACAAGAACATTTAATCCCAAGAAAACATCGTCTTCAATAACTATTGGACTGACACCAACAGGTTCTACCCAGTTTTTTTCTTTTGGAGGAAAGGCACTTGGCACTCTGTCTCTAAAATCAAGCGAATGTGAATCTGTATCTGTAAGAGTAGTATTTGCACCACAAAACACCCTGTTTCCTATCTTTATGGATGATGCAGCTGCAACAATTGTCCCACTCATACCCACATTTTTTCCGATGATAATTTCTGCGCCATATCGAAGAGTTGTCAACATACAGTTACGATTCAAGCCATGCAAATTAGCAGAAAATGAGGATAAAAATCTTGAATGACTACCTATTTGTAAATTACTTTCAGGCGCTCTTCGAAAGTATATTTTCCCAAGAAAAGTACACCCTTTACCAAGTTCAACATTCCACCATTTTGCAGACATATACGCCTTTTTCGTATCAAAGTATTGTTTTGTTTGCTGCAATGCTATTCGGGTGAAATGAGGCAGACTGTCTCTATTTAACCTTTTTAAGGTCTTATTTATCATTTTCATTTTGCCTACTGATGTATTCAAAAAAGTTTTCATGCGTTAAAAATAAATTTGCATTCTTTCTACAGAAGTCTAATCCTTTGTCCCACCATTTAAATTCTTCCAATAAACGAATTTCTTCTTCTGAAAATCTGTATTTTATAGTTCTAGCAGGCACCCCTCCTACAATTTCATAGGAATTTATGTCTTTAGTAACAACGCTTCCCGCAGCGACAATAGCTCCGTTACCAACCCTCACTCCATCAAGGATCATGCTGCCGGTTCCTATCCATACGTCGTTGCCTATAGTGATCTTTTTGGCCTCTTGAACTGAAGGATCAAAGCCGATACGAACAGTCCCTGATGCTTTGTTTGAATAAAATCCTGGATACGTTGATATCTTGTCCACAGGATGAATTCCCAAACCAATTTTAACATCCGGAGCAATGGAACAAAACTTACCAATAGAACTATTTTTTACTTTACTACTCCCACCAATATAAGTATAGTCACCGACAGATGAATTTGCAATAATTACGTTTTTATAAAGCTTAACGTTTTTACCAAATTTACAATCATGTCCAATGGTTACCCCGGGTTCAACATGCACATCCGGGTATTTTATAATTGCTTTAATTGGTCTTAATATCTGTTTTATTACTTTCAAAAAATAAGTAAATAACCTTTTTATTATTTTCATTATTATATTATTTTCCCTCTAATTAGAATTGAAAAAACAGCTCCCCAAAATAATGTAGCTGAAACACCTGGGGTTAATACACTTCCTTGAATTGTCATAAATGCACCAACTAAACTTATTGTAGCAAAAGTATGATAAAAAATACCTTTCCTGCTAAAAGACAATGTCGCATACTGGAGTATCCAAGATATGAAAATCATACCCCAAAAGACACCATTTTTCCCAAAATCAAAAATTAAATCCGGTATAATCGAACGAGGAACACTAGAAGCACTATTTTGTATGCTATTAAAATAGTCAACTACTGACTGCATACGCATCTTTTCTAATGAAAAATTCATTAACCCTAACCGGTTTAGAAAATCAGCAAGCCAACCAAACGTGTTTAAACCGTGTGTTTGCTGGCCATGAAGGGCAGATGAAATCCAGCTCCCCATTGCTCCCATTGTAGAGACAGGCCATATAAGGATTGTGTAAAACATATTAAAGGAACTACCATAACCACCTCTTAAATAACCCATAATAGCAAAAATAAATAATACAGACCCAATAAGTATTCCAAAGTTCCGCCACTCTTTAGTAGATAAAAGAAATCGATTATTTTTGTAACTATCTCGACATAGCACTAAACTTGCAAAGTATAGAATAATATAATTAAGTAAAAAAATTCTTCCACCATTTGCCAAACCCAAAGGAGATGCAGCTAATATGGTAAGTAATAAAAGTTTAAAATTAATCTCTTCCTTTGAATCTTTTACTGCTAGCATAATAATAATAAAATTAACAATTACGCTTACTTGTGAACCTATTCTTGCAATTAAAGAATCCTCTCTATGATTATATACCTCTCTAACATTGGATAAGTAATTAAGGTTTAAACCTACGGTTAAAATCCTCTCAATTAAAAAAATTGTACCAATAAAAAACAATAATAATAATATTTTCCTTGATATCTTATTAATTATCTTATTCACATAATAATAAAGTTTTTCAAAAGATTTTTGGTTGTTTTTTTGGGATGTAAATAAACTTCCAAGGGAAAACCCGATAAACGCTCCATAATGCAGTTGCAAAATAAAATATAATGATCTTGAATCTATATTTACTATCCAATAATTGTTTAGTGCTATCCATGATCCAAAAAGAAGGAAAGCCCATCCAAACCAATAAGCAAGTGCCGCACTTACAATTCTTTTTGTTCTAATCCAAGTAATAAGAATTGATACAAAACCCAATACTAATGTTTGTAATAAAACATTAGATATATCCATTTTATTTATAAACATAAAACTGGTAATCCAAAAATTCCACCATGAATTGAAAGAGATTTATCGATATAACAATTCATATAGCCTCCAATATCAAGAACAACTGTTTGCAAGGGTTCTAACTGGCGTAAGATATTGGCCGAGCCAATACCTGCGGCAACAAGACATAAATCAGGGGTGGTTTTAACCTTTGAAAGATCAAGAATATCTTTCATTGAAGCTGTGCTGGATATACGAAGAAACTCTACGTTTGAAGCCCCAAGATTAAAAAGAGACTGCTTGATTTTTGCTTCCTTTGCGTCATCTATTCCTGAAATAATCAAGATTTTTCTGTTTTTATAAAATATTTGCCATCCATCATTAGTTAATAGCCCAACAACAAAGTGAAAAGGAATATAATTCATGGCATCGAATCGTATATCGTACTTATGAAAAAAAAATTCCATGTATTTGTTATATTCTGTAAATGCATGAAGACCATTATCATTTATGTAACAAGCCAAATATCCTGATTGAGAAATAAATCTTATGTCCTCAAGTAAGTTTTGACGTAACCCTTTTATTTCTTCTGGAGAATATTCTTCGCCCCAGGATGTTTTCCATCGATTAGGATTCTTCAGTTTTATTTTCTCAGCTGTTATCGCTACAATTTCTTTAATTAAAGGCCTTCTGTTAGGGTTAAATTTTCTCCCTATAAGAAATCGATATTCGCCATCTGCCATACGATATATGGGCAGGTACTTTTTACCTATACAAGATAAAACGTGTTTACGAAAATTCGACAACCATGCTTCGCCTTGAACATCAATGAATGACCAAGCTTCTAGCTTTCCTCCATAGGCTTTGGCGGCACTACTAATTCCAATAAAATCTAAATCAACTCGATATTTTAATTTATCCACATTCAGAATTTAAATTTTAAAAAACCGGTTAACTTTCCTTTAACCGTTTATAAATAACGTTTAACTAATTAGTTTTTGTCTTCCAATACCAAAATAATCAAATCCTAAAGAGTTCAATTCATCAGGATCGTAAATATTTCTTCCATCAAAAATGACTCTTTTTGCCAGTAGTTTTTGAATAACTTTAAAGTTTGGAAATTTAAATTCTGGCCATTCAGTAACAAGGAATAAGCCATCTGCATTTATTAAGGCTTCATACTGATCATCAACGTAAGTAATGGAATCTCCTAATATGTGTTTTGCTTCTTTAGTAGCAACAGGGTCATAAGCATTTATTTTTGCACCTGCACTTAAAAGTTTTTTAATAATTACCAACGACGGGGCTTCACTTATGTCATCGGTTTGAGGCTTAAAGGAAAGTCCCCACAGGGCAAATGTTTTTCTTTTTAAATCACCTCTAAAATAGTTAGTAGCTTTGGCAAATAAAGCTGATTTTTGCCTTTCATTTACGTTTTCTACTGCTTTCAATACTTCCATGTCGTATCCTACCATATTTGCAGTTCGTATCAAAGCTTTTACATCCTTGGGAAAGCAAGAGCCACCATATCCGGTTCCCGGATATATAAAAGAGAGTCCAATACGTCTATCAGAACCTATTCCTTTTCGTACATTATTAACATCTGCACCAACAATTTCACAAAGATTAGCAATGTCATTTATGAAACTGATTTTGGCTGCCAACATGGCATTGGCAGCGTATTTAGTCATTTCTGCAGAAACAATGTCCATAAAAATTATAGGATGGCCATTCATGATAAAAGGCTTGTATAATTTTTCCATAATTTTCCGTGCATGGTCAGAATCTAAGCCCACTATAATACGATCAGGTTTTAAAAAATCTTCCACAGCGGCACCTTCTTTCAGAAATTCTGGATTAGAGGCTACATCAAAAAGAATATTTACACCCCGTTTGTCTAGCTCTCCCTGAATAGCTGCTCTGACTTTTTTTGCGGCTCCAACAGGAACAGTGCTTTTTGTTGCCATGAGCAGGTAGCTATTCATCTTTTTTCCTACTTCTTTTGCAACCTGTAACACATATTTTAAATCAGCGCTACCGTCTTTATCCGAAGGAGTGCCTACTGCGCTAAATATAACATCAACGTCTTCCAGCGTTTTGGATAACTTTGTTGTAAAATGTAGTCTATCTTTTTCCACATTACGCTTTACAAGGTCTTCCAAACCCGGCTCGTATATCGGGATGTGTCCTTTGTTTAATCCTTCTATTTTTTTCTCATCCACATCAACACAGGTGACATCAATTCCGACTTCTGAAAAACAAGCTCCGGTTACCAATCCTACATAGCCTGTTCCAACTATGGTAATTTTCATATTTTATATTTAAATTTAGATTATTAAGTAATGAATTCTTATGCAAAAATTAATTTAAATCTTCACTTCACTAAACTAAGAATTTTTTTAAAAAAATAACTTGTTCTTTATTAACAGATTAAATCCTGTTTTTATGGGCAATTTAAAAGACTCAACTAAAAATTTAGGAATACTTTGGTAACCTATTATTTTTAAAGCCTTTCGAAAAACATGGGGGATAAGAATACTATCCACAAGTATTAAAGATAAAGGTAAATATGTAATAGTATTTGTAAACTTCACTAATGAATAAGCAAAAATCATCCCGGCAATAGTTGAAAATAAATATAAATATGCATACTTAACATGTTTATTTGTTGCAATTAAGACCATACTTCCGGGAAACCAAGAAAAATTTGTCAATGTTGATAACAAAAACAAATAGAATAAAATATTATTGAACTCCAGTTGATGCTTAGTCCACAGCAAGAAAATCTCTTTACCAAAAAAAATTAATATCACAATGGCCGAAATCCCATAATATATATTTATTCCAAAAAAAAACTGATATATTTTTTTCATAAACTTCTTATCTCCTCTTCCATAAGCTAAGGAAAATTCGGGCCAAAACGAGTTAAACATTATGGTTGTCCCTTTTTTAATAGTATTAATTAGAGTTCTTGTGGTGGAAAACAATACAACATTTGCACTGCCAAGTAAAGAATTAATTAAAAGAATAAAACCTTGGATAATAACAGCATTGCCAGCAGGAAATGATAAGAAAGCAATTGATGGGCCTAATATTCTTTTTAATTCAATCCAACTAAAATACGTAAAATTAATTTTTACCGAAAAATATTGTCTTGTGTCCAATACTTTGTAAATTAACCCAACTGTTCTTGATACAGGAATAAATAAAATTATAAAAACAACATTTAAACGTATCATTATCAGTATTAAAATGGAAGCATATTCAAAGATTAGGACAATATTATCAATTAACAAACCTCTTGCATAAGCATGAGAAGACCTATAAATACCATTAAATAAATGACTTATCATTCCCATAAGTACATTAAAAGTTATTATTAGTAATCCAATATTAACAGTTTTATTTGACAGCATCTTAAATCCAATTATCCTAGCCACAGGAAAAAAAAATTCGGTTAAACCTATTATTATAAATACAATAGAAAACAAGATAATTATTACAAATAAATTATTATTAAAAAGGACGAGACATTTTTTGTATTCTTTTCTTTCAAATAAAATAGAAAATTCATTACTAGTAACGGTATTCAATCCCAAATCAGATATAGCTAAATATGCTGCAAAAGAAGTCAATAATATCCATTCTCCATAAAGGTTAACTCCCCAATACTTAAGAAAAACAGGTACAGAAATTATTTGATAAAGAAAAATTATAGCAGAGTTTAAACTGTTTGCACCTAAATTTTTTTTAAGCTCCGAGATTATATTCATCTTTATGAGTTTTACTATCGATTTCTAATTTAAATAAAGTTCCTTTTTATAATACGTTTAATACCAGATGAACATTTATGATAATTCAATCTTGCCTTTTCTAAAAGACTAGAGGCAAAAAAATTCTTATTTAAAAACAATATGTCTCCATATGTCATTGCGAAAGAGATATAATAATACCCATTTTCTTGTAATCTGCCTATTATTTGTCTTATTTTAGGAATGTCTGTTTTATCAAGAAATTCATGGAATTCAACGGTAATTTGCACAATTTTTTTTTGAAGAAATTCTGGAGATAGATTTTTAAGAACATCTAATTCAGCTCCTTCGATATCTAATTTGAGTAAATCGATTTTTTGAATAGAATTTTCTTTACAGAATTTTTCTATAGTTATACATTTTACCAAACAGTTAGACTGACTGTTGTTATCTTCATTATAAATCAAACTACTACATTGATTTTCTCCTAGGTTAAATTTTAGCTCTCCGTTTTTAGCAGCAATTGCAAATTGAAAGAAGGTACATCCTTCAATTTTTGGTAATTTTGGAAATAATCGAGGATCAGGCTCAAATCCATAAATTTTACTGTTATATTTTTTATGAATTGCTAATGAAAATTCACCTTGATTTGCACCACAATCAAAAACTATTGAGTCATCCGTAATTAAATTGCTCACAAAAGTATGCATGCAAATGTTATCTACTTTAATCATATTTTCTATTTTTTTTAGTTATTATTGCCACTTACTTATCAATCGAAATTAATGGCAAAATTATTTTAATTGATTAATTCTTTGAGAAAGTACCGACACCCCCGGCAAGGATAGTACCTTTCATTTTACAATTTAGTTTTGTTAACAATTAAGAAGTTAAGGTTCATTAAGGGTTATATTTTGTTTAGTGTTTCGCGTTCAGGGTTCAGGGTTCATTCAAAGTTTAAAGTTTGAGGTTCAAAGTTCAAAGTTCAAGGTTTGAGGTTTCAAGTTCTGAACAAGCTGGAAGGATATTGACTTCTCTTTTTATTTTAGGTTATCACTTTCCTTTTTACGTTAAATACAGGGAGTTTGCTTCTCTCGCCTCTCGTCTGAGCCGAGACAGGTCAGGCGAGATCGCAAAGTCGTGCTACTATATTGAATTCCATCGAAGCAGGGGTCCCGTCACTAATCCACTATCAATGCCACGAATTTGCGAGCGGAGCGATAGCGGAGAGAAGCAATCTCTTTATACGTCAGTGCGGAAAGTACATCAAGGCGGAAAGTACGCCAGGGCGGAAACTTTTAAGTTGATTTGTTTCCATCTCCATCCAAGGGCAGTTTGCTTCGGTCGTGCCTCCCTCGCAAAGTCGTGCTACTATACTGAATTCTATCGAAGCAGGGTTCCCATCACTAATCCTCTAACAATGCCACGAATTTGCGAGCGACGCGATAGCGGAGCGTGGCAATCTCCTTATACGTCAGAGCGGAAAGTACATCAAGTCCGAAAGTACGCCAGGGCGGAAACTTTTAAGTCGATTTGTTTCCATTCAAGAGGAGTTTGCTTCGGTCGTGCCTCCCTCGCAAAGTAGT
>VAPE01021496.1_pt1 | contig 11717 bp, 10 predicted proteins | sample 3393911 | NCBI WGS metagenome assembly VAPE01 (sample SAMN08290436, study PRJNA428436) | hydrothermal vent metagenome | isolation source: Deep-sea hydrothermal vent chimney | place: Atlantic Ocean: South-mid Altantic Ridge | reverse complement strand
TTCCCGTTAGGAAGTATGGTACCCTGTGTTGTCCCGACTTTCCTCCCCCCGCTAAAGCGGGAAGCGATAGAACAACCTGACGGTTTTGCCGGCAAAATTACAACTTTTCACCTTACTGAGGTAATAAAATAGCCCGGGAAGATTGTTAAAGCCTTTTTTACCTTGGTAATATTGAATAATCTTTGGCTCTACTACCATTTTAGTGGATAAATTATTTTTATAGTGCCGAATACATCCCCCTATGAGAAGTCGAAGTCAGAAGTCAGAAGACGGAAGCTTTTTCGTTAATGGCTAAGAATCTAATATTTATACCAGCTATCGTATATTGAGATATTTTATTCAAGATGCTATTTTCTTCTGACTTCCGTCTTCTGACTTCCGTCAATTTAATAATTACACAATCCGGCAGTTTCCTGCTAAACTTGCAGTAGTACCTAATCTTTTAAGTTTTAAAGATACCCCGTCCTCTCTACTCTGTTGGCTTAATCATGTTCAGCGCTGAGTGTGTAACAGTATGCCGGCAATAAACTCCGCCGCTTTGCCATCGCCAAACAACGGGGGGAACGTCAGCTTTTCCCCTGCCTGGCTGAAATGGTCAAAAGCATTCATAATCTTATTTTTGTCCGCATTTACAACGATGCCGCAGCCCTGTTCCACAATTTCTTTCCATTCAGTTTCAGAACGGAGGATGAGCACCGGCTTTTCAAAGAAATAAGCCTCTTTCTGCACGCCGCCTGAGTCGGTAAAGACCATCTCACAACGACTTTCCAGCATGATCATATCCAGGAAAGAAACCGGCGGGATAAGCCGGATGTTTTCTTCCTGTTGCAGCTGCTGGTAAAGCGTGCTGTTTAGGTTCTTATCTAACAGTTTGGCGGTGCGTGGGTGTAACGGCAGCACGAGCGGTGTTTGGCTCTCCCGTGAAATTTCCAGAAAAGCTTCGAAAATGGCGTTGAGTCGTCCGGGCTGGTCAGTGTTGTTGTCGCGATGCACAGTAGCGAGGAAAAAAGGTTTGTCTCTCAACCGTTGCGTTTTCAGGATATTACTTTTCTCTTCGGCAATTTTCCGGAAATACAGGCTGTTGTCGTACATCACATCACCACAGTGAAATATACCCGGATGGTCAGCGGTGAATGGCGATTTGTTATCCTTGTCAAATCCTTCATTAATAAGGTTTTGCAGACCTGTTTTCGTAGGCGAAAAGAGCAGGGTGGAAGCATGGTCGGCCATAATGCGGTTGATCTCTTCGGGCATGTCTTTGTTAAACGAACGCAGTCCGGCTTCAATGTGTGCAATCGGGACGTGAATTTTGGAAGCAGCAATAGCACCGGCCAGTGTGGAGTTGGTGTCGCCGTAAAGTATTAGATAATCGGGCTCTTCACGAAGCAGGATTTCTTCCGTACCGGTTATCATACCGGCAGTCTGTACGCCATGGCTGCCGCTGCCAATGTTCAGGTTATAATCCGGTTCGGGGATACCCAACTCATCGATAAACACCTGCGACATGTTAGCATCGTAATGTTGTCCGGTATGGATGATAACTTCCTGAATTTTACCAGAAAAATTATTTTTTATGGCCCGGCTCAATGCTGCGGCTTTGATGATTTGCGGACGGGCGCCGATGAGAGTTACAATTTTCATCCATTTATTTCAAAACATTGTTATCCGCAAAGCTATAATAATTATCGTTTCCAACGATGATGTGATCCAGCACCGGGATTTCCAGTGCTTTGCCGGCTTCCAGTAGTTTTTTAGTGAGCCTGATGTCGTTTTCGCTGGGTTTCAGGTTGTTGGAGGGGTGGTTGTGTGCCAGGATTATGGAAGAGGCGTTGTGATCCAGTGCCAGCTTGAAGATTTTCTTAGGATCGACTACCGTGCCGGCCACACCGCCCCGGCTTATGTTCAGCTTCCGGATGACTTTGTTGGCACGGTCCAGCAGAACTACGAAGAAGGCCTCGTAATAGTTGTCGGTAAGGTCGGGAAATAGCAGCTCATACACATCCCTGCTGGATTTGATTTTGATTTGCTGCAATACTCTTTCCGCCACCCGGCGTTTTCCCAACTCCAGGGCTGCAATAATGCTGATGGCTTTGGCTCTGCCCATTCCGCGAAAGCGGGAAAGCTCTTCTATGCTCAGTTTGGAGAACTCGATGAGGTTGTTGCCTGTGGAATCCAGCATGCGCTGTGCCAGCTGAACGGCAGATTCATCTCTGTTTCCTGAGCCAATCAGAAGGGCTATCAGTTCGGCATTGCTCAGGACGTTTTTGCCTTTGAGGAGCATTTTTTCGCGCGGGCGGTCATCTTCGGCCCACTGGTTGATGGGTTGGTTACGGGGTTTCGTCGGCATAATGGCAAAGATAGGGAAAAAAGTGAGCTAAAGTGAGCTAAAGTTTGGAGTTTAAAGTTTCACAGGTTCAGGTACCCAAGAAAATTTACACCTTTTACATGCCTTTGTTTGCTATGATCAAAATGCCAGCAAATTAGTTCGTTCTCTTTTGTATAGGCCTTTTCCTGAATGCTGTCATTTATAATAAAAACGGATGTATCTGTAGCTATCTCATGGCATAGTGGTTTGGCCTTTTGCCATAAATATTTTTCAGAGAATATTCTGCCTGACAATAAACGAGTTATTTTATCGTGGCTAATTTCATTGTCCATTACTTTCGATATGCCTGTGGCTGCTACTAATCCTATGCTTATTAGTAACATCTCTTCATAGAGGGCTGATAAGTTATTAACATCCATGTAGCAAAATTATCTGTTTTTTTGTGTAACGTCAGTTAATAAAATAGATAGGTAAAATGACGTTAAACAGTCTTTTACGTATTCTATAATTTTAAAAACAGCTATTGTCAATCGAATTTAGTTATCGATAAATTTCTTTGAAATTTTCGTTGTCCATTTACTTTTGAGATAGTTTGCAAGTTTAAAGTTTATATAAACAAAGCAAACTTTTAAAAAAAAATTAAATAAGTTCTTGACTTTTGTATTAAATTTTATATCTTTGTGCTTTAATTAAGAAAAAATATGTCTTTATTTCAATCGGATGGTTTCCTCGATAAGCTCACGAGGGTAGAGTTAAAAAAATATTTTCAGAAGAAGAAAATTGTCAGGGCTTTGTATTTACAAGGGTCTATGGCATTAGCCGAAATTGTGAAATGTTTGAATGTAAGTGCCCCCACTGTCCAGAATCTTCTTGATGAATTGTTGCACGAGGACATTATCCATCTCACGGGTTCGGGCTCATCAAAAGGTGGTCGCAGACCGAATTTATATGGCTTACAGAAAAATGCGTTTTATATTTTGTCTATCGATATTGGTAATTATTCTACGCACATGGCATTGTTTGACAGTTCCAACAAAAAAGGAAGGCGGTATAAAGAATTAAAACTGGAATTGAAGAATGAGCTTTTCGTGGTTAACCAGATTTATGAGGCGGCAAGTGAATTAATAAAAGATTCGGATGTTGATGAGGGGCATATTTTAGGTGTCGGAATTGATATGCCGGGTTTGGTTGAATCGGAAGAAGGTATTAACCATACAATTCTCAATTTTGAGAAGCCTGTTCGTGTTCTTTTTGCCGAGTTGTTTAAAAAACCCGTTGTGATTGAAAATGATGCCAAAGCCAAGGCTCTGGCTGAATTTCGTTTTGGGAAAGCTATTGGAAAACAAAATGTGTTGGTACTTCATCTTGGATGGGGAATAGGTATGGGTATGATATTAAACGGTAAACCGTATAAAGGGGCACGAGGTTTCTCAGGTGAATTTTCCCATATCCCCATGACAGACGAAAGAGGTTATTTATGTAGCTGTGGAAAACGGGGTTGTCTTGAAACGGTAGCTTCTGGTGCTGCGCTCACACGTCTTGCTGTGGAAGCCATTGAAAAAGGAGAGATGACCCTTATCAGCGAAATGGCATATAAGAAAACCAAAAATATTACACCGGAACTTATTCTAAAAGCTGCACAAAAGGGGGATCAGTTTGCCATCAGCATCCTCTCGAAAATCGGATTTGAATTGGGAAAAGGTATTTCTTCGCTAATGCAAATTTTAAATCCTGAGATGATAATTCTTGGTGGCCCGTTGGCCAATGCCGGTTCTTACCTGATAACTTCCATCGAGCAGGCCATACAGCAATATGCTTTTGCAATCATTCGTGAGAAGATGGAATTGACCTTAAGTGATTTAGGTGATAATGCAAGTCTGTTAGGAAATGTAATTAATGTAATGGAAAGTTTATTTGAAAACTAATGTGTTTTTATAATTTGTTTAATGTTTAACCAAAATTACCAGTCTATGAAAAATAAATTACTTGTGGCTTTTTTCCTCTTTTTTGGAGCATTTGCTCTACATAAAAATACAATGGCCATGAATCTATTCAGTTTTATAGAATAATTTCCAGATGTGGAGAGTTGGAAGTGTTGAAATATAAAGGAATTTGTAATAATGCGGCCTTGTTATTATGTTCGGTTATAAGTTTTTGAAACAGAATACAAGCCAGAAATAGTAACAATGGACAAAGTAAATGAAATGTGAGGGTACATATTGCGATAAATTAAGCCAAACGTTTATTGTCCGATGTTTATCATGTTGTGGTGGAAGTTAATATAAATAATACCGAAAAATTGAAACAGGTTGATGCTTTAAGTCAGCCTGCTTCAATTTCTGTTTAAGTCTGTGGTTTTTCTCAACAAGGTGTTCTGTCATTTATTTATCCTGTTTTTACATGTTTGGGGCTAAAATATTTGACGGGGCATCTTTACTTTAAAAAGCAGAGGTTTACAAAGAAATAATTTAACAGGAACTTTATAATATGAACACAAACATATTATCACGGGTTGAAACCCAATTTTTATCAAAACAGGATATCGCTCCTGAAAATTCGGAAATCCCTTACCTGGTGGTGGATAATTTTCCCCATCTAGGAATGATTACCGCCTTGCGGTTTTTGGAATGGGTGAAGGAAAACCCCGAGGGAGTCATTAGTTTGCCTACAGGTAAGACGCCTGAATATTTTATCAAATGGACCGGTTTTTTGCTACAAAACTGGAACAATGAAAAAGGCAGGAAAATTTTGGATGAATATGGCATTCAACATAGCCGGAAACCGGATTTAAAAGGACTTCACTTTGTTCAGATTGATGAGTTTTACCCCATCAATCCCCGGCAAAAAAACAGTTTCTATAATTATGTAAACGAATTCTATATCAAAGGGTTCGGATTAAATCCGAAAAATGCACTGCTTATCAATGCCGATGAAATTCCGTTGCATAACAACAAAACCTATCAGGAAGTTTTTCCTGATTTGAAAGTTGATCTGAGTTTACGTTACCGTGAGGCAAAAACCAATCATGAGCGCTGCCAGAAAGCATCTATTTTTATGATTGACGACTGGTGCGCCAAATATGAACAGAAAATTCGTGAAAAAGGGGGTATCGGCTTTTTTCTTGGCGGGATAGGACCTGATGGCCACATTGCCTTTAACATCAAAGGTTCCGACCATTTTTCGACTACGCGCTTAATCGAAACCAATTTCGAAACACAGGCAGTGGCCGCCGGAGATTTGGGCGGAATTGAAATATCAAAAAACAGACTGGTTATAACTATTGGATTGCAAACTATCACTTACAATCCTGATGCCGTAGCCATCATATTTGCTGCCGGTGAAGCCAAAGCCGAAGTGGTGAAAAATGCATTGGAGAGTAAGCCTTCCAACGAATACCCGGCTACCGTTCTGCAAAAACTAAAAAATAGTCGGTTCTATCTTACCAAAGGGGCTGCAGCAAAATTGCACGATACTGTGAATGCTTATTACAGCGGTGAATGGACACAGGAAAAAATGGAAAGAGCGGTTCTGGATTTGGTGAAAAAGTTGGATAAATACGGCCATCACCTCACTATGGAAGATTTGAAAAACGATACTTATTGCCGTCGTATTCCCGACCTGAGTGAAAAAACGGTTCCCCGTATCATTGAGAGCATTAAAAGCAAGCTGAACAAAGGAATGCAACAGGAAGAGGAGCAACGTTATTATCATACCGGCCCGCATCACGACGATATTATACTCGGAATTTTGCCTTATATCTCCCATCAATTGCGACAGGTTACCAATACTTTCGATTTTAGTATTATGACTTCGGGATTTACAGCTGTTACCAATAAGCTTATTATCAATACACTGTATGATATCTTAATGTTTCTTAAGCAAGATCAAATCCAGATGATTCATTATCCCGATTTTTATGAAAGGGGTTTTAAGCACAAATGGGACAAAGATGTTTATCATTATCTTGGAAAAGTAGCCTCCGGAGAACCCATCGAACGAAGACGGGGTTTGAGCCATCGTTTGGTCAGGGCATTGGTTGATATTTACGGGATAAAAAATACGAAAGGGCTGAAAGACAGAATTCGTGAGATTATTCATATCCTCGAAAATTCATATGATGGTGAAAAAAATCCGCCTGATATAAAAAAACTCAAAGGAATGTTGCGCGAATTTGAAGAAGAACTGGTTTGGGCTCATTTTGGCGTAAAGGTGGAAAACGTTCATCATCTGCGTCTGGGTTTTTATACCGGCGATATTTTTACCGAACAACCCGAACGTTCGCGCGATGTCTTCCCTATTTTAGAACAGCTGCGGAAAATAAAACCGACGGTTATGAGCCTTGCTCTCGACCCGGAAGGCAGCGGACCCGACACACATTACAAAGTGTTGCAAGCTATTGCCGAGGCTGTCAGGCTTTGGCGAAAGGAAGAAGACCTTAGTAATTTGCGCATTATTGGCTACCGCAATGTCTGGTATCGTTTCCATCCTGCCGAAGCGGATGTGATAGTTCCTGTTTCATTGAATTCGCTTGCTATTCTCGATGAAGCTTTTACCGATTGCTATCTGAGCCAGGTAAATGCCTCCTTCCCGAGCTATATGCTTGATGGAAAATTTAGTACGCTGTCACAGAAAATATGGATAGACCAAATGAAACATATACAGCTCCTGTTGGGTAAGAATTTCTTTTATGAAAACCCGTCTCCCCGTGTCAGAGCGGCCCATGGACTGTTGTTTTTTAGAGAAATGAATGTGGATGCTTTTCTGCAACAGGCCAGAGAGCTTGAGAAATCGATGGAGGGGTTTTGATAAAATGAAATATCCGAAGATTTTCTGCCGGAACTCTTTTTTAGAAGTATTTTTGGAAATATTAAAGTAGAGGATAAGGAGAAAAGTATCAATCAGAGTTCGATAGACCAAATGGAACATATAACATTGCAAATGAATAAATTAGAGTGTTTGGGTTGTGGAGTGTTGGGAGAAATAATGAGTTATGTCATTCTGTTTCAAAAAAACATCCCAGCCCAATACTACATTATTCCAAACAGTAATAATAAATTTATTCATGTTAAATGTGGCAGTTAGCTGCGCTTCTTAAGGTCGAACTCATATTATCAGAATAAAAATTGTTTATGTTTGAAAATAAAAAGATACAACAAAACAGGCCGGCAATAGGTATTGATGTTGGAGGAACCAAGATTAGTGTCGGACTGGTGCAACAGGGAAAACTGATAAAAAGTCATACATTGCCAACACCTGTGAACGAAACAAAGGAGAAAGTTTTAGAGACAATTATCAATACTGTTAAAGCATTGGGAAATAATGAATTTTCAGGTATAGGAGTGGGCATTCCGGGTTTGGTGGATACCCTAAGGGGTGTTGTTTTCGACGTGCACAATATCCCCTCTTTTACGCAAGTGGCTTTGAAAACGGAACTGGAGTCCGTTTTTCACCGGAAAGCAGAAATAAATAATGATGCCAATTGTTTTGTGTTGGGATCAAAGTACTACGGGAAAGGGAAACGCTACAATAATATGGTTGGTCTTACGCTTGGTACCGGACTTGGCGGAGGAATTGTCCTCAATGGCAGACTATACGAAGGCGTGGGTGCCGGAGCCGGTGAATTTGGATTCCTGCCTTATAAAAATGGTATTCTTGAGCATTATTGCAGCGGCCAGTTTTTTCAACGGCAATATAATATTACCGGAAAAGAGGCTTCCCGAAGGGCTCTCGAAGGAGATGCAGACGCTTTGCAAATGTTTTCACAATTCGGCACCCATCTCGGAGAAGCCATAAAAATGGTTGCTCATGTTTTTGCTCCGGAAGCTGTGATGCTGGGAGGCTCCATTAGCTGGAATTTTGATTTGTTTAAAGAGAGTATGTGGACAGCAATCCGTAAATTTCCTTACCAGCATGTTATTGATAATTTGGTTGTGATGCCTGCTTTAGGTCCTGAGATTGCCCTTGTGGGGGCGGCCTCCCTTGTTTTAAACCAGAATTAGAAGTTTTTTGAAACATTTTTATAGATGAATAAAGTTATGACAAACAGAAAAAGGAATTCATTGGATCCTATCATTATTATCGGACTGTTATTTTTTATTTTCGGCTTTATTACCTGGCTGAATGCTACGCTTATCCCTTATTTGAAAACGGCTTGCGAACTGACCACTTTTGAGTCGTACTTTGTAACGTTCGCTTTTTATATCTCCTATTTTGTCATGGCACTGCCCTCGGCCAGAGTACTGGAAAAAACAGGCTTTAAAAACGGTATGTCGCTGGGACTGCTCGTTATGGCATTGGGGGCACTCATTTTTATTCCGGCCGCCTACACACGTAATTACGTTTGGTTTTTAACCGGACTGTTTGTGCAGGGAGCCGGCTTGGCACTTTTGCAAACCGCCGCCAATCCGTATGTTACCATCCTTGGGCCTATTGAAAGTGCTGCCCAACGTATCAGTATCATGGGGGTTGCCAATAAATTTGCCGGCATTTTAAGCCCGATTATCCTGGGGGTAGTTATCCTGAACGGCCTTGGAAAACTCAACAAAGGTTTGACCGGTATGAGCATGGCCGGCAAAACCGCCGCTTTGGATACGTTGGCAATGAAAATTATTTTGCCTTACGTCATTATAGCCATTGTTTTGGTCATTATGGCTGTGCTCATCCGGATATCGAGCCTGCCCGAGGTGGAAGCCAAAAAAGAAGAAATTTCAGGCAACGAAGTGAGGCGAACCAGCCTTTTCGCATTTCCTTACTTCTGGCTCGGCGTGGTGGCCCTGTTCTTTTATTCGGGCGCTGAGGTAGTACCTGTGGATGCACAGATTAACTATGGGCTTTCCTTGGGTTTCAATATCGAAGTAGCGAGGTTTTTCCCCTCTTATACACTGATAGCTATGATTGTGGGCTATTTGGTGGGAATTATTATTATTCCAAAATTTATTTCACAACAAAAAGCATTGCGCTACTTTGCCCTTTTAGGCATTTTGTTTACAATAATTGCCGTTTTCACGCATGGTTATGTCTCGGTACTGTCTGTGGCAGCCCTTGGTTTTGCCAATTCCATTATGTGGCCTGCCATTTGGCCGCTCGCTATTGATGGTTTGGGGAAATTCACCAAACGGGCTTCGGCTGTTTTGATCATGGCCATTGCCGGGGGTGCCACCATTCCGTTGTTATACGGCTATCTGGCGGGGCTTCCTTCGGTAGGCAGCACACACGCCCACTCCATCCTGATAATTTGTTATTCTGTTATCTTTTATTTTGCCACTTTCGGTTATAAAATCGGAAGGCACCGTGTTTAATTCATTAAAAAACAATCCCATGAAAAAATTAGTCCTTTTTATCCTGACCATTTTTTTACTTTCTTTTTTCTCGTGTAAAGAAAGTCCGAAAAAAGCTTCAATAAATATTATCCCTGAGCCGGTACATTTGGTGGCTCACCCGGGAAATTTTGAATTAAACGAAAAAACCAGTATTGTGGTTATCCAGCCGGAAAAACTGAAATTCGAGTCGCAATACCTGGCGGATATTATCAGCAAACATATCGGTTTTAAACCAGAAATTGTTACTGTTTCCGGCAAAAAGAATTTGAAAAATGCTATCATTCTTCGTTTGGTTCCGGAAGCATCGAAAAATGCAGAAGGCTATCAGCTTAAAGTGGGAAAAGGGAATATTTCCATTTTGGCGCCAAAATCCAAAGGTGTTTTTTACGGGATACAGTCGCTTTTGCAGTTATTTCCCCCTTCTTTTTATGCTTCTGTCCATCAAAAAGTGTGGAAAATTCCAGACTGCTTTATTCAGGATGCCCCGCGATTCCCTTACCGGGGAATGCATCTCGATGTGAGCCGTCATTTCTTTCCGCCTGCCGACATCAAACATTATATCGATATGCTGGCCATGTACAAATTCAATACCTTTCACTGGCATTTGACCGATGATCAGGGTTGGCGGATTGAGATTAAAAAATACCCCAAATTAACAGAAATCGGTGCCTGGCGCGACTCAACACTCATCGGCCATTCTGGTTCCAAACCGGTACGATATGACAAAAAACGCTACGGCGGATTTTATACGCAGGCAGAGGTTCGCGATATTGTCCACTATGCCGCACAAAGACATATCACCATTATTCCCGAAATCGAAATGCCCGGACATTCCAGCGCTGCTCTTGCAGCATATCCCGAGCTCGCTTGTACGCCTGGGCCTTTTCATGTGGCGACTACCTGGGGCGTTTTCAAAGATATTTACTGTCCGAAAGAGAAGACATTTCATTTTCTGGAAAATGTGCTGACGGAGGTGATGGCGCTGTTTCCTTCAAAATACATTCACATTGGCGGCGATGAAGTGCCCAAAGCCCGGTGGAAAGAGAGTAAACTTTGCCAGCAGCTGATTAAAAAATATCATTTGAAAAATGAAGACGGACTTCAAAGCTGGTTTATCGGACGTATCGGGAAATTTCTGAATGCCCATGGCCGCAAAATGATTGGCTGGGACGAAATTCTCGAAGGAGGACTTTCTCCTCATGCCACAGTCATGTCGTGGCGGGGTATTAAAGGCGGCATTGACGCAGCTGAACAAAACCACGATGTGATTATGGCGCCCGGCGGCTATTGTTATTTTGACCATTATCAGGCCAACCGGAAATTTCAGCCTTTGGCTATCGGCGGATTTACTACTCTGAAAAAAGTCTATTCCTACGAACCCGTTCCTAAAATGTTGAATGCTGCCCAGGCCAAACATATTCTGGGCGCCGAAGGTTGTGTCTGGACAGAATACATCCCCACTTTTAAAAAAGTACAGTACATGGTACTGCCGCGAATGGCAGCTCTCGCCGAAGTGGACTGGACACCGGCCAAAGAGAAAAACTGGCCTGATTTCCAACGACGTATCAATCAGCATTTTCTGATATACAAAGCACTGGGCTGGAACTATTGCCCGGGTTCTTACAAAGTGGATATTGCTGTGCAGGACAGTACAAAATCAGGTTATAAAGTAGCTTTACAATCGGAAATTTATCATCCGGAAATTCGCTATACTTTGAATGACAACCGTCTGTCCATGCAATCGAAAAAATACTACAAGCCTTTTGTAGTACCTGCCGGGACACAGGTAAAAGCCGCCGTTTTTCTCAAAGGAAAATTGATGGAAGTCCCCAGCAGCAAGCTTGTTCATTAATCTTGTTGTCTGGATAACCCCGGCGTTTTTTACTTCACCATCTCCTCAGCAAAATATTGGCGAAACGAGATGATGGTTTCGATACTTTTGTAGAAATTCATCACCGGCCAAATTCAGTTCTGATTTTAGTATCTTAATCTTAATATTCGTCTGTTTTTTGGCAGAAAATCACAAATAACAATTTACAAAAATCAAATAAATAACAAATTCGAAAAAATCA
>VAPE01029410.1_pt1 | contig 11723 bp, 15 predicted proteins | sample 3393911 | NCBI WGS metagenome assembly VAPE01 (sample SAMN08290436, study PRJNA428436) | hydrothermal vent metagenome | isolation source: Deep-sea hydrothermal vent chimney | place: Atlantic Ocean: South-mid Altantic Ridge | reverse complement strand
CTTTTCTACAAGTTTATATTCACAAATGGACTTTAGTTTATCCATTACCTTATTTAATCCATCAAGCATTTTAGGAATATAATTCATAAGAGCCCTAACATTTTCCATATCCTTTATAGTTGCTACGGTGTATTCCTTTTCCTTTATAACTGGACGTTCATAAGGTTTATCTACTAAAACTGGCTTCTCTAATATTAAATCCTTTTCTACTGTATTATACTTAATGGTATCTTCTACAGTAACATTATACTTTGTAGTAGGAACTTCTTTGGGTATGTATTTAGTTGTATCTTTCTCTATTGTATTATACTTAACCTGGTCTTGAATAATAGTATTATACTTTGTCTGCTCTTCAGTCTTGGTTACTATCTTTGGAACAACAACCTCCTTAGTAGTTTCTATTACCCTAACATCCTCAACAACAAGAGCCTTTGAGAGCTTCTCTCCCTTTAGCTTAAATGTTGGTATATCTGGTTTTCTACCTCCACCGTATTGATGTCCCATTATTTTATCGCCTCCACAGTTATAAATACAGGCATAGCAACACTTGCTGTATTTACATAGGTTACTCTTAATGACTCACCACTTCCAATTAACTGCATTGCAGAGAAGTCAAGAGAAACAGTGACTCCACCACCAATATTATACAAATTAGTTGCAATTTGTTTAATTACAGTTCCGCCTATAGATCCAGTGGTTGCTACATATTCTACATTAAAGTAATCATTTGACCCATTAGAGTCTGGAGTAACACTTAATCCAAGTATAGCACAAGATGTTGTTGATGGAGTAATTGCAATAGGATACTGACCACTTGCACTTAAGACATCTATCTTAAAACCCTGATAGTATATACCACCTTCCTTTACTCTTTTAGGTATTGCCATAGCAGTCTCCTATACTTTAGTTGTGTAAAATATAATGGACTCATCAGCTCCATCAGTTCCAGTGCAACTTAATACACATCCACTACTGAAGACAACTGGATTTGGAAATAGATCAATACGAGTAAGACCTTCTACCGAACTATCAATTCGTCTTTTGTATAGAACATTTCCAGATCTTACAGTTGCATTGTCATAGATAATTACTATAGGATCTGATGTAGTCTTTACGACGATCTGAACGCCATGTAGTTTTCCTGCAGTTGATGCTATCACAATCGCAGCGTTTGTTGCTGTGTTTATTCCACTTGATAGACATGCCTTCATAGTCACCTCCAATCATAAAGTTTTTTCAAAATTTGAAAAAACCCACCTACTCAGAGTAACCATACAGTGGATCATTAACAGTTCCATATGGATCAGTCCATGGAGATCCACTTGCATAGGTATCAAAATCACCTATCTCAGCTTGAGGCTCCCAGTCTATATCACCCTCAACAGAAATAGCATCTTTCATCTCATTTTTAAACTTAGAAAACCAAATTCTTGCACTTTCATACTCCTCAAGTGCAAGATAGGTTTCTAATACACCAGCAGTTACAATTAAATGATCCTTGTTTGTAAAGTCTGATGTTTGACTTGATGTAGTCAAATCTGTAGCCCACTGAGGATATCTAATGTGTAAAGTATATGCACTATCTGGTATTCTAAAAAACTCAGCTGAATATGACCATTTAATGTATATACGAGGTCGCCCCTCTGAATAGTTTTCTGGGCGAGCAATCTTCCTATCAAACTTCCTTGTGCTCCATCTCGTTAGCTTACGAGAGTTATCACCATCTATTAACCGTATAGAAAAGATATCTTTAGGTCTTGTCAATCCAAGATTATTGGTTCCGGACTCTAATGGATACCTCTTTACAGATGCAACTGTAGTAGCACTTTCATAGTTAGTATTGAGCTCATCAAAATTATAGTATCTTGCAATACGCTTCTGTGCCCATTGTAGATAATAGTTCTGCACTCTTGTATCAAGTCTTGTTCCACTTGCAGCAGAAGCACTAACTTTCTTACCTACAATATCACAAATCTCATTAACAAAATTATCTCTCGTCATTGCCATGATACTACTCCTTTGGACGAAGCTTTCTAATCCGTCTTTCCCAAGTTTTTAAATACTTACCGTAAGTATTCGGATAAGTAGATGCAAGAGTTTTAGCTCTTAACAATCGGTCATCCAGAACAGCATTTATAAGAGCTGTCTTACCATACTTTTGAGTATACTCACTAATCTTGGTTAAGGTGTGGCTACCAATAATACCATCATTTGGTGTGCCAACAATTCTTTGCAGTGACCTTATTGCTGTTCCAACACCCATGTTCACACCATAGTCAAACATTTGCCTTGCAAGATCTGGATCAAGTTTGTTAAAGCCTGGCTTTTCATAGTATTGTTGTTTGTAAATAACACGTGCTTCATTTTTATTAATACTCCTTACATCTACTAATGGTAAGCCATGACTTCGTTTCCATTCATCCAGTGTCTTTTGGTGAATTCCGTATTTAGACGGATCTCTTGGATTGTATCCACCTTCAAAACTAAATGTTTGCTTTAGTGCTTCGGTAAAGTCATTACCCATTATCGTATAAACCCTATGGCAACAAATGATATAGTTCCACAATCCGTATCATTTGCCGCTTCTGATCCAGGTGCTGCGACAGATGCAACAACATTAAAAGATCCTGAAGTTCCAGATACCTGCAGTCCTTCAGCAGATGACCAAACTACAGCACCTCCAGTTGTTCCAAGTGTTAAATTTACAGCATGGGTAGTAGCAACTGTAGGTGTATAACACTTAAATGCACCAGTAGTATAGTCCCACTGAAATCCATAACCACTATCACTCAGTCCACTCGGAATTACAGCAACAATTCCCTGTGTAAATCCAGCCACACTACCAGTAACAAAATACTTTGTAATACCAGTAATTGTGGTTAATGTTGTATTGTAACTTGATACACTAACCTTGCCTGCAAGAACACCTAAACTCGGAGATATCCTTTCGCACTTATTCAGCGGAGTTGATACAGTAGCAGTATATGCCATTTTATTTACCTCCCTCTATAACAGATCCATCAGCTGATTTCTCATGGAAGTTTAACCTATTTACTTCTCCACGCTTTAACTTCTTCTCAGCCTCTTCTAACTTCAGTTGCATAAACATATTATGTCTACGCATTTCCTCTGGAGTTAAAACAATAACATTGTTTGGATCTTTTTGTGCCTTTAACAATCCTATTTGAGCCCATAGAGGCTGATTTTCTTTAGTTATACCTCTATGGTTTAACCATACATCAAAGTGAGCATAGTAATCAAGATTGGCATCTAATATACTGTCTGCAAACCAACTATCAGTAGGTGCTTGATCGTTACCTATAAACCACGGCTTTTTAATCCTTTTAAAGACATTAGTCTTTATTAGAGTAAAGCAAAAAGGTATCAAATCTACCTTCTGTATTCCATGCCTCTGATCTACAGGAACTTCATACAATCTTGCAGCACCCTTCAGTATAGGCTGATCTGCAACTTTAGTCTTGGTATCAAATCGCCTAAATGCACACATAGCATAGGGAAACCCTGAAGCATGCATTATACCAGCAATAACATCTTTGTCTGCATCCAGTAGTTTTAATAAACCATCTACTGTAACATCATAGATGTCATCGTCCATTAACAGTAGATGAGAACACCCGCTATCTACTGCTAATTGAGCAAGTTGCTGTTCTGCTATATGAACTGGCTTTCTATACATAAACTTATAGGCAACATGAAATCTTCTACCCTTCTCACTATAAGTCATTAAGTCAGTCCAAAACTTTAGAAAGCTCTCAGCAAACTCGTGTGACCAAGACAGTATTGGAACACCGATTAAAATCTTAGGAACTACATCGCCTACCCTCTTATCCATATCGCCTCCCTTTAAAAAGTCTTGGGTGTAGGTAATTAATACCTACACCCAAGTATACATCCTACGGAGCAATAGTAAGAAATACTAATCCTCTCTCAGATGCAGTTAATGTATGTAGAGCAAAACCAACAAATGCTCTTTCACTACCAGCTGTCGTTGCTTCAATAGGTAATCCAACTTGACCTGTTGCAGCAATTTGAGCGTGAGCTCCTGCAGTATCTGCAGCACACTTTACTGCTGCAGGCCCCCAAGTTTGTAACCAAAAGTAATCACCACTGGTTACAAGAATAGGAGCAACACCAACCGCAGGTGCAGTTCCAGCCGTCATTTGAGTTACATTCTTATACAAGTTCATATGCAGAGAATATTTATCTGCAGTATCAACTGTATGCTTAATCTCATCGTATAAAACTAAAGTCCCAGTTGACGTTGTAGCAATTGCATCATGGGACTTAACTCTATACATGTAACCCATATTAGCAGCTGTTCCACTTTGGCTAATTAGATATCCCTCAGCGTAGTCATCCTTGCCTATGGTAGTTGCAGCATACCAAGTAAATACTTTAGCACCAGTTGGCACAGTGCCTCCAGCAGTTACATTGATAAGTTGTGTTCCACCATATTGGACAACATCACCAGCATTAACTGATCCAGCTGCGAGGGTATATCTAAATACCCTATCACCTACAACCTTCCTTGATCCTAACTCAGCAAGTTTAACAGAAGACGTTTCATAGATAGACTGCCCACCTTGAGGAACAGCTACCTGATCACCTCTCCAGTTCACCTTACCACTTGCTTCAACATTACCTTGATCGTATTTCGTTATATCCGCCATTGTAACCTCCTTTTGGCTTTTTGCTGCCTCATAAGAACCTATTGGCTTAGATCCCAGAGGTCATGATCCACTTTTTTCAAAATTTGAAAAAAGTTTATGCTGCTTGTCCAGTAATCACTCCATGACACCTACGCTTATCCACCCAAGTATTGCCTCTCTGGACTATTTGTGTTACCACATCCTCATATTGGTTTGGGATGCGTTTCCACGGCCCCATTACAAAGTTTACAGCAGGATCAATCGTAAATCCATAATGGTTTCGGTCTATCATGTAGGTATATCCAGAAGGGCATTTAGGTGACCATGTCCAAATGCGACCCTTAAATGTGATATGGTCAAGACCTAAATTAACAGCCTCTTTATTTACAACCCTAACACGCTCAAGAGCCTCAGCTTCACCTAACTCATGGGTAGCTTGGTCTGATAAGATGATATCAATCCTACCCCACCTTTGACAGGTGTTCATAAGATTTGTCATATCAGACTCACCATAAACACTAAAAGCACCACTGGACGATTTTGTCTGGTTTCTCCAGTAGTAATTGCCATCACCATCAGTTGCAGTAGACTGGTTAATACCATGAATAGTCTTATTGTCTGATGGAGAGTCATCAATTAGATACTGAAGTCCATTGTAATCAAGAACACTTGATCCACCTGTATCAGCCCAAAGTGCAGTCTCAAGATCTGTAGTAAGACTTTCCCTAACTATGTTAATCTTACTATTTGCCATCTTAAGATGCGACTTTAAACTGTTACCATTAGCCTTATCGTCTGTCCAATACCTTACGATCTGATCACCAAAGTTTTTCCAGGTATCGTATGCAATAGTCAGCGGATCAAAATCGCTGATAGTAAATGTTGCACCTTTACCAAAAAACTTCGATGTATTAGACTTCTTAACAGACAAAGGTATCTCAAACCTTCTACCACTACTCTCTTCAAACTTAACCATACCTCGTGACTGCAGTAATTTATAGAGCACATTGTTCTCAAAGATTTGATCAACAACTTTAGCCCTACGCTTTACCCATACAGCCACATAGAGAGTATTTAGATACTCAGTTAAAGTTGGTGTAGCCATTTTATCTCCTCTCTATTACATTGCAGGAGGAGCTCCTAAAGTCTCTAAAATCTCTTTCTCAGCTTCCTTTGTAGCTTCAGCTTCATCAAGTTTCTTTCCTGTATCAAAAGATCCACTGTAGCCACCAGGATGCTCACCTTTGAGTTTTAGTTGACGTTGACGCTCAACGTCACTTGCTTCAGTATGTATAGACATAACATGCTCCTTTGCCTTATCATAAAGTTCTTGAAGAGTTAAGTCCTTGTTCTTTGGATCAGTAGATAGCCCATACATAGTAGGACGAAACCGATCAAAGTCAGGATGACTACGAGAAAAAGCCTCAACTTCTTTCTTCGTTTGAGCATCCTTTAAAGCACTTAACTTTTCTTCAGCCTTTGCCTCAGCAAGTGCAAGAACTTCTTCTTTAGTAAGCCCTTTTGTATTATCTGATTTACTTTCATTAGGCTTATCGTCAGTAGGATTATCTTTATTATTATCAACCTTCTTATCTCTCTCATCCAAGAAGTTAAGATAATCTGCAGATAATACCTCAGACTTCATATCCTCAAGTTCTTGTCTTACCTTATCAAGTTCAGCAACTTTAGCATCAAAGTCTGCTTTAGAAATTACATCCTCACTGCTTCCACCCTTATCAGGATCACTATTGCCATCGCCTTCTTCCCATACCCTTTTAAATGTTCCATTAACTACATTAGGATATCTATAGTGTAGTCTATACATCGCCTTACCTCCTTAACTTTGTTAACCTTCTTAACCGATATGCTTTCGCTATTGCATTTGTAGCCACTCTAATAAATCGCCCATTCCAAAAACCAGTAAAAGTAACTTCTGGTTTACTGTTCTTATTAAACACCACTTTGAGAGTTCTATCTGAAGTAAGTATATCTTCAGTTTTTAGTGCATTAGATAAAGCACCTGCTCTCAAAGGTTTACTATCATCCATACGCTACCTCCTTCCTTTATACTCGTCTTTTATTGCTAATCCTCTTTTCTCTAATTCATGTCTAAACTCATGAATGTCTCTTGTCTTAAATGGCTTATCATCTAATCCAAAATGCCATCCTTCTACACCTTTATTTGCATTTCTCCTCTCAAGATATCTACTACGAAGTTCACGCTCTTTTTTATTTCGTGCTAAATATTCATCATATTCATAGTTATCTAAATCTGTGCTTCCACGAGGCATAGTTAATACTCCTTCTATATCTTAAGTCCAGGATAGCTACTTGCAACACCTTGCTGTTTTGCTAACATATCACTAAATAATATAGGGCGTTCTGGACTTCTACCAGCACCCTCAGACTGTGGTAATAACATTTTAACATCAAGCCAATCAAATTGAGATGCATATTGTGCTATAAGATAGTTCATATTTATACCAGGAACATTTTGGGCAACCTGCAGAAACGCTAATGCATCTGCACGTCTTGTTGATTTGTTCTCTGGTAATCCTTCTTCAAGATTAACTGCATAGTTAAACTCACCTCTAATTTCACGACCAGTAAACCTTATCCAATATTTAACACCATCATCACCAACAATATCAACTATACGCTCCTCAACCCAGTTGTCTGCAATTAATTGACCAAACTTGCGCATAACCTTCTCAATATAATCAGCCATTATATCCCTGCGTTCATTTATCCTAATCATTGATGCAGCCTTTACAATGTTTGCTTCAGCAGCTGTTCTTCGTCCGCTACTCTCTTCAAAGCTTCCCATCTGATTTCTGGAGAAGCCTACAATCTCTCTAACATCTTCTCTAACTTCCCGAGCAGCAACTGTAAAGTCAGGCGGAACATGACTCTGAAACATTGCTACAGCTTTTCTTATATCACCTGTAGTTCCTGCATCTATCTCTACTGCTGCCTTTGGATCTCCATCAAGAAGTTTTACAAGTTCATCTTTTTGCACCATGCCTTTTGCATAAAGCAACTTAAGTATAGCGGCACGCCTATGCATTTTAGCCATAGTTCTTATATCATTTATTTCATATTGCTGATGTTCTATTTGCCTAACATCTGAAGTCCACCAAAAGTAATCTGTATCCCCATTAAAGCCAAGAACCTCAATAGGTAAACCCTCAACTTGTAAATAATCAAATCCATTACGAAGAAATTTAGGATGGTCTAATGTTATAACCTTTAATGAATTTGTTCTCTTATCATGTATCTGCCAAAGCTCTACCCAACCACCAAGTGCGTCATCTGATGTATCAACAATACCATGCCCCTGACTTGAATTTGAAGTATTCTCAAGCCTTGACCTAAATGGAGCAGATAAGTTACTCTTATTCTTATATTTGGTATCAGCCATTACATCTATATATGGTCTCATTTTTCTAAATGCAAACCAAGGTGCATCATAAATATCCATCGTTCCCCACGGCACAACAAAGTCAATAGGATTGCATCTCTTAAACCAGGGCATACCAGGTTTAACATCATCAGAAAACTCTATGAGCTCACCCTTTTTATTATAAGCAGATACAGAACCATCTAATACCCTATTTAGCTTCTTGTCATATCCGTATTCAGTGTCGTAACCTATAATACCAGGTCCCCGACCTGAGAAAAAACAATCAAGAATTAATGACTTAAATTCATACTTTAACCAAAGTTCCTTTATAAGATAGTTATATATCTTACTCCATACTCTTGCGTGAATAGTATATCCTGGTTTCTTTGGAGTTACATTTATGACGGGATCTCTAAAATATATCTGAGGAATAATTGATCTTGCAAGTGCAAATACAATATTTACTGGGACAACTCCTTTAGTAAAGAAACCCCTATACATATTCTTATATCGTGCCCACTCGTGACTTCTGCCATAGATACGCTGGTATCTTAGTCCAAGCTTTATTGCACTTTGCCAATACTCTACTGTATCATATTTTATGCTCTTATCCATGATGTGCTGCCGCAGCCCTCATTGCATTTTCAAAGCGGTTTTTAGGAGGAGTGATACCAAGACGGCGGAGTGCGGCGAACTTCTTCCGCAGTAGCCGTTCCTTAATCCGTTGCAATGCATTCTTGTTCATTTTGACCTCAAAGCGTTTCTAAATGGATTAGTCTTTCTTTTTTTAACATAGCCTGCATAGGATTTTCCCTTGTGAAAACATATATGCATATACTTTCCACTACCAAGAGTTTTAGTTCTTACCCGACCGCCAGCTTTAACACATCTATCAAATGCCTTAGGCATACTACCTCCCCTAATTAAAAACAAAGCCTACAAAGTCATCCTCAGTTTTTTCAAAATTTGAAAAAAGTTCATCATAATAGGGATCATCAACTTCACTAAAAACATTTTGAGGAACTAACCTATGACCAAACTCATTCTTGCTTCTTGTTCTACCCCAAGCCCAATTTAAAAAGTCATCCGTATTACCAACGACAACTGGATCATTACTTGGAACTCTCGGTTTAGGTTTGGGCTCAACTTTACCAGGCTGAGCTAAGTCTAACTGGTATGCAGTAGCATCAAGAATATCTTTCATGCAGGTATCGCTGTCTGGGATATAGTTTATAAATTCATCGATAAAATCTGAGTGGTCTCTTCTACAGTGAATTGCATAGTTAGAAGCCAACGGCTCAAGAGCCCTTATTCTAACATCTTTACTCTGGCTCTTTGGATGAAGTTGTCTAATAGGCAACCAGGGAATTTTACCCTCTTCCATCCATATACGAGCAAAATGACTTATTGCCTCTTGGTAGTAAACACTCTCTATACCTATAATCTCAGATTTAAATGCCTTGTAGTGACTGGCACAAAGATAAATAATATCAGTAGGATTAAACCTGCCAACATCAAGACCAAGAAGCCACATATGATTTTTACTGCACCAGCCCCAAGTAATTACCACAGCACGGGAATGACGCTTTCTCTTTGAGTTTCCCCAGCCAGCAACATCAACAGTAGTAAAGCGACGAACACTTGACGGCACATCTGATGCTAATTCATAATACTGTAGATAACTTGACTTAAATAAAAGTTCCTGAGGTGAAATAGGCAGTAATAGGTATTGAGTAGAAAACATATAACTGCCTTGATCTCTTAACTTATCTTCAAGAGCTTTTATATCATACATCTCAGACCATTCAGGAGTGCACTTTCTCCAGTCACCACATTGCTTAAGTTCCTCCATATTTACACATGCCTTTGCAAAGACCTTATAATGTTTCTCCCTTGTCCATATATAGTCAACCAAGTCATGACGAGCCCATCGAGTTCCAATGTTGATTATACGGGTATGGTTGCCAGGCACAAGTAGGGAGGATGCTATCTTGTGCCAACCGATGGCTTTATCTATATCGTCCTGACTTGGCTGTAATTCTTGACCAGTTAAATCGTCCTTTTTAGAGTATATCAAATCGTCCTCTATAATTAAATCGTAATGGGCAGATGTGGTAGAACCTCCAATACCACCAGCCTCAAATGTTCCTTCAGGAAAGTCTGTCTCCCTATTAATGCAGGCACGTTCATCGCACCATTTAGTCTTATTAAAGTTTACAGGAATTACCTCAGGAAATAGCATTTGCATTGCTGGGTTCTTCTCGTATGTCTTTCTGATTAAACCTATCATCTTGGCAGCATTTGATATGACATAGGAAACAATCAATATTCTTATATCTGATCCAAGTTTATATAGTTTATCAGATTTATCTATGCCTACGGGAAATTCATCGTCTGCCGATCTTGGAAGTGCAAGCCATATGGGATAAGCAATTGAGCCTATGTATGTTTTAACATAGGAGCGAGGAAGAGTTACTTGCTTCCTGCTACCGTTTTGCTCCAGAAAGCGGCAGTAGTCTCCATGAAGTTTTTTAGAGATATCATCATAGCCCATTACGGCAATGCAGAAGCTAAACAGAGAGCGAAGGCACTGCTTGCGAAGGACTTGCACCTGACTGTCTGGCATGTTAACAGTATTCATGTCTGCGGCGTCATCGCTTTTCTAAAAGCGGCGGTTTTTAGGAGAAGACTGACAAGGGCAGCAGTGGCAGCAAAAAGACGGCTGTGGCGGTAACAAAAGGCGATGGCTTCTCCCAGTTTGTCAAAAAGGCTGTAATAACAGCCAACGATACCCAAAATAGTAAACTATACATTGCTGTCTTGAGTTACGGACATCTTTAAGACTTTCTCAAAGCGTTGTGCCATCTTATCTGTTACTTCTATGGATACACGAGTCTGCTCTGTCTTTGGTCTGTAGCCTGCACGGTCAAGAATGGCGTCGGCGGCACTCTTACGGACAAAGTCACTCTTGGAAGAGTGGAGAAGGCTTTCATACTCGTTTGCTGCCTCGATGGCAAGGCTCTTTATCTTTTGCTTAACAGGGTCGCCAGCAACGATGGCATTGCTTTTCTTGGAAAGGACTTGGTTTTGTAGTTGTTGCCATTTGAGTTCACGCTGGGACATATAGAGTGGACTGTTGCGAATGATTGATATACGATTTTCTGAGAGCCCAGTCTGTCGTGCGATTTCTTTGCCATTAGAGCCTGAGATGTCAAGGGCAATTATAAGTTGTATCTTGGAAGACATCTTGTCTGGCTGTAAGCTAATGGTGCTGAGTGCCTTTAGGTTTTGTGGCTTTGTAATGGGCATTGGTTTGTTTGGTTTTGCGATGGTTAAAGTTTTTTCAATTTTTGAAATTTGTTGAGCTTTGGTTTTTTCCTCTTTTCCGAGTTCTGACTATAGTTTAACATGGAAAAGGGGTTTTGTCAAGGGGTTCGTTCGGTTTAAAAGTTCAAAAAATTGAATTTCAAAAATTGAATTTTCTTGGTAGGTAAAAATTGGTAGGTAAAAATTGGTAAAAATTGGTAGGTAAAAGTTTGGGGGTATTGTAAATGAGGCTACCCCTCTGGGGGGATGATAACATCTTGCATAAAATAAATTGAGGATGCCATAAAATAAATTGAGGATGCCATAAAATAAACTGAGGACTT
>VAPE01008802.1_pt1 | contig 11747 bp, 7 predicted proteins | sample 3393911 | NCBI WGS metagenome assembly VAPE01 (sample SAMN08290436, study PRJNA428436) | hydrothermal vent metagenome | isolation source: Deep-sea hydrothermal vent chimney | place: Atlantic Ocean: South-mid Altantic Ridge | reverse complement strand
TGTAAACGCCGGCAAAAGCACCAAATTTTTTTGCTTTGTCAGCCATTTTATTTTTTTTCGGGAAAGGTGTAAAAATAAGAAAATTTGAATAGTACGCAATGATGGAAGAGGTTAACCCGCTTTATTTACCTCAAAAGCGCTAATATATTTTCTAATTACAATCGTTTTTTCGGGGCATCCGGGATTTTTAATATATTTGTGAACATATAACATTTAAAATATTTCAAAATGGTCAAAACAAAGATTTTACCCCCCACCGATGAAGCCTATGCTTATCCTCTTTTGATAAAACGCATACTGGCCGACTCATTAAAATATGAGCCGAACAATGAGATTGTTTATCGCGACCTTACACGGTATAACTATTTTGAGCTGAATAAACGAATACGAAAACTGGCCAATGTCTTGACTAATCTGGGCATCCGGGCAGGAGACACCGTGGCTGTTCTGGATTATGATTCGCCGCGTTACCTGGAGCTCTATTTTGCCATTCCCATGATTGGCGCCATTTTGCATACGGTAAATTACAGGCTTTCACCCGAGCAGGTGCTTTACACCATGAACCATGCAGAAGATAAAATCGTTTTTACCAATACCGATTTTTTTCCTTTGCTGAAAGGCATCAAAGAAAAGTTAACGGTTTCTACCCCCTGCATTTTAATGACAGACGGCGGAGAACTGCCTGATGAAGAAATGAACATTTCCGGGGAATATGAAGATCTGCTGAAATCGGCAAGCGATGTTTACGACTTCCCCGATTTTGATGAAAACTCGGTAGCCACCATATTTTACACAACGGGTACAACGGGAAATCCGAAAGCAGTTTATTTTTCGCATCGCCAGCTGGTACTGCATTCTTTAGGCGCAAGCATGGCCCTGGGTAGCATTGATTCAGTATGCCGGTTTCGTTCGGATGATGTGTATATGCCTCTTACTCCTATGTTTCACGCGCATGCCTGGGGTTTTCCCTATCTCGCTACCATGCTGGGAGTAAAGCAAGTTTACCCGGGTCGTTATGAACCCGAAATGTTGCTTCGCCTGCTTCTGATCGAAAAAGTTACCGTTTCCCACTGTGTTCCTACTATTTTGCACATGTTGGTTTCGAGTCCTGTGGCCAAAGCCATCGATTTAAGTCATTGGAAAGTGATTATCGGAGGTGCTGCCCTTTCTGCCGGCCTTGCCAAAGCTGCCGGAGAACTGAATATCGATGTTATTACAGGTTATGGCTTGTCGGAGACCTGCCCGGTTTTGAGCCTTACTTATATGAACAAAGAAGACCGGAAATTAGATATGGACAAACAGGTAGAGCTGCGAACCAAAACCGGAGTCCCGGTTCCTTTGGCCGAGCTGAAAATAGTGGACGAAAACATGAAACCATTACCACAAGATGGGAAATCGGTGGGTGAAATTGTTGCCCGGACACCCTGGTTAACACAGAGTTATTACAAAGAAGAAGAGCGAAGCAAAGAGCTGTGGAAAGGAGGCTATATGCATACGGGCGATGTGGCTTATGTGGATGATAGAAACTTTTTCAAAATTACCGATCGTATGAAAGATTTGATTAAAACCGGGGGCGAATGGATTTCGTCGCTGGAGCAGGAGAATCTTATCAGCAAACATCCTTCGGTTTCAGAGGTTGCCGTAGTGGGGGTTCCCGATCCGAAATGGTCGGAACGGCCGTATGCAATGGTCGTGCTTAAAGAGGGTAAAGAGACTACCATAGAGGATCTGCAAGAGTTTCTGAAACAATTTGTGGAAAACGGCACCATTAACAAATGGGCTATCCCTCAACGTATCGATTTTGTATCGGCAATTCCCAAAACTTCGGTAGGGAAAATTGATAAGAAACGAATTCGGGCGGAATACAGGGAATAAGAGCTGCTCCCATGAATTTTATGGAAATAATTGTTTTAGGCTGATAGCCGGTTTTATCCCGGCAAGCATATTTTGGATTGATGTTAGCGTGATATTGTCAAAAGTAGTTCGTTCGACGGTTTTGTCTGATAGTACAATATTCCCGGAGACTTCAAAACTTGCCATAGCTCCTGTTTTCCCCGCTCCAGCCAACTTGCGTTTATCTCTTGGAAAAATAAATAGCCGGTAGCGCCCGTGATGTTTCACGGCCACAATATTTTCAGTGTGATGCTCCGGATTTAATGCATGCCACCGGGTCAGGAATACATCTGCATATTTCATTATCACACGACTTACGGTGCTTTCTAAAAGCAAAAGGGTTGTATAGTAACAGGGTAGAGAAATTCTTATCCTGTCGTTGTTTAGAATAACCGTTTTGGGAGATACTATTATGTTTTCGACAGGGAACTTTTCGGTTGTTACCTGCATGTGTTCGTGATGTTCGATGGAAGCTCCGGCGAGGCCGTTGAAAATACCACGAAAACATCCGTTGGTTTTATCCAGAAAGTCAAGCAAAAACGCGATGATTTCCTTGCGGTATAACTGAGGCCGGTGCTCTTTATTGAAAAGAGTGAAGTGGTTATTGGCAAGGTAGGCAAAATTTGCACCGAGGAAATATTCTTCATCGACCAGCCGGACAGGATAAATAATTTCAGCCGGATTTTGTATCCTGATGTTTTCCGGACAAAGGTAACAGGCTTTTCCCTGTTCGTCTTTATTTATCAGATTTCCGGTATCCGGTACAGGAGCAATAATTCCTCTTTCCACCAACAATTTATGGTTCTTTCTCAGTTCGCGGTCCGGGTTCCATTGTATATGAAAAGTTACCCCTGTTTTCTCATCGGGAATATCATAAAATTCCTTGTTCGTAGTATCTGCCGGATCGGCAAGCACAAATCCGCTTTCGACCTGCTGCCGGTATAGAAGAAGTAAAGCGGCACAAAGTCCGTAAGACCTCTCTATGTCTATTAGCTTTTTGACGAGTTTCTCTTTCGCAGAAGTTCTGAACTTTTTTGTTTTATCATACTCCTTCAATAGTTCGTCATCAAACCCGAAGCGCTCGCTGAGGATTTTTCTATAATCCATCACAAAGATTTAAGATATTTTAAAATCAATTCTTTTGTATCTAATTCCGGCAGGTCAAAGTCTTTTTCATAACTGCTTCCGGGAGCATCCGAAACAGCCCTATAGTATCCGGCGGCAGTTTTTTCCCAGGTATATTTTTCTTTTACCAGCCGGATAACTTTGTCGGCATATTCTTTATAATTTTCGAGGGCTTTTGCTATCCCCCGGGCAATATCTTCTGTATTTGCGGGGTCGACAAGTATTCCCATGTCATTTTTAAAAATATCACCGGGGCCTCCGTTTTTGGTTGTTACAGGAACCAGACCGCAGGCTCCGGCCTCAATGGGAGCCAGGCCAAAGGGCTCATAAAAAGCTGTCAGTACAAATACAGAATGTTTTAGAGCAAAATACTTATATGCTCCCGCCAGTTCTTTCTGAGAGGTTAGATCAAGAAAAAATACTTTGTCGCGGAGATGATGCCGGTCTATCTCATCTATGATAGATTGTAGTATAATTCTTTCCTTTTCAGGTAGATTTCTAACTTCTTCATAAGGATTTTTCATTCCGCGAATAAAAATTCCGAGAGACGTTTTTTGCTGTAACGCTTTACTTCCGGCGTAAGCCCTGACAGCCGAAATATGATTTTTTTTATCATCGAGGCGGCTGGAGAGAATAATACATGGCTTTTTTGTTTCTACTCCTTCTTTTTCAATACGCCGGAATAACGCTCTGTCTTCTTCATCCGCTATTTGATTAAACAAATTGGTATTAACCCCTGGAGGAATCACTGCAAATTTTCCGGCCTCCGCCACATCTACCGCATTGCGATAAAGAGGATGTGAATATTGTTTGTAACGCTCCATATCGGTAGAGGTGATAATGGTGTCGGCATATTGCAGGCTTAATCGTTCGGCCTGAATTCGCTTACTAAAGTGATACCATTTATCTAATTTATTAAAATCGGGCTCTTTTCTATAGAGTTTATCCAGCTTTTGTGCTCCCAGCGAATGCCCTGTAAAGGTGAATGGGATTCCCGTTTTCTTTTTCAGGAGTACGGCAGTATAACCACCATCGCCGTAATGCGCTGTGGCATAATCGGGTAACTGTTTTCCATAAAAACGGATGATATTATCTGTCCATTCGGGGATATGCTGCCACAGCAGTTCCTTCCGCAAAAAGGAATCATTTCCACAAGAAATACGTACAATCCGCAGGCGACGGGAAGTGCCGGGATAATAAGAAATTTCTTTTCCAAATTCATTACTCCACCCGGTTCCCGTAAAACGACGGGTGATAATATCAACATTAAGGTTGGGGTATTGTTCCACCAAGGCCTTGCTGATTTCTTTCACATAAACAAGCTGACCACCAAAATCCGCATGTTCGGTCAGGTGAGAATCTTTTTGATCGAAGTTGCCCTGAGGGTTTAAAAATATGATGTGCATAGTATTTATTTCACAAAATGAACATGAAAAAATTTATCAACTATAATGTCTGCTTTGTCTTTGTGCTTACTGATAATTTCGTGTTCTATTTCCAGCACTTCTTCGATAAAAGGATCCATAACCTCCCTGCCTCTTTTATGGCGGTCTTCCATAGTGTCAAAGCGGTCGCGATCGATAAAAATACGTTTATCAATATTTTTCAATAAGGAAGTATAAGTTCCTTCGGCAATACATACCTTAATACCTGCCATATCAAATACTTCCGTCGTAATTCGGTTTTCAGGATAAATAACCAACGGTTTTTCAATAGTTTTACTTCCTTCTTTGGCAGCTTTCAGATGTTGGTCTATCAGGTTCAGGTTAACTTCATCCGTCCCTACCCACATTAAATCAGCCCTTCTTTTTTTGTCGTTAGAGAAAGGGGGCAGGCGAAAGTAGTCATCCTGCTGGAATATTTTGACCTTGATTCCTTCATTTTCAAATTGTTCAGCAATGGCTGTAGCAATAATTGATTTGCCGGCGCCCGATTCTCCGGCTACCGATAGATTGTATATCCCCTTTGCTTTTTTTATTTCGTACAGCAAAGGTTCCACAATATCCCGGGCCGTTTGCCGGTTTTTGTCATTAAGATTTATAATGTCTCCCTTCATAATTTGGCAATTTATTCAAGATAGAAATATATTTTGTGCGGCATTTTCCGCGAAAATTACACCGGCTGCCGACCATAATTGATGTTTCATTCCGTCAGCTGACCAGTTGTTGGTATTTAAATACTCGTAAAAACCGTATTGATTATCCGGCATTTTCACGGCACGATATAAAGCCCGCCTTAATTTATCGGCAAGTTCTTTTTCATTTGATTTATACAACCCGGCTATCAGTAAGCCGTTCAACACAGGCCAAATTCCTCCGTTTTGATATTCACCGGGTCGGTTTCTGAACTGATACGTCCAATTGTTTTGCAATATACGCCATTCGGCATCCCCGTTTTTTATAACAGGCCAGAAAGCGGGAACAAGAAAGTCTTTCAACCCGGAAGCAATGGTTTCGATACGGGTTGTTACTTTTTGCTTTTGAGATGTATCATTTATGCCGAGAATGAAAGTGAGGGCATGTGCGAGGCAGTCGAAATAAGTAAAATATCCGGAAGGTTTAAAGCCTGCCATCCAATGATTTGTTGTACCAGATTCTATCTGATGAACAAAGGCCGTTTTATGATAAGCTTTTCTTTTATTATTTTCGGAAGGCCAGTAATTTACCATAATGAGTTCTTTGAGTTTTCTGGCTTTTTCAGCGTATAATTCGGAGACATATACCCGTGAGGCCTCTTCCAAAGCCCAGTAATAAAGCAATTGTTCGGTGAGGTTGTAACCTTCGAGTACAAATTCGTCTGCCCAGTTTCCGCCTTGTGGGATATACAACAATCCGCGACCATTGAACTCCCATATAGCAAGCGTCTTAAATACTTTCCGTATGGCTTGCTGCATCTCTTTAATAAAATTTTGATCCTTCGTTTTATTGAAATAAAGGAAAGTACCAATAACAAACCATAAGCCGGCATCTACCTTTCCGGTCAATGTACCGTAGCTCACATTTTTCACTTTACCCAGGGCATCTATTTCCATATTGGAGGGAATCATGCCATTGTTATGTTGATTTATTTTTAGGACAATCAGGGTCTTTCTCATGCCTTCTATCAATTCTTTTTCATCTGTCAGTAGTGCGCTCAGCCCGGTAATTACACTATCTCTGGCCCAAATTCGATGGTAATTTGCACCGAAGCCTGTTGAAGCGACAAAGCCGTTGGAAGTTATTCCTTGTCTGAGTAACGCCACTCCTTTGTGATATGTCTCTGTGCCGTTCATTTTTTTACCTGAAATAATAAACCAGAATCAAGGTGGCTACAAGGGCTACGATGGCCTGATAACGATAATTTTTAAACCAGGACATTCCTTTCAACATGAGACTCTCTTCTCTGAAAAATTTTCGCGACCAGGTATATTCTGCAACTGACTCCACAGGAGGCGGAGGAGTAAGCAGCGATATGGGAACAATAATAAAAATTGTTACGGCCAATAGCACCGGAGCTACCAATAAAAACTGGATGTGAGCCAGCCAGGGGAAAGCTGCGGGATTTATAAACCGGACATAAACGGTAAACAAGGTAAAGATAAATCCGCCGATTAAACCGGTAAAAGCGCCTGTGGCATTACTACGTTTCCAAAACAGGCCCAGTAAAAAGACGGCCACAACGGGGGGCGAAATGAGGGCAAGAACCATCTGAAGATATTTGAATAATGAAGAAAAATCGGCTATCAGAGGCGACCATGCAGCGGAGATAATCACAAAAATACCGGTAAAAATCTGCCCAATCCTGACCAATTGCTTTGGCGTAAGGCCGGGTTTAAGGTTACTGACAAAATCCATTGTCATCAAAGTACTTGCCGAATTGAGTGTTGCACTGATACTGGAAGAAATGGCCGCTATCAATCCCGCAAGGACAATTCCGAGGATTCCTACGGGGAGTAAGTTAAAGAGCATCGTAGGATAGATTAAATCGGGGCTTGGCAGGTTAGGATAAAGCATACGACCAATAATTCCGGGAAACACAACAATGAACAAACCGGGAAGTTTCAGAACGCCGGCAAAAAGTGCTCCCCAGCGCCCATGATTTGTGTTTTTAGCGCTTAGTACCCTTTGCACCATAAACTGGTTAGTTCCCCAAAAATAAAATCCAAGCAGTGGAACTCCTAACAAAAGTCCCAGCCAGGGCATGGATTTATCGTTCATAGGACGGATTAGGCTTAGCATGGATTTTGGAGTCTCTGCAAATATCCGCGGAATATCGAAGTTAATTTTTTGTAAAGCAAAAAAAGTTAAAAATACGGCGCCAAGCATAAGCAATACTCCCTGTACGGCTTCAGTGTACATAACCGCCGAGAGCCCTCCGGTGATCGTATAAGCTGCAGTAATGATGGCCAAAATAGCGACTATCTGCCACAAATCAAGCGCAGGAAATATCATCTTTACGATAATAGCTCCCGAATACAGAATACCGGCTGTATCAATAATAATATTTCCGACGAGTGTAATAAACGAAAAATAATACCTTGAACGAATATCAAATCTGCGCTGCAGGAATTCAGGCATGGTATATACCTTGCTCCTCAAATAGAAAGGGAGGAAAAAGATAGCGAAAAAAACAAGCACCACCAAAGCCATCCATTCATAGTTAAAAACAGAAATACCCGTACTATAGGCATCTCCGGCAAGACCTACCAGGGCAGGGCTTCCCATATTGGCCGCATATAAGGTGATTCCTACAATAGGCCAGGTCATTTTTCGTCCGGCCAAAAAATAATCTTCTTGTGTCTTGTTTTTTGTCTTTTTTCGACTGTAAGCCAAGCCCCACAAGGTAATACCCACAATGTAAACCAATATAATGGTAATATCAATGGGACTTATAACAATGTCTTTCATAGTGTATATTTAAAACCGGTTTGGAAAATTACAAAAAGAGGGGTATCAAGAGTTCGCCCTGCTTTGGAATATAACGGTTATGCTAACGTTAAGGTTTCCTGAAAAATTCATTTTCGCGAAACTTTCTTAATAAAGCAGTTGAAACTTTTGAATCGGCCCCTCTTAACACAAAAAATTATCTATATTCGATTAAATTAATTCAATAAAAACTAAAAGTTTTAATACTTCATTAACCCGGAAACAAAAGTCCGGGTTAATGAAGTATCAAAGTAAAAAAATTAAAGAACATTACACTTTTTAAAAGCTGTATCGAAATGACAAAACAACAGAGCGTCCCAAAATAGACCGGGCATAGAAATACTGGCTGCTTACGCTCGTAAGTCCCGACCTGGGATTTCCTTCGGTAAGACCAATTGCATTAAACAGGTTACTACCAGCCACAGAAATGGTAATGTGGCTGCTTACGGAATAATCTACAAATGCATTAATTTGTGAAAACCGGGGAAGCACCTGTTTGTTTTCGGGATTGGTAAATCTATTACCAAAATATTGCCAGGCAACACTAACATTCAACTTACCAAGCTGATAAGATGGCCGGAAAGTAAAATACAATTTTGGAAGCCGTTGAATATAATGTCCGCTGAAATCAAAAGTTTCACCAGGGCCAATGACGCCATTGCCATTCAGGTCTTCGTTATAAACCCAATTATGGTATTTGGCATCCTGATATGTTCCCGTAAGGGAAAGGTTCAGGTTTCCCAATTGCGCTACGGCTTCCAGTTCAAGGCCTGCGGCAGAAGTATTATAATACTGTTGAATGGCCGTTAAAACGCCGTTTAACTGAACAAAATCGGTGAAAGCAATGTGATTAAAGTAACTATAGAATCCGGTTGCAAAAAGAGCAATTTTTGAAGAATTATATTTAAAACCCAGTTCGTACTGATAAATACTTTCAACTCTTGCGGAAGCAGGAAATCCATCTTTTGTTGATTCGGTAGCGCCAAAGGCATATGCGCGATCGGCCGGAGCCCTGTGGCCGTTACTGGCTCTGACAAAAACGGCTGTGTTTTTATTAAATTCGTAATTCAGCCCCAACGACCAGGACAAAACACTATATTTATAATGGAACGGAATGAAATTTCCCGAACCATACTGTACGTTTGTTTCGGCCGGGGATATGATACCATCACCATTTACATCATAAGTGTAATTTTTTACCTTTTCCGAATAGCCGTACGTTCTTCCCATGTCAAAACGCAAGCCGGCATTTACGGTTAATTGTCCAATGTCCCATTCATCAAAAAGATAAAGCGCATTTATACGGGTTAACGCATTATAATCACGATATAGCGTGCCGTATTGTGAATAGCCATCTGTAGTAAGTGATACTCCGTTAGCATCGTTAATCAGGTTCAGTTTTCTGGTATTGTTTCCTGAAATATCAACCAGCATATTGTGCCACCACCATTTGGAAGAAACTGTATTGGTAGAAAAATTCCACCCGGCTGTAATGGTGTTATTTTTCATTTTTTTTGTTAATTTAAAATCATTTCCAAATTCTTGTAAAGGCAAATGCACTGCCCACCAGCCATAAATTCCCACCAGTCCGTTTCCATTGAGCGAGCTTATGTTTGTAATGGGTTGTCCTGCCTTATAACCGTCGGCAAAAGTATAATGATAATTGGTTAGTCCCCTGCTGCTGGCATAATCGCTGGCACTTTCAGGGCCGGATATACCAAAAATAGAATTGAACTGCAAGTTGATGTACGATTTCTCAAAGTTATCTTTCAGACTCCAGTTGTTTCCAAGGTTAAAATATGCTTCCCCGCCAAACGAGAAAATTTGCGGATGCATCCCGTCGGCCAGGTTTTCATTTACTTCGGCTCCTGAAGGAGTGGTAGCATGTAGTCTCATTAAATCCAGACTTTTCATTGTACCATAATTAGCATTAAATCCCGGAATACTGGTGGCAGGATTGCCCTGCATTGGAAAAGGCAAATAAGCAATAGTCTTGTCATTCAACAGTTTTGTTCTTAACCGGAAATACCCTTTTTTAAACAAATAAGTAACATTTGCTTTAATCTGGCCACCATTATTGGCAGTATATCCTGGAGAGCGAATACCATCGTCAGCCCGGTAAAAGCCACCTATATCATACCGAAGATTCTTCGAAATGGGCCCGCCAATGTTAAAACCGGTACGGGAATGCATGTATGTTAATCCAACGTACTGAATAAAAGTTCCTTTTGTAGTTGGTCCTCCAGTTTTAGAAATGAAATTAATAATCCCACCCGGAGCATTACTGGTAAGAACGGAAGCAGAACCACCTCTTACAGCTTCCATACGGGCAACTGTTTGATCCACCCTTACCATGATATCAGTATTGCCAAACATCAAGTCGCCGTATTCAAACACCGGCATTCCATCTTCCTGAAGTTGCACATATCGCAATCCTCCCGAACTGGGAAGCCCACGGGCAAAAACATTGGCGTTTCCTTTACCACCCGAGCTTTCCACATAAAATCCCGGAATAGATTTTAACAAATCGGCTGTCCCCCGGGGAGAAATCTCCGATATCTTCTTTGCAGAAATTGTTGTGATGGCTATGCTGGAGGCAAGCTTGGTTTGCTTATTTTGTACTCCGGTTACCACTACTTGATTTAAAGACAGCAAATCTTCCCTTAACACAAAATTTTTAGTTACTGTTTCTCCGTTACGCATTTCAAACCGATACGTTATCGGGATGAACCCGGTAAAAGAAATTTCCAAAACATTTTTTCCTGCCGGAACATGCAGCACATAATTCCCGTTTGTACCGGAAGTAGTACCGGTTGTAGTCCCTTTCAGTAAAATATTAGCGCCCGGAACGGATTTACCATTTCCGAGGGTAAGGGTACCTTTAATGGTTCCCTGAGCCATTAACCCCACCGAAAAAGTCAGGGTCAACATCACCATAATAATAGATACAATTTTTTTCATAATAAATAATTTTATTAAATGAATATTGAATGAATGGTTAAAAGTAAATCATTAATTGCCTGAAAAACAACGTTCTCCTCCTCCCTTTTTATGCACACGTGAACACACACCTGAATTGTTTATAACAAATCTGTTTTTGTTAATAACTTTCTTTAAATTATTCTGTTTGTTATTGATGATTGTTTAAAAGCAGAAATTCTTTATTTTAGCCAACAAGATATTTTCAACATGAATAACAGGAAAAGGAGAGTTACCTTAAAGGATATTGCTAACCAAATAGGTGTTTCTCATACAACCGTTTCACGCGCACTCCGAAATCATCCCGACATTAGTCCCGACAGGAAAGAGCAGATTAAAAATCTCGCTAAAAGCATGCATTACAACCCAAATGCTTTTGCGCTTAGTTTACGTAATTCATACAGTAAGTTTATAGGCCTTATTATCCCTGAAATTACCTTGTATGCGTTTCCATCGATGGTTAAAGGGGTTTCCGAATTTTGCTATAACGCAGGTTATAATGTGATCATTCTATCCTCTAACGAATCATACGAAAGAGAAGTCCAAAATACCGAGCTAATGTTATCGAGTCAGGTTGATGGTCTGCTGGTAGCCATTTCCAAGGAGACACAAAAATATGATCATTTTGAACTACTTGAAGAAGAAGGAATTCCGGTTGTTTTTCTTGATAGGGTCTTTAAGAACTATGGAAAATCAAAAGTAATGATAGATGGTATCAGGGCTGCCTATACGGCTACCAAACACCTGATTGAGACCGGTCGGAAAAAATTGGCTTATTTTGGTGGAAATCCTTCCTTGTTTATTACCAAACAGCGTCTTACAGGTTTTAGGAAGGCACTTCGCGAC
>VAPE01009038.1_pt1 | contig 11754 bp, 10 predicted proteins | sample 3393911 | NCBI WGS metagenome assembly VAPE01 (sample SAMN08290436, study PRJNA428436) | hydrothermal vent metagenome | isolation source: Deep-sea hydrothermal vent chimney | place: Atlantic Ocean: South-mid Altantic Ridge | reverse complement strand
GGTTTACCGGTGTCTCTCTTTTCTTTGGCTTTGGAGATGACGGCACTGGTCATGCTGATTCTGTTCTCTCCGGAAAGATGGCCTGGGATTATGCCTGTAAGCGCAAAAAAGGCAGGGTCTGGCAGAGCCCTTATATTAATTTTGACAAACCGGATGCCTTCCGTCTGCGTTCCGGTGCGCCCCACAGGCCCAAAGGCTTCTACTTTGCAAAAATCCAGACAGGGAACAGGTTTCAAACGATAACGGTATCCCGGGTCCGCAGGCTTTTTAACTCAGTAACAGGATGTGGCCCGGAAGGCTTTCAGTTCCTCTGCATTACCCATCCTCATTTCACTGAGTTAATGAGCGAAAGGAAGACCCCATTCATGGCACTTGCCGATTATGACGTGGCCCCCTATGGTTTCAATGATTTCTTCGATGTTCCGCAGTTGTTCTCCAGCAACAGGGTCCTTGGGCTTGGAATAGGGAACGTGGATCAAAATTATCCGGGCTTCGGAATTCCAACTCTATACCTCTGAACTCCCTAAGGCATACGGGTCATATCTTAAATCAGTGCAATGGCAGACATGGGAAATTGTTGACTAAGTGGAATGTCTTTTAAACTTCTTTTTTTCCAAAGAGGTTCTTTATTTTTTCATAATTCTCTTCTTCAAAGTATTTTCTGTTCAGTGGGTTTTCCAGATCAAGAAAGAGTCTGTTTTCAGAGGCGATCTGCTCCAGGATGAGTTTCAGGAGTGTGGTCTTTCCCGTTCTTCTCATTCCGGTGATTATTACCGCTTCAGTAGAGTCAAGGTAAGGTTTGATTTTATAAAGAACTGTCCTCGGGAATATCATAATTATACTTTACATATAGTAGAACTATTTGTAAAGTAGCAATGTCATAATTAGCTGACACTCTTTTGTTTGTGAGGGGCTGTATATTGTATATAGTTTATGAATTTACAGGGCAATTTCTGATAAACTGTTAATATAAAACCAGGGACATTGGAGGTAACCATGGAAGACAAGGATAAATGCGATACCTGCAGCCCTACAGAGATACCGTTTGATTATATCAATACTCCCGGCGCAAAGGCCGCCAGGGAGGCCGGGCTTGTCAACATGACAGAGCTGCCTGAAGGCTGAAGAGGGATTGTTGTCAGGGTGTCTGAAACCGACCACGACCTTGACCATCTGGTCAATACAGGTCATAATCCTGCCTTTGTCAGGGAGCTGGAAGTAACCGTAATTGCAAAGTCCCCCGGTAACGGACCGGTAATCATAAAAGCGAATGAACGCTTTTATGATATCTGCAACGATGTGGCATCGGTTGTATGGGTAAAGAGGTTATGAATGAATCCGGTTGTCATAATGTATGTTTTGAGTATTGATATGATTGTTAGTGACCTGAAGATATGCAGTGACAAGCCCTGTATAAAGGGGACAAGAATTCCGGTACATATAATACCGGGCCTTCTTGCAGCAGGTGAGGACTATCAGGGAATTAAAACGGCCTATCCAAATATTACCGATGAAGATACAAGGGCATGTCTGGCTTATGCATCTGATCTTGCCGATGAAGAAGCCGGGGTCACTGTATGAAGATCTTTGCCAACGAGAACCTTTTTAACCTATTATTGATTATCTAAAGGGTCTTGGGCATGATGTGCTTAATATTAATATAAGGGATTCAGGGCTTTCCGGAATACCTGATGATGAACTCTATCAACTGGCCTGTAAAAACAACCGGCTGATAATAACCATGGACAAACCTTTTTTCTTCATGTACATCTGACAATAACCAATAACAGGAGTTCCCCCGGAAACAGAGCAACAAAAAATATAATACATTGATAGATAGATAAGGAAAAAAGGAATTCAACAAGTGCTCGATAATGAAATTCAAAAATTGAGGGAAAACTGGGCTTGACTTTTCTTCTCCAAGATGTTATCATTAGTCTGAAGTTCAGAAGTTTTTTAGTGTGTTCACGAAGGCCACAAAGACTTTTAGCTTTGTGGCCTTTTTGTTGTATGTCGTTTCTGAGGCTTCAAATACGTAAAGGAGGTAAATTATATGACTAACGGAACAGTTAAGTGGTTCAATGATAGCAAGGGTTTTGGCTTCATAACCAGTGACGAGGGTCAGGATGTTTTTGTCCATTACTCAGCCGTACAGGGCGACGGGTTCAGGTCACTCACAGAGGGTGATGCTGTAAGCTTCGAGTCAGAAGACGGACCTAAGGGACCAAAGGCGATCAACGTAACAAGGATATAATAAAACCAAAATTCCCCCTGCCGTGCAGGGGGAATTCCTATGCTTACCCCTATCCCTCCTAATACTATTGAAAACCGCACAAGAAATGTCCTGCATTTCGTCATTCCAGTGAAAACGGGAATCCAGAAACGTATAAAATGCCGGATTCCGCATCAGCAGGGTGTGTCATGATCCTGAAAACGTATATTGATGTCATTCTGAATCAAGTTCAGCACGTGCTTCAGAGCCTGCCCCGTACTTGATACGGGATGACAATTATGACACAGCCTGCAGATGCGGAATGACAAACACAGAGACATAGGACATTAATTTTACCTGGCTTAATAATAATATCAACTCAGAACAAATTATGAATTAAGGAGATGTTATGGAAAAAATAAAAAACATAGCTCTGGTAGCACATGATAACCGTAAAAAAGATTTGATCGAATGGATTGAATGGAATTACACATCAATAATCGAACATAAATTAATTTGCACCGGAACAACAGGGATGATGGTCGAACAAGTTCTCAAAAAGAAACTCGAGAAAGAAAATACTAATTTTAACATCATAAAACTGAAATCAGGCCCGCTTGGTGGTGACCAGCAACTGGGCGCCATGATTGCTGAAGGTAAAATCGATATAATTATATTCCTCTGGGATCCAATGCAGCCTCAACCTCACGATGTTGATGTAAAGGCCTTATTGCGAATTGCTGTCCTTTATAACATCCCTACAGCGTGTAATCGTGCCACAGCAGATTTCCTGATTTCATCATCATTGATAGGTCAGGAATACACTCCTGTAACAAAAAATTATGAATCATATATTAAAAGAGATATTAACTTGCAACAGTGAATCTCCCCGACGCCGGTCGGGGAGATTATGTCCTTTATCTACACACAATCGGCAGCCATGAAAATCTTTACAAAAAGCTAAAAAAACGCCTGTAGTGTATGATTACAGATAATCCATGGATTATTTTTTTTGGCGAAACGACTTTGCCATGAGTGATATTGAAATATCCAGATCTTCTTCAGGGTTGAATAAAGGCCCCAACATCTGTGCCTGCGCTGCCTTGTTTAAAAGAAATTCATTGTAAGCAGCACTGGTGCATCGGCGTTTCAGTTCGGCAGCAATAAAGGTGAAGTTTGCTGAGCGGGAGGGCTTCAGCATGGAACCAAGTGATGAATAGACTAAGGAATTCTCCCGAAACACGATTACGTGTTTCATTCCGGCATATAAATTAAGAAATCCTTCACGATTTTCAGAAGTGTCCACACGACGCTTCTCGATAGATTTGGTCATCATAAGCCCGCCTGAAATCACGGCTCGGCCCACACTTAATTTTCTCTCCTTTTCAATCCCGGACTCAGTGACCTGCTTAATGCAGGTACCGCGCAATATGAGGTCTATGAGGCTGTAATCAACAACAAGGCTCTCCTCCTGTCTCGATTCAACGCGCAGTTGCATATCATCAAGGAAAAACTTTCGTACGATAAAGCGCTCTTCCTCAGACTCAATTTCATTCTGTCTCAGAACAACCGCTCCGAAGCCGGCAGCCCTGAGTTTAGCTGCTGTTTCCTCTGCGGATGCAAGTTCTGCATATACTGCAACAATAACAGGGAACCTTCCGGCAACGCGCAAACGGGAGCCTGCCTCGTAGAGTGTTGTGCCGATAATCTCACTTAGAATTGTTGCAAGGCTATCTTTATTTTCAGGTCTTTTATGGATAGCAACGAGATTCACAGAGTGGGCCATAGTTCTTACCTGCCCCGAAGAGGTTTTACGAACCTGATCCGGGATTCAGCATGACACTGTTGAAAACACTTTGCTTTGGATCTGCCATTAGACCGGTTAAAGAGTTTTAGTTGTAAAATAATTACCACGGCCACAAACCCCTGTTTATCCAATGGACCAAGATTTGTTTCTAAACTTATGATAAGCGATTAAGGCTTTATTTGCAAGGGCCAAAAGTACGACCCCGTAAAGGGCGATCCCCCAATGCGGCAAGAGGCGGGTATAACCAGTTAAACTGTGGAAGCCGTTCCTTCCGTTTGAATCGTTCACTGAATTTTCCATTTGTATTTTAAGGAAGTGAGGAAAGCATTAAAACTCACTCATCCAACATTTCAGTACAGGTTTTAGCACAGAGTTTTAGCACAGAATCGAACTCTTCAATTTGACAGGATTCCCCCAAAGCTGGTAGTATTACAAGTACTGCTGTAACCGGATAAAACCTACGTCATTGTAAGCCCCGGAATACACCGGGGTTTTCCCCCGAAAGCAGAAAAAAGGAGATTATGGAATTTATGAAATTTCACACGTTTGATTTTAACCCGCGCGTCACGGCCGGGATCACGGCAGCAGGCTTTGTTACGCCAACGCCGATCCAGGCACAGGCGATCCCGCCGATCCTCCAGGGACACGACGTCATGGGCCTGGCACAGACCGGAACAGGCAAGACTGCTGCCTTCGTGCTACCGATTCTGGAGCGCCTTATAAAAGGACCGCGCAGTCGTATCCGCGCCCTAATCATCGCCCCTACCCGCGAACTGGCGGAGCAGATCCACGAGGCAATCGGCACACTGGGACGGCAGACCCGCCTCCGGAGCGTGACCGTCTATGGCGGCGTGGCAATAAACCCGCAGATAAATAAACTGCGCACCGGGGTCGAGATCGTGGTTGCGTGTCCCGGCCGCTTGCTTGATCACATCAATCGGCGCACGATCAACCTGTCGAACCTGGAGGTGCTCGTCCTCGACGAAGCGGACCGGATGTTTGACATGGGCTTCCTGCCTGATATCCGGAAGATCATCAAGCACGTACCGGCTACGAGACAGACGCTGCTCTTTTCGGCCACCATGCCTGAGGATATCAGACAGTTGGTCCACGACGTCCTGCGCTCCCCCGTCACGGTACAGGTCGATCACAGTGCACCGGCAAGCACTGTTGCGCATGCGCTCTATCCGGTTGATCAGCACCAAAAAACCGCGCTCCTCATCGAACTGCTGCGCCACACCGACATTGAGTCGATCCTGATCTTTACGCGTACCAAGCACCGCGCCAAGCGCGTTGGGCAGCAACTGGCAAAGGCCGGATACCGTGCCACATCGCTGCAGGGCAACCTGACTCAGAGCAAGCGCCAGGCGGCACTCAACGGATTCCGTAACGGCTCGTATCAGGTTCTTGTTGCGACCGACATTGCAGCCCGCGGCATCGATGTCTCACGCATATCCCACGTCATCAACTACGACATGCCCGATACCGCCGACGCGTACACGCACCGGATCGGCCGCACCGGCCGGGCTGCGAAGACCGGCGATGCCTTCACGTTCATTACTCGTGAAGACGGGGCCATGGTGCGCAGCATCGAGCGCATCCTCGGTAAAAAAGTGGAACGTCGCACATTGAAGGGCTTCGATTATAAAAAACCGGCGCCGGATCGCGCCGGGGTTGCCTCCCTGCCGCTCGAATCGCAGCGCCGCAGGGAGCAGAAAAAACCGTCACCCTCCAGGACCCGTCCAGATATTATTACCCGGCGCAAAAGGTACCAGGTACAGCCTGTAGGCGAGGCGGACCATCGGGGTTCCGTTCATCGGCATCCCGTCGGCTCAACAACGCACAAGGAGCAGGCACACAAACTCGTTCCCAGTCACTGACCGGCGTTGTGGGTATAGCAGGGGGGACCTGGGATTTCAAAAAACAAGACCTGATAGTCATAGGAAAGTGTGCCCCCACCAAGAACAATAAAGAGAACGGTGAGCCTGTCCGGATGAACGAATATTTAGCGTTCTTGTCATTCCGGATTAATTTAAAGGACAACAATACTTCGGACAGGCTTTTAGTATAGAAGGCGGTTTCCGGTTAAGGATTGCAATTCAAGTATTGAGGGAATGCTTTCTTTAAGATAAGCACATTCATCTCGGGGAAGAGCGTTAGCACATCATATTTCATTTTCAGGACAAAAGGCAACCATCTCGTAGAAGGTCACAACTCTTCTCTTTGTTTATACTCAGCGACTGGACAATTAAGATTCAGTTTTTTCGGGTATTATTCAGCCTACTCCAAAATTTCAAGGACACAACGCTTGCCGATCTTGGTGCCGGCAGCGCTCATTATTGTTCTCATTGCCCGTGCTGTATTTCCCTGCTTTCCGATAACCTTCCCAATATCATTCTTAGCAACACGCAATTCAAAAACAGAGGTCCTTTCTCCCTCTACCATGGAAACTACAACTTCCTCCGGACTATCCACCAGCGCCTTTACCATTTGTTCAATTAGTGCTTTCATGTCTACCTCCATTTGAAGCTGAGTTGTTTTTTACAGACCCGATATTTTCAAGAGTTCCACAACATACGTTTGTAGTAGAGCAATAAGTGAACGTTGTTGCCTACGTAAACTAAGTTCAGTAGCGGACAACCTAAAGGCGCTTGAGATTTGTCCTGACTCTGGACAAAGAGAAAGATATAGCATAACCGCTACATTAACCCATCTATTTATCCGACAGAGCAAGATTTGATTATGCACCTATAATAAGCGATCAGGTCTTTATTTGCAATAGGGCAGATGGCAGAGAGCAAAACGCATAGGGCAGATGGCATTGTGCAGAGCGAAAAATTCAGGTTGAGGCTGTCTTTATTGTCAATATTCAACAGGGCTGTACCCCAGCCTCTCTCCTTTGTACGTATGGTTTAAACGGGATCAAGTCAGGCGCCGGGGGAGTCTTCTTCCTCTTCTCCCGGTTTTTCCTCTATCTCTGACAGCACCTTATTTACCTCTTCCTTGGTGGTTCTCAGGCTGGTCTTGCAGAATTTTATGAGCTGGGCAGCTCTCTTTACCTTCCCGGCAAAAAGATCCACATCGATTGTTTCCGACTCTATTTCCTGGATTATCTGCTCAAGTTCAGATAATGCCTTGGCATAGGTAAGGTTTTTGCTATTTCTCACGTTTAATATCCTCCCGTATCTTCTTCACAGTGCTTGTGATAGCTCCGGCATGCAGTCTGGTGTCTATTATATCACCTTCCTTTAGTACAGACACGTTCTTCAGGGCTTCCCCGTTAAACCGTGTTACACTATAACCTCTCTTTAATATATTTAAAGGATCAAGCAGTCTGATTATTGTCTCAAGTCTGTCCAGGCTGTCTGATTGCCTTGAAACATACCTCTCTGTAAGGTACATAAGGGAAACCTTTGACCTGTCAAGCCTGTTGTGCTGGTTGCCAAGGGCTTGTATAACTGTATGGTCAAAGTCCTGTATGGTTGCCAAAAGGGCATGCCTGTGTGTTGCAAGATAATTCCTTGAGGCAGACAGCAATGATTTCAGACCTGAACTTAAATTATATTCCTCTCTGTCAATCAAGGTCATGGTTTGGTTAACAAGCCTGTCTTTCAGTTCATCTACCCTGTCTTCAAAACTCTTGGCTTTCTGAATAATAAACTCAGCAACAGCAGTGGGCGTTATCAGCCTTTCATGGGCTACTCTGTCGACAACGGTCTCATCACGTGTGTGTCCGATCCCGGCAAGAACCGGAACCGGCAAAAGGGCAACCTCCTTTGCCACCGGATAGCTGTCGAAGCAGTGAAGGTCAACCGCAGAGCCGCCACCTCTTATGATAACCGCCAGGTCATATTCATTTATGTTATCCCTGATTTTCTGAAAGGCACTCAAGAGTGAGGACTCTGCCTGTTCTCCCTGCACCAAAGACTCTATGAGCGTGATGCTGAACCTGTAGCCGTAGGGGTTATTGTCGATCTCATTCATAAAATCACCGTAGCCCGCTGCCGTCCTTGAGGTTATAACTGCAATCCTTTGGGGGACCAGAGGGAGGGGAAGGCCTTTGTTGTGGTCTATTATGCCTTCTTTTGTGAGTTGCTCTATAACCTGCCTTCTTTTCAGTGCCATCTCCCCCAGGGTATACCGGGGATCAATATCCTGTATATCAAGACTCAGGCCATATACCTCATGATAGTTAACCCTGACCAGCATGAGCACCTTCATATCTGCCTGAAGTTCCCTGCCGGTCTGTTTCCTGAACGTTACTCTCAGGTGTTTGTATTTTCTTGCCCATATAGTAGCCCTTATCTTTGCTGTAAAGGTATCGTCTTCCTTCTCTACAAGTCCAAGATAACAGTGACCTTTCCTGTCGCAACTCAGGCCGGCTATCTCAGCCACAACCCAGTACTCATCACTAAGGACGGAAAGAGTGGCTTTGATTATAGATGTGAGTTCTTTAAGTGTCAGGTAGTTCATGGGATTAAATGATATATCAGCACTTCCGATAGACCTATCAGGGGCAGCCCTGTTTTAAACTAAGAATTGCATTCCCGCAGAGATATAACTCCTGTTTATCCAGGAGAGCAAGACTTACTTATAAAGATATGATAAGCGATTAAGTCTTTATTTGCAAGGACCCCCCCCTAAACGGCATTACCCAACGTGGCAAGAGGCGGCAGTATATGCCCGCTTGCTAATACGCACACCTTATGCTATTATCTCGTTGTGCTTAAAAAAATAATTTCTTATAATCTGTTGTGTGGGAAAACAAAGGGCAGCCATCAACACAGATGGTTTATCTATAATTCATGTGATGTGTTTTGGAGGATGTTGCCATGAAAACTAAAGCAGGATTTATTATCGGGGGCTTAACACTCTTTATCGGCTTAATATTAGCAGGTCTCTTTGTGAGATATTACGGGGATTGGCTCTGGTTCCAAGAGATGGACTATGGTAGTGTGTTCATCACGATACTATACACCAAGGTGCTGGTTTTTCTCATTTTCTTTGCAATATTCGCTGTGTTTGCGTGGGTAAACATTGCTATCGCCAGAAAATTTGGATACAGCACCCGGTCATCCGGATTACTTAACCTCAATCAATCCATTCAATCATTAGGGTTCCCTTTAAAAGATACATATGTAAAATATGCATGGGGGATAATAATCCTGTCCCTTGCACTTATTATGGGCTATAGTGCAGTCGGTTCCTGGGAGACTTTCCTGAAATTCATTCATGCATCCAGTTTTGGAATAGCCGATCCCATCTTTTCAAAAGATACAGGGTTTTATGTTTTTAAGCTGCCGCTATATAACTTTTTACAGACCTGGTATTCGTACATACTCGTTCTAATATTTATGGGGGTGGGACTCTCCTATTTTTTGGATGCGGTTATCAGTATAAAAGATAATCGATTTCATATCCATCCAAAGGCCAAATATCACCTCACGATTCTGGTGGCATTATTTTTTCTGGGCATCGCATGGTCATACCGGCTGAAACTGTACAGCCTGTTGTACTCTACTCGCGGGGCTGCCTATGGCGCCGGCTATGCCGATGTTCACGCTCAAATTGCGGCTTACTGGGTGCTGATAGCTCTGACTCTCATTGTTACATCTACGCTTTTCTTTGAACCCCTCATCAAAAAATGGAAATGGATCTACTACGCTGTCGGTCTCTATTTTGCCGTGTTGATTGGCTTGGTGTGGATTTATCCTAACATTGTCGAAGAGTACATGGTAAAGCCAAATGAGCTTGTTAAAGAAACCCCATACATTAAAAACAACATCGACTCCACCCGTTTTGCCTATGGCTTAAACAATGTTGCAGAAAAGAAGTTTCAGGTGCTGCAAGACATTAAATATAGTGATATCAAAAAGAACAGAAACACTATTGAGAATATCCGGCTCTGGGACAGTCGTCCGTTAATTCAAACCTATAAGCAATTACAGGAAATCCGTTTGTATTATGATTTTAAAAGCGTTAATGTGGATCGCTACCACTTCAAAGGATATTCAGAGGTGGCGCTGGCTGTCAGGGAACTTCCCGCATCTCAAATCCCCAGCCGGGCACGCACCTGGATAAACACCCACCTCATATATACGCATGGTTTCGGTTTGGTTATGAGTCCCGTAAACGAGGTCACGCCTGACGGTATGCCGCGTTTCATTATAAAAAACATCCCGCCTAAGGCAAGTGTTCCACTGACGATAAAATACCCGCAAATTTATTATGGCGAAGAAACCGATCAATATGTCATCGTCCACACAAAAACCAAGGAATTCGATTATCCAAAAGGGGAACAAAACGTCTACAACAACTACCAGGGAAGAGGAGGGGTGAGAATTTCAAACCTTTTCCGCCGATTGATCTATGCCTGGAATTTTTCCGATATAAAGATTCTTTTGACGGATTACATTACTAATAAAAGTCGCATCATGTTCCATAGAAACATAACGGAACGGGACAGAACCATCGCCCCGTTCCTTTCTTATGATTCCGATCCCTATCCCGTTGTAGGCCGGGACGGCACGATTTACTGGATACACGATGCTTACACCACCTCAAGTATGTACCCCTATTCCAAGCCCCTGTCACAATCTTTACGGGGACGCAGCCTTAATTACATCCGGAACTCAGTAAAGGTCGTCATCAACGCTTACAACGGCGATGTCACTTATTATGTCATAGACCCGTCGGACCCGGTCATCCAAACCTATCAAAATATTTTCCCCGGTTTATTCAAACCGATAAAAGAGATGCCGGATTTCCTGCAAAAACACATCCGGTATCCCTCAGACCTATTCCTCGTTCAAACAGAGATTTACAACACATATCATATGACTGATCCGAAGGTGTTTTATAATCGGGAAGATTTGTGGTCCATGCCGACAGAGATTTATCAGGAAACCGAACAGTCCATGCTGCCTTATTACATTATCACAAAATTAGATGACTCAACTTCAGAAGAATTTATTTTGATGCTGCCGCTTACACCGTCGAAAAAAAACAACATGGTTGCTTGGATGGCTGCCCGCAGCGATGCTCCCCATTACGGCGAACTCGTCGTCTATAGATTGCCGAAGGAAAAGCTCATTTACGGCCCTATGCAAATTGAAGCTCGAATCAATCAAAAACCGGACATTTCTTCTAAATTAACCTTATGGGGGCAGAAGGGTTCGCGGGTTATTCGCGGAAATATGTTGGTCATCCCCATTGAGCACTCGTTTATTTATGTAGAACCGGTCTATCTCCAGTCAGAACAGAGTCAAATGCCTGAACTCAAGCGGGTAATAGTAGCTTTCAGAGACAGGTTAGAAATGCAGTTGAATCTGGAGAAGGCATTACGATCGGTATTTTTGGCAGAAAAGGTTTCCCCTGTTGAAACGGAAATGGCCCTGAGGGGAGTATCGGTATCCCCCTCGTCTGACAGGGCACAACAAGCATTGTACCACTACAACAAGGCAATGGAATATCTGAAACAGGCCGATTGGAATGGTTACGGAAAAGAGCTGAACCGGCTGAAACAAATCCTGGAGAGTATGGCCAGGAAAAAGTAACTCCTTTGTGAGTTACTTTTTAAGGAAGCAGAAGTCTGTCCGAGTAATCGGATGCATGGCATCCTTGTCGTTCCGAATTTATTAAAAGTCTCATAATAGTGTGGACATATTATTAAAAAAATCCCTCCTGACCTCCCTTTGCCAAAGGGAGGGATTATCCCCCTTTGGCAAAGAGGGGC
>VAPE01008680.1_pt1 | contig 11788 bp, 10 predicted proteins | sample 3393911 | NCBI WGS metagenome assembly VAPE01 (sample SAMN08290436, study PRJNA428436) | hydrothermal vent metagenome | isolation source: Deep-sea hydrothermal vent chimney | place: Atlantic Ocean: South-mid Altantic Ridge | reverse complement strand
GACCACCCGCCAGCCCGCGACCAATGCGTTAGCCAGTTTGCGCGCTGCGCAAACGAATCGGGGCAATCCCGCTCCGCGCACACTTCGTGCGTCGCCGGATTGCCCCAACGATCACACCGACGCGCCGTCGGCGACAGCGGCGGCCGGCACGCCCTGGGCGGGTTTCGCCGGCACCGGGGTCTCGCACGGTTTCGCGAGTGCGACTTTTACCGCATCAAGCCGCTCTTTCCACTGTTCCGCCGGGATCTCGTCCAGCCCTTCCGCGCGCAGCAGCTCGAGCACCGCCTTATGATTCCGCTCGCGATCCCTGCGGATCATCTCGCGCTGTTGGTCCTGCAGCTTTTTCAGCTTCGCCGCCGCCCTCGCGATCTCGTCTTCGATCGATCGCGGCTTGCGCGCTGTCTTCCCTGCATCTGCTGTCATGGCCTCTATCACTCCATCTTGTCCCTCCCCCTTGCCGCGAAGTGTAACGGAATTCGGCCGCGCAACGTAAAGCACTGAGGCCTGATACCCCGCTGTCGCACCGCTGCCCCGCGCGTCATCCGTCGCGGCGCAATTGCCCGCTGCGCAACTCGCGCGCAGCGGCCGGCACCGTCGCGGCCGCCGACGCAACCGCTCCGAGCGCTGATCCGGCGCCCCCGCATTTTTCCTGCTGTCGCCGCGCGGGGCGTCACCCGCGCCATTCCGCGGCCACCGCCCCGCGCGGACCACCTAGCCAGAGCGCAATGCTCGCATTGCGCAGCTCGAGCACGGCGGTCGCCACCGTCGCGACCGCCGGCCCGACCAACCCGCTCGCCGAGCCCCCGGCCCCGCGACTTTCATGCTGTCGCCGCGCCGGGCGGCGCCCGCGCCATTCCGCAGCCGCCGCCCGGCGCGGACCATCCACCCAGACGCAATGCACGCATTGCGTAGCTCGAGCGCGGCGGCCGCCACCGTCGCGGCCGTCGACCCGACCAAGCCAGCGCGCGAGCGCCCGCCCCGCGCTTTTTTTCGCACAGTCGCCGCGCGGGGCGTCGCCCGCGCCGTTGCGCAGCCGTCGCCCCGCGCGGACCACCCATTCAGTGCGCAATCCTGAATTGCGCAGACCGTGATCGGCGGCCGCCAAGTCGCGCCCGCCGAATACCGCCAAACCGATCGTGCTCACAGCGTTTTCTCTCTGGCTGTTGCTCGACACCCCATCTATCCACGACCGTAATCCGCGCACGCCGGCAGGTTTTCCACATACCCACCGGTCCCCGCGCTTCTCCCGTTTCCCACAACCAACACCGTTGTGGAAAACGGCGCGCGGCCAACGCTCTTGCGATGTAGGCGCATCGCTGCGTCGGTTCGGACCCGTGGATATGTGGAAAACCTGCGTGGCATAACCACCCTCGTCGCTCCGAATTTCCCCCTGTCCGCTCCCTGCCTCCGTTCGACCTCCCTATTCCGTTTTTTCCCTGTGCGGAACGGATCGACGCTCGCCTCGTTTTTCTCTCTTTCGTGTCGGTGACTCAACCTTCACTTTTCTGCAAAATTTTCGCGGTGCTCCACCCAGGCGAACGCCTCAACGGAACGAAATCCTCGCTCTTGCTGGCTGCGATGCCGATCGCCACGCCTGCTGAAAAACCGGTGATACCCGGACCCGTCCGGGTATCACCATCCAGATACCGTCCGTCCGTCCGAGGGGCGACCCGTGGGGCAAGCCCCACCCCCCGACCGGACGGTCACACACCACGCAACTCCGTTGCGGGTGCTTAAAGCCTTGCTGCGCAAGCCTTTAAGCGGTACGACGCCTAAAATCGCGATATCGATAAGGTAGAGCCAAGACTCAAAGCTGGATATAGCGTATGCCGGTATGACGCCCGTAAAACCCTTTTAATACCGTTCGACCTAAGATCGAAAGCGCGCGTGACAACGGCTATATGCGTATTACACCATTGGCGTCACGGTAGTACACCTAAATTCGATGAAGATCCAGATATACAGCAAACGATAATTAAATCAGTGCTTTAAAGACGCGAGGGGGATGTTGATGGAGAAAACAATGCGAAACGACAAGATTGTCGCCCTTCCCAGAAAAACACATAGCCGTATGACGAAACAGCGTGACCATGTGCTAACATCTTCACACGACAGAAGCGCGTATCGGCAGCGCAATCCGCACATAACCACGGCCACAAAAAGGTAAGGATCTCTCGCTACGAGGTCTTCATGCCGCGTCTCAAAACGCCGGGGAAAGGTGCGTCCAAACCCATCTCCTTCAAACTCGATCCCGAGTCGGAACGCTTCTATCGGCGCAAGGCCCAGGAGAACGGTGTGTCGCTGTCCGACTACATTCGCAAGCAGCTTGCGCTCGGCGTCGTCACCGAAAATGTCTCGCTCATCGACCAGCGTCTCAAGGCCCTCATTCAGCAACTGAGTGGGCACACGCCGTCCGATGGCAGCCCCGGCAAATCCGTCCAGACGCTACCGTCCGAACTGGTTCAAGCCGTGTTCTTCAGCCGCGAAGTCCTGACCAGCATCATCAGCGACAGAAACATCCAGTTCTTCCACCAGGCACAGGATCGCGCCGAAGCCGCTACCAAGAAACTGCTGGGAGAGAGCAATGGCTGATCAACGCTCACCCAGCGGACTCGCCACCTTTTCACGAGGAACTGCCCTCTGGTGGCAACAGGCAAAGCTTCTCACCAGTGCGATCGTGGCGGTTGTCGTCGCGGCAATTCTCGTCGGTGCGCTGGCCGGCGGTGCATACGTGTACTTCGTCACGTCGGCCGAAACTCGCTATTTGACGATCAAGCACCTTGAGGCGGAAATCCTCACCGTCGTTCCGATGGCGAATCCGAACGTCTCGTTCCATCTCGGCAACGACGACACGGCACTGCCGCCCGCTGCGGCGCGGTCGTTTACCGAGGATGCGGCCGACGAGTTCTTCGTCTATGCGCGCAATGCTGCCGTGTACGCTGTTCTAACGGCGATTGCCGTCACGTTCCTTTCCGTCCTGTTTTGGATGGAGTACGGCCGCGGAAAACTTACCGACAAGCAGGTGCGCGGTGCCAAGCTCGTCAAAGCAAAGGAGCTCATCAAGGAACTGGAGGCTCGAGACGACGCGAGCCCCTATCGCATCGCCGGCGTGCCGATGCGGAAGAAGGCCGAAGTGCTCGGCACACTCTTTTCTGGTGCCCAAGGCAGTGGCAAGTCCCAGCAGTTTTTTGCGCTGATGGATCAGGTGCGCGCCCGCAAAAAACGGGCGATCGTCTATGACCCATCAGGTGAATTCACCGCTGCGTATTATCGCGAAGGGAAGGACGTCATCCTGAATCCCCTCGACGCGCGTAGCCCGAACTGGAATGCCTGGCGCGAAATCCAAAGCGAGATCCATTACGACGGGCTGGCTGAGGGGCTCATTCCGATTCCGCCGAATGTCGCCGACCCATTCTTCGCGATTGCGGGGCGCATGGTTTTCAAGGGAGCGATTCGTGCGCTTGGCGGCGACAACAAACGAACCAACGCAGCGCTGTACAAGGCCATCGCCCATAGCAATCTCGAGGAATTGCACGCGATCCTAGCGAACGAGTCCGCGGCGACCTACGTCGATCCAGTCACTGAGCGTACGGGCATGAGCCTTAAGATGACCGTGCAGAACCAGCTCGATTGCTTTCGTTACCTGCACGACGAAGGCGAGCCATTTTCGATCCGAGAATGGATCCAGAATGAGGATGAAGACGACGATTCCTGGCTGTTCATTTCCGTCAACGAGGAGCAGAAAACCGCCCTGCTTCCGCTGATCAGCCTCTGGTGTGATATCGCCATCCGCTCGCTGCTGACACTCAAGCCGATTCATCGCGAACGTCTCTGGTACTTCTATGACGAGCTCCCCACTCTGCAAAAGCTCGAGATCATGAAGCTCGCCGTTACCAACATTCGGAAGTACGGCGGTTGCTTCGTGCTCGGCATCCAGGACTTTTCCCAACTCTTCCAGATCTACGGCGAGCACTTGGCGCGCACGATCATCTCCGGATGCCAGACCAAGCTCCTGTTGCGCGTGACCGATGGTGACGCGGCCAAGGCATTGGCCAACGCGATCGGTCAGGCCGACCTCGACGAAAAGGAAGAAAGCCTGAATCTCGGCATCGACGAGCGGCGCGACGGCATGAGCGTTTTTGCGCGACGCAATCTCCGCGATCTCGTCCTCTCATCCGAAATCCTGCACCTGCCCGACATGCAGGGCTATCTGGTCACACCGAGCGACTATCCGGTTGCTCGGGTCAAGTACGAATACGTCCCCCATCCCCAAACGGTGACGCCCTTCATCCCGCGCCAAACGTACGATCTCTGGCTTCCGGCAGGCGCTGTAGCTGACCGTCCGGCTGCGCCGGAGAGATCCGGCAGCGACCCGTCCCTGTCCCACTCCCCGTCACCCAATCCTTCCGGCGCACCGACCACGGCCGCCGAGGATTCGGCGACCAACGCCGCTGCGGCCGGCCCGGCTGTCGGTGCCTCCGCGCCGAACACTCCTCGTTCCGTAGTACAGCCGTCCAACGTGATCTCGCTGTCGACCGGCGAAATCGTCGACGGTGACACCGGCGAGGTTCACGATACGTCGGCTTCCCGCGAGCCAGGCGCCGGCGAACGGCCCACCGGCCGCGCCGGCCTCGGTGACCTGTTGGGGTGACACGCCATGATGAGCATGCACAATGTCGGCAGCGCCAGCCAAGCGCTCCACTATTTTTCGAAAGACAACTACTACACCACCGATCAGGGACTCGAACATTCCGCCTGGTTCGGCAAGGGGGCGGCCACCCTCGGTCTGAACGGGCAAGTCGATCGGAACGTGTTTTTCAAACTGCTGTCTGGGCAGGTCGGCGATCAGCAACTCGGTCGCGTCGTCTTGGACGAGAATGGCGAGCCCGAGGTCGTGCATCGGCCCGGCATCGATTTGACGTTTTCGGCACCGAAAAGCGTCAGTATCGCTGCCGAAGTTTTCGAAGATCGCGAGGTCCGTCTCGCCCACGAGGAAGCCGTCAAGGAGGCGCTCGAGTAGGTCGAGGCGTATGTGGCGCAGGCCCGCAAAACGGTCGATGGCGAGACGCTGGTCGAGCCGACCGGCAATGTAGTAGCCGCCCTCTTTCGACACAACACGAGCCGAGATCTCGACCCCGATACGCATACCCACGCCCTGGTCATGAACGCGACCCAACGCGCCGATGGCGAATGGCGATCGCTCACCAATGACGAGTTGTACGTGCAGCAGAAGGTGATCGGGGCAATCTACACGTCCTCGCTCGCGCGCGGGTTGCAGAAGCGCGGCTATGCCATCACGGCACCCGACGAGAACGGGAATTTCGAACTGGTCGGCGTCACGCGGGAGCAAATTGAACACTTCAGCCAGCGCTCGGCAGCGCGCGATCGATGGCTGCGGGCCAACGGAATCGATCCTGCAAACGCCACGGCCGCCGAGAAGGAGCGTGCCGTGCTCGCGACCCGCGAACGCAAGGTCGGCGTCGACCATGAGGCCTTGTCGGTTCAATGGCGTGAGCGCGCACAAGCAGTCGACCTCGACTACAGCGTCATCCAGCAGAAGGCACGGGAGGCGCGGGAAGCGGGAACGGATGCACGGGTCGTCAAGTTGTCCGGTATTGAAGCCCTACGGTTCGCTGCGTCTCACCTCGGTGAGCGCGAAATCGTGCTGAACCAATATGACCTCGTCCAGACCGCGCTCGAACATGCGGTCGGCCGAACGTCTCCGAATCAGATTCTCGATGCCTACAAAAAGCTGGTCCATCAAGGCAAGATCGTCGACCTTCCGGACGGCAACATTACCACCGAGAAGATGCTCAACACGGAGCGCTGGACGGTCGAGAACGCGCTCGCGCAGCGAGATGCGACGCCGGCGATCGCGCCTGCCGAATTAGTCCGGTCCAGAATCGAACAGGCCATCGCCACCGCGCGTGCGGAGCGGAACGATTCCACCTTCGACTACACCCCCGGCCAGCGAGGCGCGATCGAGCATGCGCTGACGAGCAGAGACCGGATCGTCGCGGTGCAGGGGCTCGCCGGCGTGGGCAAAACCACGATGGTCAAGGGAACAGTCCAGGTCGCGCACGAGCAGGGTTGGCTTGTACGAGGGATGGCCGCAACCGGGCAGGCTGCCAAGCAGCTCGAGAACGACTCCGGTATCCAGGCCGATACGGTTACGATGTTCGAGATTCATGAGCAGCGGCGCCAGGATGATTTGAAGGTCCTGCGCGAGTATGTGCCGGACCTATCACGAGAGCGCGAGCTCTGGCTCGTCGACGAGTCATCGTTCCTCGCCCAACGGCAAATGGCTCGCCTATTTAAGATGGCGGAACGAGCGGATGCGAAGGTCATCCTCCTTGGCGACCGCCTCCAGCTGCAGGCCATCGAGGCGGGCAAACCGTTTGAGATCCTGCAGGACGAGGGCGTGACCACCGCTCAGATGACCCAGATCCAGCGCCAGAAGAATCCCGAGTTGCAGCAGGCAGTCGCGATCACCGTGGGCACCGCCGACCTTGCACCGGATGAGCCCCTCACCGACCTGAACCTCGCACGTAACGCTCGCGCCTTCGACTTTCTCGAGCGAGCTGGGCGCGTGACGGAACACGAGGATCCGCGAGACCTGATCGACCTGTTGGCGCGCCAGTACGTCGACCGGGGACCACGAAGAAATCAGACGATCATCATCACCCCGTTTAACGAGGACCGCGTCGAAATCAACAATGCGGTTCGGGCGGAGCTGCAGGAGCGTGGCGATCTCGATGTCAACGACTCGGCACACACCATCTTCCGGTCCGACGGCGATTTGACCCGGGCCAAGCAGAAGGAGGCGCAGTACTACACCAAGGATATGACCGTCCGGTTTGGTCGTGACTATCAGAAAATACTCGCCTCCCGCGGCGAATACATGGGCGTTGTGGGCACTCGACCCGACGAGGGTATCGTCGTTCTGCGGAAGTCCGACGGGTCTCTAATGGAATGGGAACCGAAAAAGTACAACCGGGTGGAGGTGTATCTCTCGGAAACGAGGAATCTCGCCGCGCGTGACGTCATCCGCTTCACCCGCGGCGACGAGCTCGTCAAGAATGGCCACGAGGCGACCGTCGTTTCTGTCAACGAGAACCAGGCGGTCCTGCGGCTCGCGGATGGCAAGGAAATTCCTTGGGATCTCGACGCGCCGCGTCATTGGGATCACGCGTACGCGGTGACGGTTCACGCAGGCCAAGGCGCGACCCGCGAGCAAGCCATGCTGCATATCCCTTCACACAAAATGGAGCGTGATCCGGAAGATGCTCGGCGCCAGTCAGACGTCGCGATGACGGTGCGTAGGATCTTCGGCGACCGGAGCTTCTATGTCGGGCTCACCCGGGCGGTCGAGGATCTCCAGATTTTCACGACCGACGCAATTCTCGCTCGAGCGGCCGTCTCACGCCACCAGGACAAGTCAAGCGCCATCGAGACGCTGCGTGAACATGAGCTGGCCGAGCAGGCGAATACCCAGCCGCAGCGCCAGCGACGTCAACAAGCTGCGCAACAGATGCAGATCGAGCCGGACTGAGGTTGCGGCGCGCGCCCGCGACGGACGCTGTTCCATCGCCTCGCCGCTACGGTTATAGGGGCGATGCTCGGTCGCAGGCGCGCTGCGCGTTCAAATTAAATCAAATCGAAAGAATTGTGTTGGAGTCTCGAATATACCTTTCGATTTGTTGACATCTGTTCGGCGCGGGAACCTCCGTATTGCAAAGCGGTAAAGAATTCCAAATCGATGTCGATATCATCGTGTAGGATCAGCAGCGGTACTATTTCCCCGTGCACCTGCGGTCTCGCGATGTATTAGAAATTTCAACTAAAACCACATCGTATGTTTGCGAAAAACAATAAATTTATGTGTAGAGGGCCGAAGGCGGTGCTTCAACGAGTAACCTTCGTTTCGATTTTTGTAATAGTTTTCATGATATCTGCGGGAAACGTTATGCCAAATTCAAATAGCAGCAGACCTCGCGAATCCAGGGAATTCTGGATGGAGAAACTTGGTCTGGAGCCTCATCCGGAAGGAGGCTATTTTAGATACGCATTTGGTTCTGACATTTATCGAAAGACGGCGAGCGGCGCTGAAAGGAAAAATTATAGCGGAATCTATTTCATGGTGACCCATGATAGCCCGTCGCACTTCCATCAGATGATATCCGATGAAATATGGTACTACCACTCTGGCGACCCGCTCATGATGCACGTCATCGATGAAACGGGAGCATATCGGACGGTCCGTCTCGGCCCGAACGTGGAACATGGAGAGGTACTTTCTGTAGTTATGCGCGGAGGATGGATTTTCGGGGCGTCGGTCGATTCAGGTGATTACACGTTGGTCAGTTGCGCTGTTGTGCCGGGATTTGACGATGCTGATTATAGAATTCTTACTCAGTCCGAGTTGCTGGGAAAGTATCCGCAATATCGAGATATCATATTGAAGATGGCGTATCAGAATCTGCCCAAGTGACGTAAGTGTTCGGTTTTCCAAGGTAGGCCGGTGGTGCTTTTGGTTGTTTGGTGGATCGATTTTGAACAGGCGCAATTATGGTAACGGCAAATAGTATCCCGAGATGCCAGGTAGAGGCGATTCTTCCGAAGGATGGTGAAAAGCGATTTTCGGTCGCGAGAGTGCGCGTGAATGATACGGGTATTTCGATGAAGCTGCCCGTTGGTGAACTGTTAGAGGCGGATTGGATTGGCAAATTCTCTGCCAACGATGTCGCATTGCTCGCTACGGTAAATGCTAACGACGTCAATATCCAGAACATCACCGAGCGAGTGCCGCACTTCCCTTACGGGATTATTTATCTTACGGCACTTTTCAGCGTCATGTTGGTCACTACCAATTTAATTGGAGATAGTATCACCACCATCAACCTGCCGTTCCTGCATGGGTACAGCGTCCTCTTTCCGACCGCGCTAGTCGTTTTTCCGTTGACGTATTGCTTTGGGGCTTGCATAACGGAGACGTATGGATTTGTTGTAAGTCGCCATGTGATATGGGGTGCGTTTTTAGTGAACATCCCGGTTATTCTGATTATTCTGTCGCTCGAGAAGGCGGGATGGCTGGGCGGTAGCGTTCTCGGAGTGTCCCATCAAATGATGAGGGCGCTGGGCGCGTCGGCTGTCGGCTACTTCGCAGGCGAGTTATCTAATTCGCTGGTCGTATCTAGGCTGAAGATCGCACTAAGAGGCCGCGCCCTGATTCTTCGTTTTCTTGCGGCCAATGCAGTCGGAGCAGTCGTCGATAGCGTTCTATTTGGGACACTATTGTTTTACGGTGTTGTGCCGTTGACTGTGCTTCTCAAGATCGTGCTTGCACAAATCACGATAAAGATGTTGTACGAAATGGCGTTCTCTGTCTTGTTTTCCAGAATCGTTCTCTGGATAAAGTCGCGTGATGGTGTCGATCATTACGACTATAAGGTGAATTTCATTCGGAGCTAGTGCCCATTATAATTTCCACAACTTTTCCGATGATCGCTTGCTCATTTATCAATATGGGCCGGCGCTTTGAGGTTGATTCTATGTCGTAACCGATGAGTTTTTCGCCATCCGTCAACTTGACGAAGGTGTAAGTTTGTTCATCTACTTCGACAAATGCAAAATCGCCTGAATCAAGAGAAGCATAATCTCCTATGACAAGGATGGCATTGTGCGGAAGCGGTTCGGTGCGGCTCTTGGGGGCGAGTGCAATCGCAAATCGACTCGAATTTGCGTTCGATACCCTGATCCACAGCTGACCGTGGCGCGGCGCCGCGGATACTTTTCGCGCGTCGCGCAGACTCCGCTGCTCATAGACAGGCACGAACCCCCTGCTCTCTTCGCCGAAGAGGGACGACATCGGAACGGCGAAAAACCGGGCAATTGCTGAAATCGTGCTCAGTCTCGGATCGATAGTTTCACCCGATAACAGGCGGCTGAGCGTCCCCCGGTCAAGATCGATCGCGCGCGACAGTTCCGAGTCGTTAACCCCGGCCTCCTGCTGCAAGTGTTTGATTGTTGCCACAAACGTGGCCGCTAGACTTGCAAGTTCTTCCTTTTTCTTCACGCGCTTTGTCCGACCCTAATTTTTGTTCAACGAAGGAGTTGAAAATTTTCAACATCCTGTTACAGTTGGTAACGTCATTTGCTGGTCGACCGATCGGCGCTGGTCAGGGTGAGAGGACAAGATCGTCGTCTCCCGCTGCGCCCTGCAAAATATGTTGTTTTGCAATGCAAGTCATGTTCTAATGCAGTGCAATACAGGTAATGTTGGTAGAAATTGAATCGAACCATCCGAATCGGTAGCTATCGCTTTACTATCCTCCAGTTGAGCACATTGGAGGGTGGGTTGAGCAAGATTACTGAGGCGGAATTTCGGGATGCCGCGAAGAACAACGCTATCAAGCACGCATCGGTTTTGCGCACGGATAGGGGCTATCTCTTCGTCGTCGAACTGTCTTGGAAAGAGGGCTTGCACACGTTGTATACGTTCCGCAATGAACCGAGGACATGGGCAAGCCTGGATAGCATGATGAAGTACTTTGAGAAGCACGAGCTGAACGTTAACGTGATCACCCTGCAGTGGAATCCAAAGGGATGAGCGGTACGAACCTGGTAGCTCCAGGTAGCGGCAGTCGCCAGGTTTACCGATGCGAAGTCGGCCCGGCCTCTGAGCCGCTCGCGCGAAAGCGTAATGAGTTCTGAGCGCTGCCCACGTGTGACTAGCTGTTCTATACGCGATCTTGGTCAATTGACCGCCGTGGGTTTTGAAGTGGACAAAAAAACATGTGCGGCGCTTCGAATATCGTCACGCCGCAGATTCGGAAAGTCTCCGAACATTCATGTCTGTGTTGTGCAGTTGTAGTTAATTAAGACGGACATACAGGGTGCGCCAACACCCCATATGTCCTGACCACAAGCAAATAGCTGGGAAAGCTGAGAGAGACCACTCGTGGCTACAGATATTGTACGTCAATCCTTCGGGATTGACGCATTCGATGCGTCCCTTTTTAAGGCGACGGCGATACGCCTTGTCCACCGCACCGGAATATCACGCGCGAGCAAGACATTCGATCGCTGTTCCGCGTCAAACCTCCTCCGCAGCGGCATGTCTTGCCCTGCGGGTTCGGTGTCACGCATCTTTTCGGACGGACCCCCTTTTTGCTCCATGTTGCTCTTTTGGTACGAGCAGCTTTCGCTCGTATCCCGCCTGTCGCTTTCTTCTCTCAGTGCCTCGACTGCAGGCGGTCTCGTAGCGTTTCGGGGCAACCCGATACGCTACGTTTTTTATTCCGTGCGTCGCCACTCATCGTGTGCGATGCGCACCTTCTGCGTGGCAGTTGCTGCCACGATCGCCCTGCTCGCTTCTCCGCCAGCGACCGCGGACGTTTGCAAGGGCAATATCTTCAATGAGGCGGCAGCACTCTATCACCTCGATCCCGATCTCCTGCGGGCGATAACCTGGGTCGAATCCCGTGGCGTGCCCGGCGCCGTTGGGCCGCGCTTGCCGGACGGCCACAGGGCGTGGGGAGCCGCGCAAATCAACGATGTCCATCTTCCCGAACTCGTCAGCTACGGCGTCACCCAACGCGACCTCCTGAACCCGTGCGTGAACCTTAAGCTCAGCGCGTGGGTGCTCGCCAACTGCATCCAGGCCAAGGGCGCGACCTGGGCCGCCGTCGGTTGCTACAACACAGGGCCCGGTTCCACGAACATCGCCGCCCAGGCGCGCTATGTCCGGCTGGTGCAGCGCGCATATGCGGGCTATCGCGCCCAGTCG